>SDBT01008344.1_pt1 | contig 16930 bp, 16 predicted proteins | sample 2277101 | NCBI WGS metagenome assembly SDBT01 (sample SAMN10404973, study PRJNA504765) | marine sediment metagenome | isolation source: marine sediment core GS10_PC15, 103 cmbsf | place: Arctic Ocean: Southern Knipovich Ridge | collected 2010
CAAAAAGCGTACCGAGACCTTTGGCGAAAAATATACGCTTACTAAAATCAGCAGTAATAATTTTCTCAATCTCTACTCTTTTTGATAAATTTGTTGATATATTTTGCTCTATTTCAAGCCTATCTATTGCTGCTTCCTTGATGGCTTTATTTGCCTTCACAGCCTCAACAATACCTTGAATAAGAGGTGCAAATCCTTCTGCTGTCGAGAATGACGCACCAGTTATGTCGCTAATTTGTAGTTTAGCATCCTCAGGAATACTTCTCCAGGCGCCTTTCAGTGTGTTAAAAATCAAATCTACATTAGGATCGATAATAAGATCAAGACGGGTTTTTCGTCCAGTAGTCGGATCGCGAAGAGGTTCCAGTGCGCTTTTAACGTATGTTTTTAATCCCAGAAAATCAGATATACTGATCTTACTTCCTAACACACGGAATTCACGCTCGATACTAGCTGTGACCTCAGCAAAAGCAGCTTTCGCTTTTTCAGGATCTCCAAAAGCTGCAATCTCAAGATCATCTAGTTCTGTGACGGCTTGCTTCAGCCTGTTGAGGCTGGCTTCTGACGACGCGCGCTCACGCTCAGCAATCTCTTCCTGTTTTTTCTGATCAGCAACAATTGATTTTTGTAGATTCTGTTGCTCTTTGTACGTACTAACAATGGATCTCTCGATCTTTGAAACAGCAGTTCGACTTTTTAGCTGATCCGCGGATTGGAGAGCCTGTTGATTCAGTGACAGTGCTTGTGCCTGAAGTTCTTTTGCGCGATCAAAATCACGATCACGTATAGCACGCTGCGCTTCTCGTCGCAGTTTATTCGCGCGCTCAACTTGTCTAGCTACAACCTGTCCAGCATCGAGACCGACTAGTTCTCGACCAAAACGAAAAGTTGAAATGTCTCTACCGATACTCGAAATTTCATCCCGAGCGTCTTTGATAGCTTCCGCAGCCTCACTGCTTTTGTTGCGAAGCCCGTCTACAAAACCTTCAAATTCAGATAATCGATCTTGTACTTGTTCCTTAAAAGAGGTAAGTACAAGTGATTCTAATCTTTCGGCTCTCTTCTGATCCTGTACAAACAGTTTTTGACGCTTGAAGAGGAATTTCTGAGTATCTGAAAGAATTTCATCATTGATCTTTTTCTGGACTTTTTGTATCTTTTTAAGTTCAGAGATTTGCTTTTTTATAGATATTTTGCTGGCTTTTTCTATTGCCTTAAATGTGTCAATACTACTACTCTTCATAAGTTTGTTAGCTATTATAAAAGCTGCACCGACTGCAACACCTGCACCTACAATCAAGCCTAATGGTGTGAGCAATGTAGCTAACGCTATTTTTGCTAGCGCTAATGCACCAGCAAAGCTAGTTGCTCCAGCCGTTAGTGCGATAAATGCCGCTGTTCCAGTGATTTTTAGACCTAAAAATAACGCTGTTGTCGTTAGGACAGCGGCACCAACAGCCTTGATAGCAACAACACCGCCACCTGCAAATTGAGACAAGCTCAATAATGAACTATTGATAGCGCGACCAAGATCAACTGTAAAGAAATTCTTCACAGACTCAATATCTCGTTCTAACTGTTTAGCATCAATATCAAGAACAATTTTTCGTGCTCGAAATATATCAGCCTCACCTGCCTCTTTAATTTGTCTTAGATTTTCAGCGTATATTTCTGCTTGTTCATTTGATACACCCATGATAGCCCGAGTGGCACGAATTCTACCAAATAGCTTACCGATTTCAGTGGCACTAGCATTTGCTCCTTTGGTAATCTCTTGAAGAAAACCTTGGAAACCAAAAGCTTGAATACCAGCTTCTGCTGAGGTAATACCAAGTTCGGCCATCCTGTCCTTCAAAGCATCAGTTGGTCTGATCAATTTCAGCATTGCGTTTGTTAATAGTGTCATGGCCTCATTAGCCCTAAGACCACTAACGGTATACGTCGCCATAGCTGCATTTACTTCATCAAAACTAATACCTATTTGTGAAGCGAGTACAAGTACGCGTCCAAAAGTGTTAGCAAATTCTTCTCCACGAATTCTACCTAATTCAATAGTTTTGAATAATTTTCCTGAAATTTCGTCAGCATCACGCGCGTTGAAACCATATGAATTGATAACTGACGATAATAGATCAACAGCACTATCAAGATCTGTTACTGCACCTATTGCAAGTGTAGACGCACTCTGTAAGAAATCAAAAGTATTTGCGGCCTCTGTGACTTGGTTCGATAATGTTTCGTATGTTGCTTCAGCAACAGTAGCAATAGGAATACCGAAAGCCTCCGACACCTTACGGATCTCAGCGGAAAGCTGACCCATATTTAAGTCAAGACCGCGACTAATCGTTTGAATCTCTGCCAAACTAATTTCATATTTGCGTGCTGCAATAGCGCCTTCCGCAAGTGCTGCTGTTATGTTACTGATAGCGCTGTGTATGCCTTGGAGAAGAAAAACTCTAGTGACACTTTGCCAGCTAAGAATCATAACTTGGCCAGTTTTCTTTGTTTTATTTCCAAGTTTTTCTACGGCTTTTGTATGGTCCTTATGTGCTTTTATAGATTTTTCAGCTTGCGTTGTCCCTTCATTTTGTACCTTATTCAAATCAGCAGATGTAGTTGCAAAGCCTTTAATAACAGTGCTTTGACTCTTTAGTTGTTCGTCAACGCCTGCAGCAGCTTTGTTAAATTTGCGTGTGGCTCCTGCGGCTTTGCGCATGGATGTAGTATAACCTTGAAGCGAAGTGTTCAAGGTGTTTAGTGTCGAGATTGCTTGTGAAGCATCAAATCCTAGTACGCTTACTAGTTCATCTGCCATTAGATTGCCTTGATCTTAATGGGTTTTAGTTTTGGTACTAAGAGACGAAAATTCTGTGTTGATTGTCGAAACGCAACTGCCCCCGCCTGTAATGATCGCCATGGCGCGGTTGGGCTTATACCTGAACTTACTTCTTGTGCAGTATAGTGCGGAACATTTGTCTCAATAGTAATAGTCACTCTGTCGTTTTCAAATACTTGTGTTGCCTTACCAAGTGAACGACCTTTTGGAATCCTGCTTTTCGCTTTCAATGGTGAAAAAACTATTACACCACTTACAAGTTCACGTAATTCTAGTAACGAAGCACGAGCCATTCCTGACCACAATGGTACTTTTCCAACGACAGCCCGAAGCCAGGCGTTCGCACCTTCATGAAGTGCGTTCACCATGGCTTCTTGTAGCTGACGTTTGTACACAGGGATATCAATTTTTGCCCCAAGGAATTTACCTTTGAATTTCATGAAAACATCCTGTTTAAGGATTCAATTTCTTCTAATTCTCTAATTTGACTGTATCCAAGTAATAACGCTTTCTCTTCAACATTGTATTCTTCTTCCCAGGTAAAAGGCACGATGTTGAAACGCTCACACGCTCTAAAGATAGCGTACTCCATTGTTCTGCCTTTCGGCATAATTATACGTCTACGGCTTCCTGGGCTTGAAGTAAAAAACGCTGTCTAGCAGCTTCAATTTTCTCCTCATTCAACGCGTTCACATTCAAACACTCACCAACTACACGGTTAATTTCAATAACACTGAATCCTGCGTTTTTCATTTCCTCACGGAAAAAGTTCCAAGTAGTAGGATCAGAAACATCTACGTCATCCCACTCAAGATCATCTGTAGCTTCAAGGGACTTCAAAACAATCCAACTCAGGCGTAGAGTTGCATGATTTTGCACCTGTTGCAAAAAACCAGGGTCCTTCGGGTTCTCTATTGTTTTTCCTGATGCAAGTCTACGTACAGGTGGGCTAGGCTCAGGACACATCGTGTCAAACTCCTCCATATCCAACACGGCGCGTGCTTTCAAAATAATATCATCAGAATTTTCACGCGGAGTGGCAATTACTACTTCATTCGGGTCTTTTAGTATTCTACCATTTAGTTTCATAATTAGGAACCTCGTGTTTCACGTGCTTCAGTAACATTGCATTTACCAGTACAAGAGACTGTAGCATCTCGCAAATTATGCTCCAGTGTTTCTTGCCGAAAATACAATAGCTCAATCAATTCAGTATTCGCGCCACCACAAGCCGGATCATAAAAGATTTCAATATTACAAGAGTATGGTTCACAGGCATCAGACGAAGTTGAAACCCAACTTGACGCCTCACCAGATTGTTTAAGAGCTTCCTTAATTGTAGGAAGACCGCTACTAGTAACTGCACTAAGAAATTCCCAAGTGAAATCAAAACTAGCATCAACAGGTTCTTCATCAGCGTTACGAACAGTGTCGAGCAGCCCGCGATTCTTGATATATTCTCGTGCGGTGTTCTCAGTGTAAGTGAGGTTACCTTCACCAACTTTGATTTCAAGCTTACGCCCGCCAAAAGTCACAGATCCGCCAGCCGAAGTCGCAACTACTAAACCAGGTGTAACAACAATAGCCGTAGTTGCTGTAGCTGAAACACCTCCTGTCGTCACTGTCACTTGTACATTTGTTCCAGAACCACCTGTCAAGTTGGTGCCTGTTCCGGTGATCGCAGTTTGTGCGCCGGTCGAAGTGTACGTGACAACCCAATCAACACCAGGACCAGGGCCACCCGCCACAGTAACAACCAAAGATGTAGGTGCCGCCACAAGTGCAGCTTGAACCTCAGCAGCAGTTGCGCTGTATAGGATCGGTGCTGTAGTATTGACGTTCTGCGTCAATGTAAACGTCCCACCGGATGTCGCACTGTTGATATTAATAGTGTTGACTTCAGCTACTCCAACTACACCTGGTGTCGTTTCGGTAACTGCAATAACGCCATCTGTGCTAGAATCATCATCAACAATAAGAGAATGATCAGTGCCAGCTAACGCCCCACTAAACGTGACAGTCAAAGTAGAATTAACCTGCGGCCAAGTACCAACTGCCGTCGCTACAGTAGCTTCACCTTGTGCAATTGAATCAAGTGATTCAAGAGCCATTTCAATTGCTACCTCATCAGCGTCCCACTCGATATCACTAGTGGTGTCGCCATCGAAACTAAGAGTATACGTTCCGCTTGTCAACGCAGTCGTTGCTTCCAATTGTTGGACTTCATTAACTGCGTCTACACCAGCAGTTGTTTCAGTGATATTAACTGTAGTAGGTGCACCACCCGTAAGCAACGAACCATCGCCTGAGAGTACGGAAGCGTCGGTCGAGGCCAAGTCACCAGTAAACGTAATTACCCACACGGGGGCAGCACCCGTTACTGTGACATTCCCAAGACCGACAGTGCTCAAGGCTTCAAGTGCGGCTGTGACAACAACAGTTGACGCATTATACGCCAAGTTACCGGTCGTTTGAGATTCATATGTCAATGTGAACGTACCACCACTGACATTAGCATCAATTTCAATTTCCTGAACTTCATCTGTGCCCGAACCAAGCGTACGCGATGTTACAGTATACTCAGTTTCATCTGAACCAAATTTGACAGAAACACCTGTCGTTACAGACGGATCAGGAACAGCACTGTCCATATTAGACAAAGCAATTGTCGTTTCATCTACTGGCTCAATGGCTGCTGTAAGTGGCGTATTATCATCATTGCTGTATCCATCACGAATGTAAACATCAGCCAACTTCAGGTCAATTGGAACAAAACAAGTTCTTTGCGCTTTTGCTTTCAGAAACATTTTGTTATCTCCTGGTACATGTGAGTGTCATTCTAAACGTGCCTTCGACAGTTCCTTGCATCAATTTAACATCTGTACGAACTTGTCCAAAATTATTTACTCGGATCGGTGTTTTTTTATCTTGTCTCAACGTGAGTGTTCCAAGTAGTTTCTGGTTGTCATGTTCTCCATCGCCGTAACGATATACACAAATATCCTCCATAGCCTCCATCAAAATACCAGTAATCTCTGACGCTCGATGGAAGCTTGTATTATCTTGATTGAAAGACCAAAGTATATTGATTTCAACATCAATCAGAAAATAGTTTTTGCTAACTTCTGTCACAGATGGACCGTCCATCCGAAACTCTAAATACTCCTGATGTTCAGGTGTGAATCGATGCGTACCTTCAATGAAGAAGTGTAAGTCATTTGCAACCGCTATTTCTTCAAAATATTTGGTTGTTGATGCGAAAATCCAACGTGGCCAATGTTGTTTTAGTTCACAGACTGTTGGCTCAATACCGATAAGATATGAGACTGTTTGAGTGAATACTAGGTTCTGAGGCAGTGTTCTCTCAAGTTCCATTGACACAGCCCCCCCAAATTCTATATTAGAACTATTAACCTCTCGGTACGTAGTACCTGTAGAGTGCGTAAATACTACGGAACTTGATATTGATTTGGTTGTTTCAAGGGATCTTGTGACTACGCTATTAAGTGCTAATGTACTTGCTAATACGCGCGTTGTTTCTTTGGAGTATGATACACTTTGCCCAAAGATCAAATCATTTGATACTGACTTCAGATGTATTGGTATATTAACAATACCTTCAAAAATTAGAGCACCTGATTCTGATCTAATAGCTTCTAACCCGTATGCTGCAGCTTGTGTGAAAATTAGCGATGCTGTTTCACCACGAGTATATTCTCCTAAATAAGTTTCAGTAGCAGAAAAAATCAAAGAAGCTGACGGAGTTTCCATCATCTCCTTGGAGCCAGTGAATACATGTGCAAAAATAATATCCGCTGAAATATTATATCTTTGTGATAATCTCTGGTTAAATGCATTAGTTTCAATACCCGTCGGTAACGTGTCAACTCCACTAACGTTTTCACTAGTTTTAAGTGTACTAGTAAACTGACCAGATTGGAGATACAGTTTATTGCCCCCAGAGCCAATCCAAGGAGTATTAATACCATCCCAAGTAACACTGTGTGGACTAAGTTCAATAGAGCCAATGAACTCACTAGTTTTTAGTGTACTAGTAAACTGACCAGATTGAAGGTAGAGTTTGTCGTCTGACAGACCTGACCAGGGTGTGTTTGTGCTATCGAATGCTATACCAGTAGGCGTACTGTCAATACTACCGATGTATTCACTAGTTTTTAGTGTACTAGTAAACTGACCAGATTGAAGATATAATTTATCCGCTTGCAGACCAACCCAAGGAGTATCCGTACGATTACAAGAAATTCCAACAATAACGTTGTCGATACTACCGATATCCTCACTAGTCTTAATAGTCGAACTAAATTGTCCTGATGTTAGATATAGTTTTTTGGCTTGGTCCCCCGACCAAGGAGTATTAGTGCCGTCCCAAGTTACTTCTATCGGTATACTATCAACGCCACCTACAGCTTGACTCGTTTTTAACGTGGAACTAAACTGTCCAGACGTCAAGTATAATTTGTCATCAGTTGCGCCTGACCAAGGAGTGTTACCGGCCTGAATATGTGTTTCATCAACAACTTGGGATAAAATTAACGAACCTGATTCTTCTCTAAGATACTCAGCAGTGTATATTTCTGTTTGAGTAAACTCTAATGCGCTGGTTGCTGATTTTGGAACTGCAAAAGCCCAATTTGTATTGTTTCCAGAATTAGTGCTCGTCGTAGCTTGTATTGTTGTATAACCACCAGCATTAGAATATTCTGCTACACAATTAGTAGCCACCGCCGTGCTACCAGAAACTTCTAATAGCATATCAACTTTGCCACCGCCTGGATCAGAGGGGGTAAATGTTACCCAATTCAGATTACAATCATTGGCCACGTCCAACGTAAATGCTACTTGCCATTTCATAATCAATGGATCACCATTTGAACCATCAAAATCAATATCATTGCCGATCGCGAAATCGCAACCGTCCATAGCGTCCACCGCCGGGTCAAATTGACCATTAGTTGTCATAGTCATATTACCGACTATAGTGATAGTTTGACCGTTTGGATCAATAGTACCTTTGGTAACAGTTAAAGAATCAGTAGTCAACGGTCCAGAGAAAGTTAATACATCTGTTTTATTGGTTTTATTGACTATAATATCTTCTACAGTTCGGCCTAATAAGTCCCAATCTTGAGCGTTGGCCCCTGAAGCAGTGATCGTGCCATTGCCCTTGGTCCAGATGATGGTGCCAGCCTGTTCGTCGACTAGGAAATCGCCCTGGAGTTCGATATCAGGGTCATTCGTGTTGTTGGCGATGATGAGACTGCCACCAGCATTGGTATTCTCGAACTCAACGTTGCCGGTGAAAATGTAGTTACCGTTGGAGAGGGTAAGAGTTTCGGTAGTAGCCACATTATTATAGATTTTGACCAGGGTTGATTGATAGGTGCCAGGGGCTATTACAGCGGCGGCATTTGGTCTGAAAATCTCCAGTGTAGATACGTCGATAACACCACCAACCGTAAAGGCTGTGATACCTTCGCCCGCACCAGGAACATACACTCTAAATGTGCCATTCCCGGTTATACGACCAGCAGCACCAATTGAAATAGTGCCTCCCGAGCCTACGGACGCAATCTTCCCGCTAGCTATAGACAAACTCCCGTTGACAATTAGACTGCCAAGAATCTGATAAGTTTCCGTCGCAGTAATCACAGCCCCAATATTAATAGTCAGATCATTAAGATCATTTAGTACATTGCTTACTAGATTCCCCGTCCCACTCATCACCAGCGTTGAAGTACCGCGGGTGAATGTAGTTACGTGCAGGTTGTCGAAATCCCCGTTGGTCAGCGAGATCGTCCCCGTGCCGGCATCAAACTCCCCCCCCTGATCCAGAATAATGTTGCCACTATCATCCATCGTAAGATTAAATGTAGCGAGATCAAGTTTGACCGTATACCCAGCCAGAGTCGTCAGATGCAGCAGTGCCCAATTGGCTGTCAACGTACAAGCATTGTTACCATTGCCATCGAACTGAACTTCATCACCAGCGCCTGGTACAGACGCGCCGGGAGCGCCGCCCGATCCAGCCGTCGACCAGTTGGCCGCGACTGCATGGTCTGTATTGGTTGTACCAAGCCACCAATGATTAGTTGGTCCTGTTCCAAGTCGACCATCGATATCGTTGGTATCGATTCCAGATGGATTAGTATCAATAGTAGTAACAGATTGACTTGTTTTAAGTGTAGAAGTAAATTGTCCTGATTGAAGATATAGTTTAGCGCCAACAAGACCACACCAAGGAGTATTGGTTCCATCCCAAGAAATAGCATCACCTAAATTATTAATACCACTAATATCTTCACTTGTTTTTAGTGTAGAGGTAAATTGACCGGACGTTAGGTATAGTTTATCATCAGTCCAACCAATCCAAGGGGTATTAGTTCCATCAAAACTTATACTTTGCGGAGTTGTGTCAACGCCGCCAACATACTCACTAGTTTTAAGTGTTGATGTAAATTGACCTGATTGAAGATATAATTTATCAGCTTCATTGCCTGCCCAAGGTGTATTAGTTCCATCCCAAGATATTCCTACAAGACTACTATCAACACCACCGACGGCTTGACTAGTTTTAAGTGTCGAACTAAATTGTCCTGACTGAAGATATAATTTACAATTACTATTACCGGCCCAAGGTGTATTAGTCCCATCCCAAGAAACATCATCTACAAATACATCAATTGTGCCAACAGCTTGACTAGTTTTAAGTGTCGAACTAAATTGCCCAGAAGTTAAATATAATTTATCAGCTTCATTACCTGCCCAAGGAGTATTAGCCATTGTTCATCCTTTTAATGACACTTAGAAGCTCAAGTTCGTTGAAATGTTGACATGGGTAATCATAATGTGTCCAGATTTTGAAGCCTGCGGCTTTGGCTTTTCTACAAAAAGAGTAGTCGCCACCTACCTCAACAGTACCGTCCCTGTTCCATTGTCTAGCAAATGGTTGGTCATACCTTAATTTCAGTAACACTCGTCTAGCGATCAGTAGACAGCCGCTGCCCACCGCATCGACTTCCTGGAGACCGTTACAGTCGGTGTGCGGCGTATATCCCTCTCCCTTGATATCTAGTGCATTGAAATAATATGGTCGGTCCTCTGGTACGGCATCGTGCCAAACTGGTGTAGGTAGACCAAGCACATCACAATCAAACTCAACAAGGTCTAATGGATTGTTAGTTGGCGGATTATCAGCATCAAACGTTAATAGATAGTCTTCCCCGCCGTCTAAAAAGTCTTCCTTGATTTTATGAAGATTTTGCACATAAGGAGAATGTGTAGGACAATCGTGACGGACACGATAGCGACGATCAGCAAGAATCTTGCATGCCGCGAAATGTGCATGCTTATGAATCCAGCCTGTATTTGGTATTGTGAAATATACGCTTGTCATTTTGAATCTCCACCTGTGGTGCTGCTTCCGTGCAGCAGTTCAACTTGCCTTACGCCTTAACGCTAAAACCTTGAGTACTCTTGAAACCTGCAAAAGTCTTCTTATTATTCCTACGTCTACCAGGTGCAGGGTGATCTGGATCAAGTGCATCAGTGTCACCTTGATCTTGTTCAACACCCAACGCTACCTTAGCTTGAATTGCTTGAAGAACTTGAGTATCTTCCTTGATTGCTGGGTCACGAACGTGGCCGCGTTCGTTATAGAACTTTTCAGCATCAGACTCTATCAAAACTGAGCAAGTATCCGGAAACGCGGCGACTGCTGCATTTGCAAAATCCTCAGGGATCAACAACATGCCGTCCCAGTTTCCACGAGGACTTGTTACCTCATCATCAGCGTGGCCACAAACTTGATCGTAGTGCCAACCGCCAAAGCGATCGATAAAAATGGACCAATCAACACCGCCGCGAACTGCTCCTGGAAGCGTATTGAACGCAGGAAAATTGTGGTAATTCTTCGAATCAAGACCAATTTTAACTTTTAGGGCTACTAGTTCCATTACGATTGTTCTCCAGAAAAAATGATGTTTGTTTCAAGATCCATTTCGGTAATTTTGTACCGAACAGTACCGTCTACTTGTCTAATATGTACTATAAATCCAGTCTCCAATTCAAAGCTACTGATTTTTGCAACTTCCCAACGTTTTTCGTTCCAAATTATGTAGTCATTGTTCTCAATTTCATAATCACCCAGGTCTTGTTTGTCAACAATTATCTTCCTAAGAGACGTTTGGTAACTGCCTCCGTAGGTGAAGTTCTTGGCCGCGGCGATGAAAGCGAGATCGTACTCGAATGTCGCTTGCTTACTAGCCGGAAGAACAATCGCACGTTTTACTCTTTTTATCTTAAACGTTTGTTCAGATGTTCCAAGCTCAGTATCAAGTATTTGACCCGTCATCTTGTGGAAGGTGATATCAAAACCATACTCTTTCTTCAAAGAATACAAGACTCTACGGATAAATCGTGTTTGACGTCTTCTCATTTGGCAACAATCTGACAAAAAGCTATGAAAATTGCTGAACCCAACGCAGTAACCATTCCGGTAGCTAAAAGCATTAGAACTTTGTTCTTCAACTTGTTAGACTGTTCAAGACGATCGAGACGAATTGGAATACCGGGCTTACTTGGATCTGATGGGTCACCCATCATAATTCCAGTAAGCTTAGACAACTGTTCGCGCATCGCTCGAAGTTCAGCACGTACAAATTGTTCAAGTTCTGATGACATGTTTGTTCTCCTAAGTGACCAGGTCCAGACCTCTGCTTCGCAGAGGTCTGGTAATGGTTACTTACGTGTAGGTCTCAGTATAACTGCCACCGAGCATCACTGCACCAAGATTAACGTCAAGAACCTTGACACCTGCCAACATATCCACAGTCACAAGGTGACCCTGTTTTGTGCCATCGTACGTTATGGTAACACGAAGCGAGAGATCATTGAAGCTAGAAACCCCACTCAACGCACCAGTACCTTCCTTAGGCAAGGCCAAAGGTCGGGTAATCAACGCCAACGCATTACGATGGAAAGCGAAGTTGTACTCACCCCTCGGACCGTAATTAACAATATAGTTATTTCCGATCGCATTATCAAGCGGACGATCCAGAACAATGTAACCAGTGGCTGGAATAGCAATAATACTATACTCACCGTCAACGGCTGCTGCTGATGCTGCCGTTGAGAACGCGACAAGTTGACCTACATGCGGCGTACCAGTGCCATCGACCTTAATGCGTTTATCATAGCCCGCACCGTACGCGGTCACACCAGCGTGCCCAGCAAGATCGACATCGCCCTCAGTCACCTCAAAGAGGTTTGAGGCTGCAGCAGTGACATCAGCTTTCAACACACGATCAGTTACAACGGTCGTAGTTCCACCACCAGATGCGACGCGCAACGGTTGTTCGTCATCTTCCAACCAAAAATATTGGCCATTGTTCAACACAGCGGCATCAAGTGTCAAAGTAGTGGCCCCTGCCACTACATCACCTGCCAACTCATCAGCATTACCTGTACCTGCGGCAACCGTAACGGATGACGCATTCTGACACATGTACATATCAAAACCAAGCTTACGGCCAAGCGAAGCTTCACGCATCGCCGTACCCTCGTCACCGATCTTATCCGCTGAGATGAACAAGTCCAGCTTCAAGATTTCTGTTTCAGTAGTCGATGTTAGAATCAAATTACGCCCAGAGACAGGGCACAAGTTCTCATTCAACTTTTGACGAGTATCCAGAATACGCGCTTTAGCTACTGTACTGTCAAACGTGCCCAAGACGCCAACCGCATTCTCAGCAAACTGGTATACTTGGCCAAGCAAAACCTTATCAATTGCTTCTGCCAACGAGAGGGCTGCCGGATTAAGATACTCTTTGACGAGATCCTTGAAGCTAAGACTTTCCTGCCCATCACGAATGAGGAAAGACGTGTGGAAATGCTGATCCAGCGGCACCGCTACATTAGTGGCCGACGCATCTTGGATCGTAACATCATCATTAACACCCTTACGCTCCGCAGTAAACGTGGCAGGCAAACGCGTATTAACAACATCACCAAAATCCTGAACCTCATCCTTAAAATCAGTATGGACCAAAAGGCCAATAACCATATTTGCTTCAGTAATCATTAGGGTCTCAGCGGCCCAAACCTCCGGAACCCACGCATCGAGACTATTGGAAAAACACGTCAGACTCAATTTCTTGATGAACATTTGTTAACTCCTGGTTCGTTGGTTTCAGTACGTGGAAACCCGGATTTTACCCGCCTCTACTACATAAAGAGTTCCGGTTTCTCTTTACGCAATTTACGGTACGTTGCTGGTTCAAGTGCAATTTTTCGCATGTCTATCTTCTTCGGTGTGCCTTGACTGCCGCTTTGCCCCAAACCACCTGTTTTATCTCCTTCAAAAAGATTTCCATATTTAGGAATTTCACGCATGCGTTTTATAGTTTCTGAGACAGTCAACTCAAGAATAATCGCCTTATCTTCTTTGTCCGTGTCTTCAAAAGTTACGGTAGGCACAAAAACACCAGTGGGGTTGCCACTCTCATCAAGCGTTTCAGTCAATTTTGTTTTTGGATTCAAAATGGCTGCAATCTGTTCAGCTTGAAGGGCTTTGTGCTCAGATGAAGCAGCGATAATCGCATTAGAAATAAGCAATTGCGAGTGGGATTCCTTCGCAAGATCACGTTCCTGCCTCAATTCTGTAATCAAATTATCACTTTTCTTGTCAGCCTCTTCCTTAGCCCTTTGAGCACGCTCCTTGGTTGTCATATACTGTGTCTTAAGTTCTTCAATCTGACTCTCAAGTGTTTCTTTTTGTTCCGCCGTAAGAGTAGCACCTTTTTTAAGATCTTCAAGTTCCGAAGCTTGCTTACGTTGAGCGAGTTGCGTTTTACGCTTTTCCTCAGCTACAATACCATTTACTTCTTCTTGTGAAAACTTCTTTTCTCCTTCTCCTTCGCCAGTACCTTCGCCAGTACCTTCGCCAGTACCTTCATTTTCGCCTTCAAAACAAGTAAGAGTAGGTCGAGCAAAACGAAACATGTTAACTCCTAAGTGACCCCACTGATTAATTTTACGCACTCCAACTAAATGTGGGTTTTTAGTTAAGTGCTTAGATTCGATTAACATCAAGCCTATTAGCAGGCGCTAACAAAGGAAGCAAGAACCTCCAAGCAAGTGAGCTCGGAATGCCTGCAGCAGTATGTGCCGGCGTATCTTGCATATTTCGTGAAGTACGCACACTAGAATAAGCAGTGCTACTGACATTCATGTTATCAAAATCAAATTCAGGATCAGCGCCATCAAGAAGTGCTAGTGCAACTTCAGCAGTCGCACGTTCAATGTTCGTAGGAACTTCTTCAGTACCGTCAGCACCCTCGTCATAGTCATAATACCTAGGAAACTCATTGTCTTGGTCGTCATCAACAAGCCACCCAGAGAAACGTAATTGATCAATTCTTATAGTTGCCTCCTCCAAAGCAATTGCTTTGTTGGCACTGGATGCTTCATCCCAAGCTAGAGTGTGAAGACGACTAGCAAAGTACGTGTTTGCTTCAATGACTGTAAGGTAAGCCATGAACTGTTCCTAAAATTAAGGCGAGCGGCTTCCATGCCGGTCACCATTATGTTGTTAGTCGTCACCCAACATGGACCAAAGGATTGTGAACGTACCACTAAATACTAGAGTATCATCGACAGTATCACCAAAATCAGTGTTAGCAGATGCTCTGTAGTTAAGATACAGCTTCTTAGCACCAGCGGTGCCGTCAAAAGCAGTCACTGTTGTAAGTTGACTAGATTCGGCGGCATCAGAAATGTAACTACTCAACGCGCAAGTAATTGCAGCAATAATATCTTCTTCCGTGCTGCCATCTAGATCGAATGAGGTAGCATTAGCGGCAGCGACAGTCCCGACTCCAATTTCATAGTCACCTGCTGTTTTCCAACCAGTTCCATCTTGCAGTCCCGAAACCATCAATCCAATTGGAACAATAATGTGTGCCCCGAGAATTTGAATATAACCTTCAGGGAAAGTATACAGTAGTTGTGTGCCCCAAGCGCCATCACTTGCAGGTGTTCCACCAAGATTAGAGACAGTTGACATTTCTGCCAGGGTAAACACAGTCTTATGGACGGCAGCATCACCGTACTCAATAACACTTAGTCCAGACTTAGTAGCTACAACTCCAACGGTATGAATTATGCTTGCCGGATAAGCTACACCAGACTGATTAGCATTGACTTGCGTTTGTGCAGCCGCTACTTCAGCGATCGCACGATCCCAATCACGATGATCAGGTGCAGCCTGATCACCATCGTCACTGTCTCGATTACCAGAATCTCCGTCCCAAACAGAAGTAGGGTATCCCGCTGTCATTTTTAGTTCCTTAGTGGTGGTTGTTCCAGATTATGACACAACGCCCAGTGATCGTTAGTATGTCATCTGCATTACAAGACGCATCTTCAATTGCGACGTTCAAGTAAATTTCTAATTCTCCGTCCATATCTACTTGTGATAGATTCGTTGCAGAAAAGGATTTTGAACCACCTGTTAGTGTAACATCATCCTTGGTTGAGACGTTTTGTTCAAGTAGTGCTAGTGTTTCATCGCCTGTATCGACAGTGTTGCTTCCGATAGCAATATCCAAAACTGCATTATTAGCAATACCTCCGGTACCTGCTGAAAAATCACCCTCTATGGCCCCAGTGTAAATGTCAGTGTGACCATCTGTAAATGTGTATAACTTAATAGTTCCGTGAGCACCAGCGGCGCCCGCATCCGTAATTACCATTTCAACGTCTGTAAGAACAAACGTCGTTTTACGTAGGGCCGCGTTGCCAGTTTCGCTACCGACTATACCTGCGTATGTGTTGATTGTACCTATACCTTCATGCTCATCAACAAGCGTTTTATTTTGCATAGCTTGAATTTCTTCAAGCATACGTCGCCAATCTTCATGTGTTGGTGCTGCTGAAATACCTTGATCACTATCTCTACTGCCGGAATCACCGTCCCAAACTGAAGTTGGAAATGTTGTCATTAGAGTTTAATGGGTGAGTGTATGGAGATTTCAAAATCAACTGCACTAATTGCGGTACCTATTTGAACAACGAAACCACTAGCAGGAGCCATTGTTGTTATTCTTCCTGCTGTTACTTCAGACAAAAAATAAATAGCCCCAGGGCTTAAACCGCCAGTGTCGCCAGTAGCTAAGTCCCACTCCGAAGTTGTTAACGTCAAACGCCCACTGACTTGTACTGCCCCAACAGCGTCTACCTCAATAATGGCAGAACAAACAGCAATGGCATTCTTAGTAATTTCATCATCAGCTTTTGCGTATTTAACAGTGTTCGCTGCACTGATGTATACTGTGCCGCCAATAGAAGTAGATGAACTTTCGCCATTTATAACTTCAAGTGTGTTTGGTATAGCAGCCAAAACATCTCCACTTTGGAGTTGCTCTAACTGTCCGTTCGTTATAACTAAGGGTTTTTTAATCATAGTTCAATAGGTTGAAGAATCGTAATTTCAAACTCCGTTGTACTGATGGCTTTACCAAGCCGCACAACAAAATCTCCTGTGGATGTCGGCGCCGTTTTAGTTATCTTACCTGCTGTATCCGGATCAAGAAAATAAACAGAACCTGCTGTTAAGCCGCCGACATCGCTAGTAATATTGTCCCATTGTTCAGTAGTTGCAACAAGCACACCGTCCGTCTGGATGGCGCCGGATGCAGCCGCAGCGATCGAAGCCTCTCTAACAAAACCGAGCACCTCAACTGTCGCAAGGGCATCGGCCTGTGCCAAGTCAATAGTCCCAGCACCATCGGTATAAACAGGTGAACCAATAACAATGGAAGCAGCGTTGTTGTTTTGCTGCGTAATGACATCAACTTCAACAACTTGGGCATCCAAGGTGTCATTAGCGGCGATTTGACGAATTCTACCATCAACAATGACGAGAGGTTTACGAAGACTCATTGTGTTTCCTTGTTACATGTAGATTGGTGTTTGGACGTTAATGTCGATCGTATTGGCAGTTTGAGCGCGACCCACAATTACCAAAACAGTTCCAGTTTGACTTGGTGCGTTATGCGTTAATTTACCTTTTTGATC
>SDBT01008345.1_pt1 | contig 16930 bp, 21 predicted proteins | sample 2277101 | NCBI WGS metagenome assembly SDBT01 (sample SAMN10404973, study PRJNA504765) | marine sediment metagenome | isolation source: marine sediment core GS10_PC15, 103 cmbsf | place: Arctic Ocean: Southern Knipovich Ridge | collected 2010
TAGGAGACCTATCATGGCGTGGGGAAACGAAATCATAGTGAGTGGTGAGCCCAAGGGAGTATTCAAGGAAGGATACGTTACTGGTACACCAAAGCCCGGCACAGTTATGGAAATTGACTGGTCAGAAGCTATTGGTGATGGTGGCCGCTTTACCTGGGAGCCTTATGGCGTAACAGGAGCCGATGGCATTCGAGGTGTGGGAGCCGACGGCAATCGTCGGATTATATCGGTACTGCTGCCTGATAAGTTGCGGGGTAAAACTGCTACTCAAGCCTACGTTACTGGTAGTCGGTGTTTTATGTACGTGCCGGTTGCCGGTGAAGAACTGAACATGTTGATTGAAGATGTTGGCGGAACCGGCGATGATTTGCGAGTCGGTGACATTATGATGGTTGACGACGGTACAGGTAAGCTGCTGGAGACTTCAAGCCCTGAAAGCGAACCGTTTATCTGTCTTGAAGACGTAACTAATCCCCTAGCAGATTTCCTGATGCACTGTCTCTACACTGGATACTAATCTCACTTGCAGAACGCGGCAACGCAGCCGACACTCAAATAGGAGAAACGTAAGATGTTTGAAGCCTTCACAGATTTCATAGTCAACGGCGAAGGTCACGGCGCTGTCGCTCAACAGTTGGGAGCTTGCCGCTACGACACTGGCCTGCTGCGCCCTTATTTCAACCGCAAGGGTGAAAAGTGCGCAACGATTAACACTGGTCGTTTTGAGTGGGACGAAAAGGCTGGGATTGAAAAACCAGTCCACGAAGAGTTTACTATTAACGAGTTGCGCAACATGGGTATAGACAGTCCCGTGTTCAACGCTACTGCGCTGCGCAAAGACGCCTGGCTGAAAATGGATCTGGCTATTCTGCGCGCTGCGCGCCAGCGGCTAAAAGCGTGGGGTGACTTGGCAGCAGCTAACACTATGGGTGGATTCGACGGTATGTCAAAGATGATCCTGGAACACCAGACTATGAGTGATCCAGGAGAGGCTATCGTAGATATGGATGGCATCACTGAAGGTCGGGCAGATTCACCTCTGTTCGAGATTGAAGCTTTGCCCTTGCCGATTACCCACCAGAGCTTTCACTTCTCTGCACGCAACTTAGCTGTGGCTCGTAGTAGTGGTACTCCGCTGGATACTGCAATGGGTGAAGCTGCTGCCCGCCGCGTAGCTGAGAAGATTGAGCAAACAACTATCGGCGTAATTGCTGGCGAAAGCTATGGGGATGCTAACATCTATGGTCGTGACTCCGGTGCGCCTGCGAAGGTGTATGGATATACCAACTTCCCGGATCGTATCACTAAGACCGACATGACAACCCCTGCCGCAGGAACTACTGGACCTACTGTACATTCAAGTTGGTTGGCTCTGCGGGACCTGCTCTATGTAGATCGGTTTTACGGTCCTTTTATGGCCTATGTTAGTGCTGACTACGACCAGTTCTTGGATAGTCTGCTTACTACTGCTGAGCCCAGTGCCGGCACATTGCGAAGTCTTCTGCTGAAAATTGATGGTATCCGAGGTATTCGCCGCTTGGATTTCCTTACGGACACCTTTACCGTGATTTTTGTGCAGATGACTAGTGACGTTGCTCGTGCCATTAATGGCATGGACATTACTACCGTCCAATGGGAAAGTAAGGGTGGTATGCAGATCAACTTCAAAGTGATGGCGATCCATGTGCCCCAGCTCCGCGCTGACTATAATGGCCGCTGTGGAATCGCAGTCGGCACTACCTCTTAACGGCTTGCCAACTATCATTAAATGCTCCCGCTGCAATCGGTTTTCTACCCGGTGGCTGGTTGCAGCGGGAGGGGTGGTATTGTGTTTTACGTGTTGGAATTTTCTTAGACAACCATTAGTAGGAGCAAGACAATGAGTGTTGAAGTAAAAACAGAGACTGAAGCTGAAAAGATAAAAGCCAACTACGACAAGTTGCCTTTCGTGGGCTACTTTCGAGTGCTGCGAGGCTCACACAACGAGGACGGTAGAACTTATCGCGGTCTACGGCGTGATCCTAAGAGCGATGATCCAGATGCACGCTTGCTCGGTGAAATAGTCCATAGCAAAAGCGATCTTCTTGAGCTGAATCCAGCTAATGCAGCAATGTACGCTAGATTTGAGAAGGTTGATACACCTCTCAAGGAAGCTGAATCCACCAAACCCAAGAAGGCTGCAATTACAGCCTGAATCAATTCTACTATCAGTAGCGAGGGGATTGAACAGTGGCGCAGCGCACTTCAGAGGTTCGGGTCAGGGCTATAATCGACGATAATTCTCTAGTTGATATAGCTCCATTCATAGATGCAGCAACGGCTGTCACTGATTACGTTGCGTCTGAAGACAGTGGTAGTGCACTAACTGACGCTCTATTGTTGCAGATCGAGTCTTATCTAGCTGCCCACTTCTACGAGCATCTTGATCCCCAGTACAGTTCTAAAAAGACAGGCAAGGCTGAAGCTAAATTCCAAGGTGAGTTTGGTATGGGCTTGGATAGCAGTAAGTGGGGTCAAACTGCCAAGATGTTAGACGTAACGGGTACTCTAGCTCGGCTAAGCAAAGGAGACGCAGTGCCTTCAGTTTCCTGGTTAGGGCTGTCACCATCTGAACAAACTGATTACGTAGACAGAGACTAGCGATGAGTATGGAAACAGACTTTTTGTTTCAGAAAGCAGTTTTGTATACTGCTAGTGGAGTAGACGGCTACGCTGACGTGAAACTAAGTGCTGGTATAGAGATTAGCTGCCGTTGGGAAACTGGCAAACACCAATCAGTTGATGCTAATGGTAACACGATTGCAGTAGATTCAGTCGTCTACGTTGATCGTGTAATAACAGTTGGAAGCATCTTGTGGAAAGGGAAACTAATTGACTTACCTAGTACTCCAACAGATCTTAAGGAAGTGGTTGGCTACGAGGAAATACCAGACGTAAAGTCACGCAAGTTTGAGAGATCTGTAAGCGTGATGAAGCACAGTAACGAACTTCCAACTCTAGCCTAGTTGAGGGTGTTATGAGAGGAGCGACACTATTTGTTATTGGTAGTTTGTTTCTTACCGCCACTGCACAAGATGACTATAACGCAGCCATATCAGCACACAACGGCAACGCAATAGTCTTGCTCGTACAGGACGGCTGTGTTCCTTGTATGAAGCTAGAAGATGATCTCCTACCGATTCTACGTCAATCTGGAATGCTAGAAGATTCAACGATCGCAATTATCTCAGTCAACAAGCAGCCAAAGCTGGTTCGTCGTCTACAGGGATCAGAATTAAACGCGCGGAGAGGATTTCCTGTTATGTACGTCTTCCGCAGCAAGGAAGGAAAGTTGTGGGGCTGGCGCACGTTTGGTTATGCTGGACCTGACAGACTGGTTCAACGGTTACAAGGCATTCAACGCTGGCAGCCGCCGGCAAGGAGCAAGTGATGGGACTAACAAAATCTGCGAAGGCCGCGATTGCTGCGGGCACTCGGATAATGATGCGAGATCCGACCGGCAACATTAACCGGGTCTACTGGGGCCGACAGATTAGACATGGCCAGCCTACCGGAGAGGGCGTAGTTTTCGGGGTGAAATCAAAAGGGAATGCACAGGCGCAGGCGGGTGCCCCTGTCCCGAAATTTCTTGATACTCGTATAACCGACGTACAAGAGGCTCCGCCGGCCGAGATCGAGTTGCTGCGGTACGCGCACTTCCTTCCTCCCATCCGCACTGCTGCCGCCGGCCCCCACCAGAACTGCTTCAACACACCGATCCCTGGAGGCGTAGAGATCCAGCCGGTGGGCAAGCAATGGCTGGGGACGGGAGGATGTAAAGTAATTGCTAAGCGGGCTAACGGCACACTGTTTCACGCCATGACAACAAACTGGCATGTTGCTACGGGTGTTGTAGGGCAAAAGCTTGTGCAGCCGGGAGGTTCCAATAAGTGGTTTGCTAAGGTCGCATCCTCACCGGGAGTGAAGTTTGATGGTTCACCAAACTACGTTGATCTGGCAATCCTCGACATTTATCGTAACGATGCAGAGTATGCACCAGGCACCCACACGGTCAAACCCGAGCAGGTAACGCTGGGCAAGTATCAGCAAGAGTTGAGCGACGGTGACATAGGAACAAAGCTCTGCCGGGACGGCCGAACGTTGGGCCGGCTGGTAGATGGAGAGGTGACCGGCGTAGGGGCCAGTGTGAGAGTCGGCTACGGCCCAGACGGCACGGCATTGTATCTCGATCAAGTCCTTGGGCAGCACCCTTCTGGCCAGTTCTCGGCGCCGGGCGACTCGGGCTCGATGGTCTTTGAGTGGCCGAGCATGAAGCCCTTCGGTAAGTTGTTTGCCGGAGGTGGAGGCACAACTATCATCAGCCCCGCTAAGTACATGTTGAATCCTGGTAGGGTTCATTCGTTTCAGTAGTGTAGCGTAGCGTTTACTCGTTTCAAAGTAAAGGAGCTTGAACTATGTTTGTGAAACTTTCTACAGATGAACTTCGGCAACTCTGTGTCCAGGCTGGCGTGCCAGAATCACAAGCGGTGGCCGTAGTAGCAGCTTCTCCTCAGAGCCTGGAGTGTTTCTTCAGCGCGATCCTCTACTACTTCCAGAGTCAAGATCTCTGGGGAGCAGCCAAGCGACTGCTGGACTGCTTGATGAAGAGTGGGCTCTCTGCTGCAACTAACCCTCTGCTCTGCCTGCTAGCCTTTGTGCGGGAGCTACGGGCGGGCAAGGACCCGATCATGGCGCTGTTTGGCCTGTTGGCCTGCATCCTGGGCGTGGAGCTGCCAGAAGAGCCCGATCCTCAGCTCCCCATCGACTCGCCGAGTTACCGCCACGTGATCCGCTGCTAAGTAGCAAAGCAAATAGTGCTCCTCAATTTTGTCCATTGTAATGAAGTTGGGGAGCACTTATTTTTCAGGGATAAAGTCACTAATCTAACGAGAACAACTATGAAAATACTACTGATGTTTGGTGTTTTGTTTAGTAGTTCTACTCTTATGATAGTGGCACAAATACCGGCTGCAAGTAGCCATATTCCCTATGCGTGCGAGGGAGCACTCGCGGTAAGCTTGGGCGCAATAATCTGGGTGCTAAAGTATCTATTAACTACTTATGCTCCTGAGCAACAGAAACAGTTCACTGCAACTCTAGACAATCTTCTAGTCAGAGATGAGAAGCGTTACAACGACCGGTTGGAAGAAACTACTAAGCTACGAGAAGCTATTGATGGGTTAGCAAAAACCTGTCTGGATCACCAACGCAAAGAAACTCGTCCGGAGAGTTAGCTATGAAATGGCTTAGACACTTACTATTGTTAATCATTCTGTGCTACTCCTCATTGTCTTTAGGAGCGGAGCCAGATACTTACCAACAAATTACAGACCTGAGTACTGCTCAGTCTCTAACTATTCCCGGTGACACTTATGATGCTTGGGCTGGTTGTATAGTTCAGGCAGAGGGGGGAACTCTGCGCTGGCTTAATAATGGCACAGCTCCTACTGCAACGACAGGTATGCAGATAGTTGCTGGTAGTACAGGAACTATTACAGAGCGTTTGAGTGATGTTCAAATAGTTGCAGAAGATGGCACATCTACACCAACTGCCAATATCATTTTTTATTACGGACCTGGCGTACCAAGTCATTCTAAAGTTTCACACCCGCCTACAGTGATTCAGGTTGTTGCGTTTGATGGTCCCAGTTGGATGCGCGCGGGTGGCGCGCCTGACCGCTATCTATGCCCTGATCCAGACGTTACCGCTGCTACTGCCACAATTCAAAAGGCTATTGATGCAGCAGCCGTACAGGTTGAATTGCTTAGCGGAGTAGCCTACAAGGGCGGTGCGATTGTTGAACTGTCTGGTGGCACGTTCAATCTCGACAAGTCGGCTACCGCTGGAGACGAGGTATCGGGCAGAGGTACTGTGAGTAAAGCGACGGCTCCCTTGAACGGAACCCTGACTGGGGCCATGGCCTCGATTGTGATTTCTGCCTACGACGCCTCTTGGGACATCGACGACATCGCCACTGGTCAGATGTACGATCTAAGGGAAGGGGATCGTGGTGCAGGCGTGTCTATGGATGATGATTACGAGCGGTTCGTGGGGATGTGCGGCGGCGTGACTGGTGTGGCAGCCGATGATGCTGGCGATATTGCCTACGTTCATGCTACGACAGCACTCCAGAAAGCTGGTATCGGTACGGGGGTCAGTGCCGGTGACTTTGTTTACCTCTCAGCTGGCACCTTTGGGGCTGGTGGGGGAATAGGATGGTACGAGGTCGCATCCGCAACTGCCAATGAAGTGATCTTAACAGGCACTGATCCTGGTGATGGGAACCAAGCTGATTTTGAGACTGCCGATGCCTTCTCTGTCTACGGCGGCATGCACGCTAGCTATGACTACGCGACGGCGGTGTTCACCCGCGTCGTCAGTTCCTTGTACCTAAAGAAGGGCGTCCACCTACGCGGTGCCGGCTCAACTAGCATATCAATGCTGTTACTCGACGATAATCAAGACTGTGCCGTGATTCAGATCGAGGTTGATACACTGGGCGGCTTCGTGCAGCGAGGATTCAAGATAAGCGATCTCACGATCAACGGTAACGAGGTCGGCCAAACGGCCGGTACGGAGGAGACGAGCCACGGGCTTGTGGCCAGCTACAATGCCCAGACCATCACACTTGATAACGTCTCGATCGGCCAATGTTTGGGGGACGGTGCTTGGTTCAACGTCGGCGAATTTGTGCGGGTGACCGATTGTACTATCAACGGCAACGGCGAGTACGGTTTGTGTTTCGGTGGAGGTGGTCCGGCGTACGTGAGGGACTCAGCTCTGTTTGGCAACGGGGGACCTGGGTTGTACCTGCACCGCACCAGCAGCGAGTCGATTGTCGTGAGCGGTTGCAGCATCCGAACTGACGGGGCTGACTGGGGAGCCGTTGCGACCGGAACTGTCAACGCAAGATTCCTCGGAAACTACTTCGGACCTACCACTAAAGCAGGGGCCACCGAGTTGGGTGGGATCTATATCAGCAGTGACAGTGCCAGCGGCGTTATTGCCGGGAACCATTTTCAGAATCGCTACGGTACTGCTATCAACAACCAGGGATACCGATGGGCTATTACCGGTAACCACATCCGCTCTGTGGACGGCAGCACGCCGTATCAACACAATACGAGTCAGTTCTACCCGAACGCGATTACCGGCAATGTCGGTATGCGGCAGGCCGACGAACAGGCGATGTGCCGTGCTCAGAATACTACTGGGGGTACTCTGACTCAGTATTCTACGATGGTTCGGGAGGCAGGGAAGACGGTCAACGATACCGTGCTAAGTTCTGCTCGTAACGACAGGGTGCTGGGTTCGGCCTTCACGGAGTTCATCACTACCCTAGACGATGATTGGTACTATATAGTTAGAGTCGGACGGGCGAAGGCCCTGGTCGATGACGATGATACCTTGGCGGTCGGCGATCCCCTCTGTGCGAGTGCTGGTGGGGGTGATAATGGAGTGTTGACGTTAGCCGACACCGCCGGCGACCTTGTGGTTGCAATCGCGGAGGCAACTACCGTTGGCGATGGTACCACTCAAACGGTCCTTGTTGTCTTCCTGCTGCCAGAAGACAGATACATAGTTCCCTAACTGACCTGCTGAGGCGGGGGAGGGTGAGCGATGGCTGATACGATTACTGAACTGACGGCGGATACTGTGCTGAAGGCGTCGATCTCGATTGACTTGAATATCGTAGACGTGCTGTAAGGAATACGATGGCAGCTAAAACTTGGGACAACTCGGATGCTGACAACGACTGGGAGGTAGCCGCCAACTGGACTCCTGCTGGCGTGCCTGATGATACAAGCGATGTGATTTTCGACGGCACCAGTGACACGAACTGCAACATGAGTGCAGCATCAGTTTGTCGTAGCCTCACTATGTCGGCTGGCTACAACAGTACAGTCGATAGCGTCACCTTCACGGTCGAGGTTGGCACTGACGGAGTGGCCGGAGGCGATGGTGATGTGTCTGTAGATTCCGGTACGCTTGATCTTGGGTCCGGGAAATGGACCGTGTGGGGACATTGGGACTCACATAGTGGAGCGACGGCTCGTCATAATGATAATCTGATAGAGTTGGCCGGCACTGGAAAAACAGAAGAATCGGATTATGCAGGGAGGCCGAGGCACGTAGAAATATCTGGAACCTACACAACTGCCACTGGAAGTTATCAAACTGGCAACATGCTTGTAACTGGATCGTGGACTGTCAACGGCAGCAGTACAGTCAGTGGAACGGTCACGTTGAATGGTACAAAGATCGATGGCACGAGCACACTCACTACCACTTCAGCGATTATATTGACAGCTGGCACTTGGTCTGTTGCTAACACGCACATCAATTCCAGTGCGGGAATACTGGGGCCAGGTACCTATACCACAAATATGAAGCTGAGTCAGAGTTTTCAAACTGTTAAGCGGACAGTGATCTACACTGCGGGACTTCGCACGATAGTCGGTGATTTGACTATCAACGCAAATAACAGTCCCCAAGAATGGGAATTTGATTTTGCAACGAACAATCCTAGCTGGAACGTCAGTGGTGATGTACTGTTCGATGACAGTAGGGCCGATGCGACGCTTACAATCACCAAGGGTACAGGCACTTTCAAGTTCAACGGGGGTGCTCAGTCATTTACGGATACAACTGATCTAGGAGTAGGAAATCTCGGCGACGTGGAACACGACGGAGCAGGTGGCACGCTCCAGTTGCTCACCAACATGGACTGCGACGACTTCGACGGCATGGCGGGCACGCTGGACGCCAACGGCCAGACGCTCGACGTGGCTGGGGCGATGGACTGGGCGGCTGGGTATGTGATAGCTGACCCGAATGGCTCGACGTTTGAGGTCACGGGGAACTTCACTGCGAATGGTCAAGATATCAGCGGGGCGGGCGGAGGTTGGACGTTGACTGTCGGCGGAACGGCAGTGGCATCTGGGGCGGGCGACGTGGCCCACTCGAATGCCGGTGGTGGTACTGAGATCGACGCCTCAGCTAATCCATGGACGGACAGCGGGAACAATACCAACTGGAACTTCGGGGCAGTGGGCAATCCCTGGCACTATTATCAGCAACAAACAGCGGGGGCCGCCTGATGCCTGCAATGTGGATGGACGTTGATGCAGCCCTAACGGCAGTGCCGGTGAATATCGTCGCGTTGATTGACGATAGCGATTTTAAGAGCCGTGAAGAATCTGTCACGTACGATCAGGCGGGCATAGATCTCGTTTGGAATTTTGTCACGACCGCCGGAGCCTATACGCAGACCGCCGTTACGCCGACAACTAGTGGAGTCCACGATTGGGTCAACCAGGGCAACGGGATGTACTCGATCGAGATTCCAGCGTCTGGTGGTACGATTGACAACGACACCACGGGGTTTGGCTGGTTTACGGGATTTGCTACAGGTATTCTGCCGTGGACAGGCCCAGTCATCATATTTCGTGCAGCAGGCATAAACGATAAACTTTGCGATTGGCTATATTCTCAAGCCCGGGGACTTGCGGGAACGGCTTTGCCTAATGCTAATGCTGATGCTGCTTACGGCTTGCCGACTAGTGATGCTGGTGGGTTGAATATGGACGGGATTCTCGCATCACTTGTGCAACTGCAACAATCTTCAATCCTACTTATTACGGCACAAACAGGAGGAACGGCAACCACAACTCAAGCCTCAATGGCTGAAGGACCTGATAATAATAATGACATTATTGGGGCACTGGTTGTTCTACAGGAAACTGGTAAAAGCTACTTTGTTTCTCGTACTATTACGGATTATGCTACTGCCAATCATGTAATCACATTTGCTCCTGCACTTGAAGTGGCTGCTAAGGGTGGTGGAACTATCTATATTGTTCCAGGTGATACTACGATCAATGTAACTGCGGATGCTATTCTCACCGACACCAACGAACTGCAAACCAATCAAGGTAACTGGGTCACTGCAACAGGTTTCTTGACTCAAGCCAATGTCCGTACTGCCGTTGGCCTGGCATCTGCTAATCTTGATACTCAACTGGGAACTCTTTCGACTCACGATGCTGCGGCCGTCAAGACGGCCATCGAGGCGGGCGGGTCTTCAATCGCCCAAATCCTGGCGGATACAGGAGAGCTACAGATCGACGACATACCGGGCACATTGGTGACAATTGCAGGGTACCTCGATACGGAGATTGCTGCCATCAAGGCCGTGACCGACGTGAATCCCGACTCGGGGGCGCTGACAACGATTAACACGAACACGGTAAGGCTCACGGCAGTCAGGGCTGCGGTCTTGACGGACTGGATCGACGACGGCCGGTTAGATGCCTTATTGGATGCTATCCCGACCACGGCAATGCGGGGCACTAACAATGCCTCGACGCACAACGCCGCTGCGGTTAAGACGGCTATTGAAGCCGGCGGGTCACATCTAGCGTTGATTAAAACGGTAACCGACGCATTAACAGCAGCAGCAGCAGCCAAACTCGCATTATCAGCAGCAGGAATTGTCAGTGGTGTAGTAGAAAGTGGTACGCTTTCAACAACGCAGATGACAACAGACTTAGCTGAGACTACACCTGATCACTACATTGGAGCCGTAATTGTGTGGACTAGTGGGCCACTAGCGGGACAACGCTCAGATGTTACAGACTATTCAGGAGTAGACGGTTTGCTAACCTTCACCGAAGTAACTGATGTTCCCCAGGACGGGAATACCTTTGTGATTATCTAGCTATGACACAACTAACAAGACAATCGTTGATGGGTGTGGCCATGCGGCTGTATAGCCTGTTCACAGGTAAGAGCACAGCCATCTCAGCAAGACTAGTAGCAACTGACGTGAGAATCGAGAACACCTATCGAGGCTCACCAAGCATCGTACCTAATCTTGTAGTAGCCGCCGTCAAAATCGAACCTAGCTACAGAGCAACAAGCGTGGAACTCTGATATGGATCATATAGCAGTTGGCAACAGGATTGACTTTGTTATCACAGGTCTAACCACAGCCGCAGATACTGACACGCTAATTACTGATGCAACTATTACCTTCTCAGTATTTGACAGTGACGGAACTGTAGTACCAGGTATGGATGCTGTAAGCATACCTCACGTATCCAGCGGTAACTATCGAGGAAGCAGCACACCAACTACAGACCTCACGGCAGGTGATGAATACCAAGTCAAGGCAGTAAGCAGTAACTACGATCTAACTTGGGATGAGACATTTCTTGCGCGCGACCGAGCGTTTGATTTGTAATGGCCAACATCAAGGGACTAACTGCCGTAGTAAATGCCTTGGGCAAGAAGCGCAAACAGTCCAAGAGAGAAAACAATGGTGACGTAATCGTAGGCTATACAGCAGAGTATGCAGTCCATGTTCACGAGAACCTAGAGGCAAGACACGCACCGGGAAAGACTGCAAAGTTCCTACATACCCCTGCTATGGAAATGCAAAAGGAACTAGCAACTATCATACTCACTGCAAAGCGAATGGGGACACCTTTGATGCAAGCAATCCTGCTAGCAGGTTTAAGACTACAAGCTGCTAGCCAGAAAATAGTGCCAGTATCAGGATGGCATGATACGATTTCGCCGAGGCGACAAGGCTCAGGTAATCTAAAAGGTAGCGCATTTACGAGACTTGAGAAATGAGTGGAGACATAAAAGCAATTGACACCACTTCGTTTCACAACGAAACGTGGAAAACCTTTCAACCTTCTAGCGGAGCAAGTTACATGAGCAATCCAGAACAAAACAAGACTACGTTACACGAAACGCCTGATGGTTATGATGTGTTTCACTGGCCAGAGTTTCAGGCTCTGGCTAAACGGTTAATGATTGACGTAGGCGCACCCGTTATAAACATCAACCTCGATATTCCTTTAGAGGGTCCTGTTCGCATCACTTCTGAAACACACGGCTTAGATGAAACCAAAAAGAAATGAGCGGCAGCTTAGCGCATAGTCCAGCAGACATTGTTCGCTATCTCTTGATTGACAAGAGCTTAGGAACACTGCCTAGTGACGGCGGTAGCTGGCCGATCTTCGCAGACGGGGAACCAGATGCGCCTGACAGTGTAATAACTGTTTACAACATGGCCGGTAGATTAGGTGGCAGAACACAAGTTGATGGCGAGCAGCAGGAACATCCTGGCATCCAGATCAGAATACGTGACCCAGACAGCAGAGGCGGAGGTACAAAAGCACGGGCAATTGCCATCGCATTAGATGAAAGCATACGACTGGACAACGTAACGATCGGCGACAACGTCTACAAAGTCTATGCAATCTCACGTATAGGAAGCGTGTTATCGTTGGGCAAGGAAGTCCCCAGCAGTAAACGAAACCTATTCACAATCAACGCAGTCGTTGCGTTGAGACAGACTACCTAGAAGAAAGAGAAATACAATGGGTGCTCCCACTGCAACAGCACGACAGACTCCGGCTGGTATCAGGTTGCTAGATGGATACCAAACCCTAATCACGTTTGCCGGTGATCCAGACATTAGTTTTTGGGAGAAAACAGTAACACCTCCCGGCCTAGATGGTGGTGATGCTATTCCCACCACAACAATGCACAATGTGCTATGGCGGACTATGGCTGCCCGCGCATTGATAGACTTGACTGAACTAACCCTAACAGCTGCTTACGATCCAGATCTGTACGATGAAATTAAGGCTATCCTCAATATCAACGATCAGATTACTGTCACATTTCCGGACGGTAGCACTCTTGCCTTCTGGGGTTTTCTACGTCTGTTTGATGTCCAGAGTATGGAAGGGGGGTCACCGCCGGAAGCTAACATTACCATTCAGCCAACTAATACCGATGGAAGTGGTGCAGAGCAAGGTCCAGTTATGACCGAAGTAGAAGGTACTTGACCCTAGCTGTAACCCTAACTTTAGGAGCGAACTGTTATGAATAGCCATGAACCTCTAGTATTCACTGATCTATCCCCGATAGAGATTCCTGCCACTATCGGAGACAAGTCTTACGTTTTGCGGGAAGCTACTGGTAATGTGGCCTGTAGGTATCGCAACGCGCTGCTAGCTTGCACTCAACTGGGTCCGGAAGGGAAGCCATCCAAAATTACGGGAATGGCTGATGTGGAACCACTGCTAGTCTCTCTCTGCATGTTTGAGGACGGCACAAAGCCAGTACCACAAGCAACCGTGCGCGCGTGGCCTAATCGTATTGTCAAGTCACTGTTTGATAGGGTGAAGGAGATCAGTGACCTTGATGAAGATGACAGCTTGGAAGGCTTGAAGAAGGAACGACAAACACTAGACGAGCGCATTGCCAAGCTGGAAGCGGCTGAGGACAAGGCAAAAAACTCGCCGAGCAATACGACGGATGGTTCCGGTTAGCAAGTCATCTAGGTCTTTCCCTTCAGGAGTGTATGCAACAGCATACTAATCGACAGTACAACGTATGGATGGAGTGGCTACGGCAGCAATGGAATAATCCGTCCCGCAGCGACAACTATCTCATGCAGATAGCTGTTGAAGTAAAGCGAGTACTGTCTAAAACTCCCAACAAGATCAAGCACGATCAGTTTGAGATTCCGTTCACTTTCAAGAAGCGAAAAGCAGTGTCTAAGTTAGTTGCAAAAGAGCAGACTGTAGAGCAAGCTACGCAGCGATCAAAGTCTCGCTGGTTTGGCTGGCTTGGAATGAAGGGTAAGTAGATGGCTGTAGGTGTTGAAATTGAACGTCTCATAATCCGCCTTGTCGGAAAAGGTGAGGAGTATGAGAATATGCTCAAGCGTGCTGAGCAGCAAACCAAGACCTACGTAGACAAAGCAGGACGACTACATGATAAGCTAACAGGAAGGTTTGTTGGCAACGTACTAAAGATGAAGTTGTCTCTGAAGACCCTTGGCAGGGGAATGATTATTGCTGGAGAAACAATGCGCCGCGCCGGCCGCACTATGTCTCTAGCAGTAACTGCTCCAATGCTTATTGTTGGTGGACTAGCTGTTCGCAGCTTTGCTAAGTTTGACAGCGCTATGACGCAGAGTCTGGCAATTATGACTGCCACAACTGATCAGATGGAGCAAATGCGTCAGACAGCTATCAACCTTTCCTTCTCAGGCGATACCCTACAAGGTCCAAGAGATTTAGGTGAAGCATACTTCTTCTTAGCGTCTGCTGGTAAAGACGCTGAGCAATCAATGTCTTTGCTTCCCCAGGTAGCAGCATTTGCCACTGCCGGCATGTTTGATATGGCGCAGGCAACTGACCTTCTAACAGATGCGCAAAGTGCTTTAGGACTTAGCGTAAAGGACGTGGCACAAGACGCATTAAATATGGGCCGTGTCTCAGATGTTCTGGTAAAAGCAAATACGCTAGCCAACGCATCTGTAGAACAGTTTGCTATTGCTCTAACAAGCAAAGCAGGTGCTTCACTCAAGGCTTTCAATAAGGATATTGAAGAGGGTGTTGCAGTCCTAGCTGCTCTAGCAGATCAGGGAGTTAAGGCGCAGTTAGCAGGCAACTCTTTAGACCGAATGATCCGGCTATTGTCCAAGACTTCGCTAGACAATGCAAAGGCGCATAAGGAGTTAGGATTTAGAGTGTTCGATAGTGCTGGCAAAATGCGAAACCTTGGAGATGTTGTTCGCAACCTGGAAGATATTCTACATGGGATGAGTGATCAGACAAAGGTTGCCACATTAGATATGCTGGGGTTTGAAGCGCGCGTGCAACAGGTTATTCTACCGTTGCTAGGTACTAGCGATGCAATCAAAAAGTATGAGAGAGAGCTGCGCAAGGCCAAGGGTATAACCGATGAAGTATCTCGTAAGCAGATGAAGTCATTCTCTGGACAGATGAAGATCCTAAAGAATCAGATCTCAGTAGTTGCAATAGAGATTGGACAGGCGCTCGCGCCCGCGCTCCTACGTATAGGCTCAATGGTCAAGGGCGCAGTAGATAGCTGGAGAAGCTGGTCTTCAACTACGAAGGGAATCACAATTGCCATCGCAGCACTTGTAGTAGGACTTGGCCCGCTACTCCTAGTGCTTGGTGCTTTATCATGGGCTTTAGGACAGCTAACTATTGCCCTCGGGGCTGTAGCTGCAAGTGCTGTGCTTACAAAGGCTGCACTATTAGGCGTTGGAGCTGCTGTGGTAGTTATTGCAATTATTGCAGTTCGTGCAGCGTTAGAAGATGTTAATATACAGCTAAAAGAATCCGAAGAACGATTGGGTAGATTAACCAAGAAGCGATGGGACGACGTAGCTGCTATGAAGGAAGGTGCAGAGAAAGAGACAAGAATAGCTAAGACCAGAGCAGACCTGTTTGCTGATCGACTTAGAGCTGAAGAAGAGTTACAAAAGGTTACTACAAAGCTAGATGAAAGTGTGGGAGGATTTCTCTTTCAACGGGGAGGACCAACAAGAGGAATTGTAGACTTCTTGACTAACATGCTCTCAGGGCCAACAGAGATTCAGCTTGCTGAAACCGCAGTTGAGGAAGCCAAGAAAGCCATAGATGAATTTGCAAAAACTGGACTGGGTAAAAAGGAGCTACCTGAAATTGAAGCAACTTTGAGTGAAGGAATTCAAGAAGCTATTGAGAACGCTTGGCTTTCGGGTAGGCAAGTTTTAGTGCGCAGGCTGGGGGATCTTGCCGGAGTAATGCCAACTAAGGGAGAGCTTACTATTACTAGTGGACTTGAATCTATGGTTCAAGGCGCTAGAGATAGTTTTAGCATACTGGGGAACATTGCCAGTTCAACTTTTGATGAGATTGCTGCGAATGCTAAAGAGGCATGGCGTAAAGCTGAACAAGCGAACTTAGATAGTATGCGGACACAAAAGAAACAGATGCAAGAGGGACTGAAAGTAACTGAGCAATTTCTTAATCCATTAGAGAAGTACGTCAAGCGAGAGAAGGAGCTTAACAAGCTGTTAGACGTAGGAGCTATCGACCAAGAGACTTTCAATCGCGCGTTAAAAGGCGCTGACGCTGAGTTGGCTAGGCTGCAAGAAAAGGGAAGAATCAAAATCGAGTTCAACTTCGCTGGCATCGGTGTAACAGAAGCAGGTAGTGCTGAGCGAGTTATTCGGGGTATGCGTAGCCAAATGGCGCAAGCAATCAGTCCAACAGGTCCAACTGGAATTGCTACTGTTTCACCAGGTGACGTACTTGACGCTAGAGCAAGAGTAGATGCAACTACAGGTAAAGAAGCTCCACAGCAGAAGATAATCAGCAGCTTAGAGCGATTGATCGAGATTGCAGAGGAACGATTAGCACAAGAGGAAGAGAAAAAGGGTGTATCACTCGAAGCCGCTGCATTTGATTGAGGAACAGTCATGGCTGGAGTAGTTAAAGGCAGACTGGGTTGGAGTCTTGCAAGAGACGATGTTGGGTTTCGCCTCTATCGGGTTTCACATCTGGTTGAATCACTATATGCAGATGGTCCGCAGGCTGCGATGAACGCAGTTGGTTTGCCTATGATTGGAGCACCCTGGAACTATGGCAACGATTTTGATCCTTGGGCCTTCTGCCGTCCGACTCTCAGTGCAACTACCTGGAAAGTAAAGAATGAACTCAACAAGTTCTGGAAAGTAGATCAAGTTTTTAGCAACAAGCCACTAGACCGTTGCCAAGATGAGACTATCGAAGATCCACTACTAGAGCCTCAGAAGGTAAGTGGTACGTTTGTTAAAAGCACCAAAGAGGCGGGCAAGGGATATGCTAGCCTTGCAGCAGCCGCAGCCGGCGGAGAACGTACCAAGCTACTAGCAACTAGCAGTTTTGAGGCGTTACGTGGCATCAACGTAGACTTAAACCATCCAACTGTAAAGATTGAACAGAATGTAGCTACTTGAGGCCTATCTACGTTCGCACAAATGGTATAGAGACCTTTCTTTATAGGCTTAAGAAGTCCATGATG
>SDBT01008346.1_pt1 | contig 16930 bp, 14 predicted proteins | sample 2277101 | NCBI WGS metagenome assembly SDBT01 (sample SAMN10404973, study PRJNA504765) | marine sediment metagenome | isolation source: marine sediment core GS10_PC15, 103 cmbsf | place: Arctic Ocean: Southern Knipovich Ridge | collected 2010
TAGAAAGACAGAAATTTGAGAGACAATTACATCCTAATAACACGCTATTTATGATTCCAAGTTGGGGAGATTTATTAGGTTATCCAACATTAGGAAAATATGTTAATCGTGAAATATCAAGTATATCTTCAGATACGGTTATCTTTTTTAGTGGTTGTGATTATTCCATTGAGACCGCACAAGGTACCCTTCATTGTCTATATGGCTTGGGATGTTATTTCTTAAAATTTGAAATAGAAGCGGGAAAATATATTACCGATAATAGGTTATTAACGGGATTAATATTATCAGATTTCGTTTATGATCAAATGGCCACATCAAAAAATGTTACTTTAGAAAAAGATCGAGATGTTATTATAGCCGAAAAAGTGATTAAAGTTCCTATTGATTTATCTAATAAAAAAGATAGCCAAAAAACTTTCATCAAGGGAGTATTAATGAGAAATGTATTCATACCTAATAAGGATAAATTCTTAAAGATGATAGAATTTATTAGTAAAAAGGATTCATATAAAGTCAGCTATACTGGGCACATGCTCTTAAGTACTCATTGGGATTCTTACAATCAAATTGTAGTTTCTGAAAAAATGAAGGATAAGTCTAATAATCCATATCTAAAATCGGTTGTAGGATTAAATGGTATTGTTTTTGGAGTAGATCAACTCTTAGAAGAAATATTAACTCCCTCAAATATTACGAAAATTAGAGAAAAGATTCTTCGCTTGAAAAATGCTTATTCTAATCTTAAGTTTGATCCAATATATCTCTTCTCACTATTAGAAAATGCGGCTACCGCGCTACAAGCTGATACACAAAAGAGTTATTCTACTAAGGAAGAAGGTCCTAAAGAATCGATATTTGCCTCTGCAGAGGATCGTATAGATACAATTACCAATTGGCCTGAACAATTTACGAGAAAAACAAAAAAAGAATTAGAGAAAAAACCGGAAACAAAAGAAATAAAGGAGAAACCGGAAACAAAAGAAATAAAGGAGAAACCGGAAACAAAAGAAATAAAAGAAACACAGGAAACACCAGTTATTCCTAAAATTGTAGAACAGCCCGCATCCCTTCAACAAAATAATATTCAAGATTCCTCTCCTGAAAGTATAAAAATGCCTGAATATGAACGTGAAATATTTGAGTTTAAATCATTACAATCTGAAACGGTCGAATCTAAAGAATTGCCTCCTCCACCCGAAGTTTATGTTAAAGAAATATTTGAATATGTAAAAAAAGTGGTTGAAGAAGATTACGAAATGTGCGCTCTCGGTGAAGCTTTTGAAATAGCTCGAGAGAGTATGAGACAAACTGGTATTAGTTCAACCATAGCCCATCAGAAAGAAATATGGCAAATGAGTAAATATGCAAATTTTTACAAGAAAAAAGAGCCAAATTCAGGATTACCACCAAAAGAAAAAGAGGAAATAATGAGAAAAATAGATATTTGGCTTTTGAAATCGAAGTAGATGAGAGGAAAAAAAGAGAACTTTCATTCTTATTAATATTATTTTTTTTAATTATTTATTAATGATTCAAAGCGTCAAATAATATTATTTTGATGGTTTAAGAAGGAGATAATTAATAATTATAGAAATTAGAGATACTTAATAGCATTTAGCATAACCTTGAGCTGATCATAAATTTCTAGTCGATATTCGAGACCTATTTTGAAGAACAATAAGGAAACCATTTTTTGTTCTAAAAGTTCATTCAAGTTAAATTGCTCCATCAATAACGACCAATTGCTTTTTTCTGCGACTCTAATTCCAATTAGCAAAGTTTTATGCTCTTCTAAGTTATTTATAAGTTTTACAACGACCTCTCTCCATTCGGGATTAATATTCACTCTATCACGAGCATCAAATATACAAAAAGCTCCATCACTATCTAGAACCTCAAAATTGTGATAAAGATAATTCTTTAATACCACACCATTTGTGAATTTATAGAATTTTTCATCGCGTTCATCCTTAATCTTTTCGCATGCGTCTAAACCACAGATTTCTGAGAGTATTTGTAATCCAGGGCTCCAAAATTCATTTTCTGAAATTATTGTCAATTTTAATAAGGGCTCTTGTTGTTCTGGTAAACTTTTTCTTTTCTCTAAAATGGAATTGAGCTCTTCTGTTAAATCTTGTTTTAATCTTTCTTCTTCATCCTCTTTACTTTTGGATATATAATGATAAGCGATCAAGGTAAAAGCATCTTCAACATTTTCTCCTGTTAAAGCGCTAGTTTCAATATAGGACGTTTTAACGCCTATTCCTTGGGACAAACGATTTACGACTTCTACGCCATCTTTGTAACTAACTTCTCGTTGTTCCTTTAAATCTGTTTTATTTCCGATAATAATCATTGGAATCTCACGTTTTTTAATAAAATCTCCCAATTCTTCATACCACATTTCAACGTGCCCAAGAGATTCTTTATTAGTTAGATCAAAAACTATAAAGGCAGCTTGTGCACCTAAGTAATATGTTTTTCTAAAGCGCTTAAAGTACTGTTGAGCCCCAATGTCCCACAGCGAATAAGCGATATTGTTTCCAAAGAATTCAGCCGAATGGGCCAATATGTTAAGCCCTATAGTTGCTCTATAGTCATGGGTAAATTTATTTTCCACAAAACGTCTTACGAGGCTCGTTTTGCCCACAGAATGATCTCCCAAGATTACAAATTTAAATCTGTATAAACCGCCTTGATCTAACCTCATTTGATAAATCTGATTTTTTACTCTTTCTGAATGTTCAGATTCATCTGTCTCATATGCAAAATCAGGAATATTGACTTGAATAGTGTCACCTTCCACTGCATTTAGAATTTGTACGGATTTTTCTGCTAGAAGGTAAGCATATGGGCTGGCTTTATCAACAGATGCTAAATTATTTAAGACTATACTAAGAGTTCTGCTTTCATCTAAAGAAATAAACAAAAGACGAAAATATTCTGTATCAAAACTTGCAGTACCAAATTTCTTGAACGCAAATTCATCCCGAATCCTTTCTATAATCGGATTGATGATGGAGGTTAATACAGAAACGAGTTCTATATCCACATTGCTTCTTTTTTCGCTAGCAATAATGAAACCAAGTTGATCGCTCACGATCACCCCCTCTACATCTTCATTTATCTCTAAGAATCTATTAAATAATTCAGTAAAGAGCTTTTTTCTATTTATTGACAAGAATTTATTTAACCTTGTTTAACTATTTTTAAGATAATAGTGTTTTTATTTTTAATATAAATTAGTTATTTTTATTGTTTTATTTTTCTATAGTCTATTTTTCACATACATTTTTCAAGTAATTATAAAATTTTTTTAAGTTTTTTGCCTATTAAGAGCGAGGCTATAAAACTCATAATGAAATTTCTAAAGATAAATTTGAAGAATTAAAATTTTTTGATTTATTTAAGTTGAATTTAATGGTAATGAGAAATAGAAAGTAGAACCTCTATTTCTGCCATCAGATTCCATCCAAATTTTTCCCTTATGCAATTCTATGATTTTTTTCGAGATATGGAGGCCTAATCCGGTGCCATCGATTCCAACATCAAGCCCTTGACCATATCGTTCAATTTTTCCAAATTGTTGGAAAATTTTTTTTTTTTCACTTTCTGTGAAACCAATTCCATTATCTTGTATTGACACGACAATATTTTTTTTATTTAATTCTGTTTGAACTCTAATTTCTCCTTTTGGAGGCGTATATTTAATTGAATTGCTTAATAAATTAGTAATTACTTCATATATCTGTTCTTTATTAAATTTCGTGATGATTTTATCTTGTATATTTACAATAAGCGTATGATCCCTTGATTTGAGTAGAAAATTTAATTCTTTTATACAGAATCTAATGAGAAATGATAGATCTTCATCTGAAGTATGTAATTCTAAAGTACTCGATTCTAATTTAGTAGTTTGAATAATAGTTTGGATTATATCTTCAAGTCTTTGGCAACCTTGATCAACCTCAAATAACATGGAAATTACATCAGGGTTAAATTCTTCACGGTGTAGATGTAACAAAAGGTTAGTAAAACCTTTAATTGAAATTAAAGGTGTTTTCAATTCGTGAGAAGCTCTTCTAAGAAATTCTGATTTTAACTCATTAATTACTTCTAATTCTTTTTGTTGCTCTTCTAATACAGTCTCCACCCTTTTACGTTCAGTAATGTTAGAGAATGTGATTAAATCTGCTGTTTTTCCTTCATAAATAATGGTTCCTGAAAAAATTTCAACCCAAACAATTTCACCAGTTTTTTTAATAATGCGGAGTTCATAGCGACTTCTAACATCGTTTTTACCTTTTTGTTTTTTTGTTGCTTGTTCTCTTACAAGTGGCCTATCTTTAGTATATATTATCTTAAGATATTCTCCCGGTTTCCAATTCAAGATTTCTCCTATAGTATAACCCAAAATATTGGCAAATTCTTGATTCACATATTTATATAGATCATCTTGTAATATTCCAATTCCCATAAGTGATTGCTCAGTTAACAATCTGAATTTTTCTTCAGAATTCTTCAATCTCTGTTCTGCTTCCGTACGTTCGGTAATATCCCGAAGAAGACCAAAAAACCCCACCTTATTTCCTTCAGAATCATATTTTAAATCAGCTAATACTTCATAATAAATTGTTTCTCCGCTAGGTGTTAATTGTTGTCTGTGAATAAGAACAGGAGAGGGAATCTCATTTTTATAGAGTTGGTTATATATTTTAAATAACATGTCAGATGTCTTTTCGTCTTGAAATACTCCATAATTCTTTCCTAATACTTCATCCCTTGATGAATGCCCTAATAATTTACAATAATAATCGTTCACGAAAGTTAAATTTCCGCGAAGATCAACTTCAAAATACCCTTCCCGCATATTTTCGAGAATCTCTCGATATTTTTTTTCTGATTGTTGTAAATTTTGTTCTGCTATCTTTTTTTCAGTGATATCTCGTAAAAAGCCACAAAAACCAATTTTTCTTCCATCTGAATCGTATTTTAAATAAATAGTTGTTTCACCGAATAGGCGTTCTCCATTTTTTGTATCAATCTCATATTGAAAGTGTGGTTGTTCGATTCCTGTTCTGTAAACCTCATTAAAAGCTTTAAAGATCTTTTTAGTATTCTCCTCATCGATAAAGCTCTTATAATATAATCCCATTGTTTCTTCAGGTGAATATTTCAATAATTCACATAAAGCCTTGTTAAAAAAGGTAAAGTTACCTTTCAGATCAGTTTCATAATAACCCTCTTTAGCGTTTTCAATTATATCTCTATATTTTACTTCAGATTCTATTAATTTATGTTCTACTATTTTTCTTTCTGTAATATCTCGAAGAAGACCAAAAAAGCCAACCTTATTTCCTTCAGAATCGTATTTCACATCAGCTAATGCTTCATAATACATTATTTTCCCGCTCTGCGTTAACAGTTGGTTTTCAAAAACAAGAGGTGGCGAAATCTCGTTTTTAAAAAGTTGGTTGTACAACTTAAACACCTCTTTAGATCTCTTGTCGTCGTAAACAATGTCATAACTCGTTCCTAATAATTCTTCCTTTGAATATCCTAATATTTTACATAAATAATCGTTCACGAAAGTAAAATTTCCCTTAAGATCAACTTCAAAATAACCTTCCTTTATATTTTCGAGAATCTCTCTATATTTTTTTTCGGATTCCTTTAATTTTTGTTCGGCATTTTTGCGTTCTGTAATGTTCCTAATAAAACCGTAAAATCCAATCTTCTTTCCTTCAGAGTCGTATCTTAAATCAGATAATCCTTCAATATAGGTTGTTTCCCCGCTAGATGATAAGAATAAGTCTTCATAAATAAGAGGGGGGGAAATCTCATTTTTATAAAGTTGGTTGAATAATTTAAAAACCTCTTTAGCTCTCTTTTCGTTGTAATTAAAGCGATAGTTCTTTCCTAATAGTTCTTCTCTTGTATATCCTAATATTTTACAAAAATAATTATTCATGAAAGTATAATTTCCCTTCAGATCATTTTCAAAATAACCTTCAATCATATTTTCGAGAATCCCTCTATATTTTTTTTCTGATTCTCTTAATTTTTGTTCTGCTTTTTTTTTTTCTGTAATATCTTCAATTACTGATATAAAATACTGATATTCTCCTTTTGAATTATATGCAATAGATGCTGTAAGATTACCCCAAACAAGTGATTTATCTTTACAAATATAGCGCTTTTCCGTAATATAGGATGAAGTCTCCCCTGTCAATAAACTATCCCTAGCTTTAATAATATCTTTACGATCATCAAGATAGGTGATATCTTGAATAGTAAGAGAAAGTAATTCTTCACGAGAATATTTAAAGATATCACATAATCGTTGGTTAATCCTAATAAATTTTCCATCTAGATCAACATGAGCCATGCCTACTGCTACTTGTTCAAAAGTTGATCTAAATATTTCTTCGTATTCTTTCATTTTCTTAAAATCCGATTAAAAATTATAAATATCCCCTTTATAATTTCGTGATCACTATATAATTTATAAAAATTCGTTTTTAAATAATTAGGCTAGAACAAAGAACGAATTATTAAATATAAGTTTTAGAGGAAAATACGGCAGATTATAATCTTCAAATATAGACTTTTCTAATATTGAATTTAAGTAGATTTTTATGGTTAATTAAAAAAATTGAGAGAAATGAATTTCTGATCCTTATTCTGATTTCATTTAACATATACTTAAAAGTATTTAGTTTTTTAATTTATTATATCAACCAATGGAGAGTTGAAAATTTTCAAAAATCGTAAAAGAGTGTTATAATGCCTTCCTGCATAGTTTGTCATCTTATGGTAGATGAGGATAGTAATTTATATTTTCAATGTAATAATGAACATCCTCTCCATAAATATTGTTTAGCTGAATGGTTATTACATTCGCAAAACTGTCCCTTATGTAGCGACCCATATCCTCAAAATACAATTGCACAATTTAAAGATTATAAAGAACAAAAAGAAAAAGAGAAACAAGAAGCCTTAGATGAAGAATTAAAAAAAGAATCAATGAAAAAAATAGAAGGTGCAACCAAAAAAGTTATATTTCTTAAATTCATTGAATCTATTGAAGTTCTGGTAAAAGAGGAAAAATATGATGAAGCATTAGAAATCCTTTTAGATCTCTACAATGAGAAAGTTGTTGATGATAAAAATTTAAATATTCTATTTCTTTTGGGAAAAATAAATTTTCTTAAAGGGCGATATGATTTAACAATTAGCTTTTTATTTAAATTAGTTAAAATTCGTTTTGACTACCCTGATGGGTTTTTATATTTGGGTAAGGCTTATGAAAAAATTAACCTTCATGACAAAGCTCAATGGGCGTTCGACAGAATTAAAAAGTAAACAAATTTATTGTTCTTGAACCTATTAATTATTATGAAACCCATTTGTTTAACTATAGCTGGTGCTGATCCTACCTCTGGTGCGGGTATTCAAGCAGATATCAGAACATTTGATAGGTGTGGCGTTCATCCTTTTTCTGTTATTACGGCTATTACCTATCAAACAGCTACAGAATTTTTTGGATATAAATCTCTTTCAAACGAATTACATAAACAATTGGATATAATATTGACAACCTATCCCATTAAATATGTAAAAATTGGGATGATTCCAGATTTTAAAGCACTTGATATTATCGTCGAATATATAAAGAAATATAGTTTAAATGTTGTATTAGACCCTATATCGATATCTAGTGCTGGCAAGAGGCTTTCTAGCGAGGGATTGGAATTAGAAATTGAAAAACATTTATTTCCATGTGTAAAAATTATTACTCCAAACATATCTGAAGCAGAATTCTATTCAAACATGAACCTATTTAATACAACACCAGAAATTCTAAGAGAAGCTTCTGAAAATTTACTTGAAAAACTATTTGTAGAGAGAAATTCTTACAACATAGAGAAAGCGGTAGTGATTAAAAGTGCTGCACGTAGTCAAAATAAGATTTTTGATCTAGTTCTTATAAACAAAAAAGTGGGTGAAGGAACCAATAAAGAATTTAAAGTATATAGCAAAAACAAAACTCCCTTCGAAGGAAATGTTCATGGGACGGGTTGTGTGTTCTCATCAGCAATTACTGCTTTTTTAGCTAAAAATTATTCTATAGAGAATGCTATCACTAAAGCAGAGGAATTTTTTGTAAGTAAATTCCATAAATTTATAGAATTACCTGATAAAGGCAAAATAATTGATTTGACCGTATCTAATGAGCAATTAAAAGTAATAAATCAAATAAAAGAAGTCTATAATTTTATTTCTCACTCTAAAAGCTTCAGTAATTTAATCCCTGAAGTTAGGATGAATATATCATGTTCACTTTTAAATGCAAACAAACGTGAGGAAATTGCTGGAATTGAAGGAAGAATTACAATTATTGATGATTACCCTCATGCTTCAGGGGAAATTAAATTTGGTATTTCCGATCACACTGCGCGATTAATTCTCTCGGCAAAAAAATTTGAACATTCTATTAATTTAGTCATGAATCTTAAATACATTCCAGAATTAATAAAATCTATTCAAGAAAAAACTGATTTAGAAGTAACTGAAATAGTTAGAGAAGAACAACCCAAAGAAATTAAAAGTAAAGAATACTCTACTATGGATTGGTTAATTAAAGAAAGTATAGAAAAAAAAGGAAGAATCCCTGATATCATTTGGGATAAAGGATCTGTAGGAAAAGAACCTATGATTAGGTTATTTAGCAGGAATTCAAAAGATATGATTGCAAAGCTTAAACAGATAATTAATTTAAGTGTTATTGAACATGATTGACCAAAAAATAATTAAGGGAAAAATTAAAAATTTAGGAGCTGATCTATGTGGATTCGCACCAGTTGATAGATTTGATAAAGCTCCAAACGGATTTCATCCAACAGATATTTATAATGAGTGTAAAACAGTTGTAGTGTTTGCTAGAAAACTACCTAAAACTACTCCTTATGCATTTAATTCGGTCACTTACTCTCAAGTTAACAAATTGGTTATGAATGAAGTAGACAAGCTATCCCTAAAAATTACTAGAATGTTTGAAGATCAAAATATAGGATGTGTTCCAATACCTACAGATGAGCCTTATGAATATTGGGAACCTGAAAATATGCATGGAAGAGGGATTCTATCTTTAAGACACGCTGCTTTTTTAGCGGGATTGGGAGTATTAGGAAAAAATAATTTATTAATTAATGAAAAATATGGGAACTTTTTTTACTTGGGAGCAGTATTAATTGATGTTAAATTCATAGGAGACCCATTTGCTAATTATGAAGGATGCTTGAGCGAGTGCCAAATATGCATTAAATTATGCCCCCAGAATGCTCTTGATGGAATAACTGTGAATCAAAAACTATGTCGAGCAGTATCGATTATTAGAACAAAAAAAGGACATAATCTATACTCATGTAATAAATGCAGAATAATATGTCCAAATGCTTTAGGAATAAAAAAGACAAGTTAGGTTTATATGTTTAAGTATTTCTTAATACTTAATTGTAATTTAGGCTAATTTCTTTTTTCGCTCTAAAGTTTCTTTTAACAATTTTATATATTGTCGGTTATTTTGGGGGTGATCTCATCGAATTAGGCGACTTCCTCAGAATAAGAGAAAAAGCTCAAAAAGAAATTCTTGATTTTTTAGCTTAGTTCTTTAAATCAAATTCTAACTCTTTTTTTTTTTTTATTTTTTTTTTTTTAATCCTTAAGTTCTTAAGTTCATAATTTCATGGTGAAATTTTGAAAGTGAAAAGTATGGATTTAAATATAGGGTTATTACGGTTTGAAGACTGGCTTTGGTTTTTAATGCCTCTCTCTGCATCCATATTGTGGATGCTGAATTAAATTCAGTTAGAAATTTTGAAAAATTTTGAGCCATCAATCATTCTTCCCAAATTTTTTTTTCCCTACGGGGCAGGATTGTACGCACATGAAACATTCATAATATGCCCCAGTGGATAATGCTTGCCAGAAGTTCCATACTTCTAATCCACGTAATTTTTTAAAAATCTTGCTCTTTGATGTTTCTTTTTGTAATTCTGAGAGAAATTGGAGCATTCGTGGCAATCCCCATTTCATTGCATAAGGGCTACATGTAGCTGGATTGCATCCTGACTCAGATAATGCTCCAGAAGGACAAGATTTTATACAAATGTTGCATTCGGTGCAATAGTTTTTATCATCCTTAGGGGTTGTTTCTAAATCTGCGTCTGTAATAATTCCAAAAAGGCGTACTCTAGGCCCATAATTAGGAGTAATTAGTAAATCGCTTTTTCCTCTACTACCCAAACCTGCTTCAACAGCAGCATTCTTTAAATTTAAATCTCCTTTTAATCCAAGAGTTTCATAGTTCATATCAACTGGTAAGTAAGCAGGTATTATAACTCCACGATATCCATTTTTTTCTAGTAATCTTGATATTTTTAAACAAATTTCTGCCCCTTCTGAATACAACGCCTCCAAAGAAAAGCGTGCTGGTCGAGGATTTTCTGGACAGGCATCTAAAATTGATTGAGGAAAGACGTTTCCAAAAACAATTACACACTTAGCATTTGGACAAATTCTTTCAACATTTTCTTTATATCTCTTATCAGTTAAGAGTGGTTCAATAGGGGATATACCAATTAATTCTACGGCTTCGTTTTTTAAAAATTTAAAAATTGATTCTGTCGATAATTCTTCCATACTAGAGATCTAAGAAAAATAAAATTTAATAGTTGTTGTGACATAATCCTATTCTGTCATGGCTAAAAAAAGAAAAAAACGTGTAAAACGTGGTCATCCAATAGCAATTCTTATTGGTCTGCATAATAATAATGCTGGATTTTGGAGAATATTCAGTGTGGTTTTCAAATTTCTCCCTCTGACTTTGAAAATTATGATCTGTCAAAAGAATTGAAAGGAAAAATTGTTGGTAAATTAAATGATCTACTATACTTTTTGAAAGATAATTTTATTGCCCAATAAAATTTCATTATAGTAATAATAAAATTTAGTATTTGATATTGATTTTTAAAGAGTTAATTGGATTATTAATGAATTAAAAAAATTTATTCAAAAAGAGTCAATCTCTTAGGGAGTGAAATCCAAAAATGAACTTAAAAAACTATTCTTTTTTTAAGACAAGCTTAGTTTTTAAGGAAATTTACTGAAACTTAGTTTTTAAATCTTTAGATTGCTTCCTTTCTATAGCATCTCTTAGGATTTTTAGACTACAGAATTCCCCACACATTGAGCAAACGTCTTCATCATCATCCTTGGAATTACCGTTTCTGTAGTGGATTTCTCGAGCTAAATCAGGATCAATCGATTGTTTAATCATTTCTTCCCAATTTAAGTTTTTTCTTGCAGTATCCATCTTATAATCCCACTCTGAGGCTCTTTTACCATATTTAGCAATGTTCACAGCATGAGCCGCAATTTTAGAAGCAATTACACCTTTTTTAACTTCCTCTTTTGTCGGAAGTCCAAGATGTTCAGAGGGGGTAACATAACAGAGGTAATCCGCCCCAGCTAAACCAGCAATAGTTCCACCAATAGCGCTTACAAGATCATCATATCCCGGAGCTATATCAGTAACAAGCGGGCCTAAAACATAAAAAGGAGCTTCATCACATAGGGATTTTTGCATCTTAATATTACTCTCAATTTCATTGGCAGGAATATGTCCCGGTCCTTCAACCATGACTTGAACATCGGCAGCCCAAGCTCGCTTAACTAATTTTGAAATTTCAAGTAATTCTTGCACTTGGGCATAATCTGTGGAATCAAATATACAACCTGGTCTACATCCATCTCCTAAAGATAATGTAAAATCATATTCTTTTGCCATTTCAAGTAAGTAATCATATCTTCGATTAAATGGGTTCTCCAACTCATTTTCCAACATCCATGAGGCTAAAAATGTTCCACCCCTTGAAACAACACCCATCATTCGGGGGTGTGTAATCAAATGGTTGACAATTTCTTTTGTTATTCCAACATGTATAGTAAAAAAATCAACGCCTTCTTTTGCTTGTTCTTCCACGACATTGAACATATCATCTTCATCCATGTGGATAATCGCTCCCTTAGTTTCAATGGCTCTCAAGGCAGACTGATAAATCGGAACTGTACCTATAGGAACCTTGATTTCACTGAGAATTTGTGCTCGTATTGTTTGAACATTAGACTCAGTTATACCAGTACTCAAATCCATAACAGTATCTGCACCAAATTTAACTGCGATTTTTGCTTTCTCTAATTCTTCCTCAATATTACATAGAGTCTTGGATGATCCAATATTTGCGTTAATTTTTATTAATAATCCTTTACCAATACCTATCGGAGAGTCTAACTCTCTTCTATTTGATTTAGGAATTATAATTCTCCCTTTTTCAATTCCTCGCCTTATGAATTCTAAATCAACTTGCTCTTTATTGGCAACTATTTCCATTTCATTAGTAGTTTTTCCGTCCTTAGCAGTTTTCATTAATGTAGACAAATTTTAGAACCTTCTAATAATATATTTTTCATAAATCTTTAGAGTTTTCTCTATTACAAAAAAATACTGACAAAATTATATTCTTTTGTTTTATTAATTAAAAATTCAACCAGAAAGAAAATTTGACAATATTATTTGCTTTCATAAAGGTTTTTTTGTGTGTTTTGAAATTCTCTAAATGTACAAATTTTATCCAAAGATTTAGCTGTCATTTCTATTGATTCAAATACAGGGATTTTCAATTTGAATAATTCTTTTTTAAAAAGAATTTTTCTTGCATAGTCGCTTGTATCATCTACAATTTTATATGCCAAACAGATTAGAGGTTTTTTCATTTCTTTATAAGCTTTTTTGATTGTTTCTAAAAATGTATGGTTAAAATCGTATACTTTAATGAAAATTACAGCAGAAATATTAGGATCTGAGTCTAAAGTTATTAGTGTTTTATAAAATACTTCCGGATTATTACCACTTGCGCCCAAATCGAGCGGATTTCTAATAATAGTATTCACATCGGGAATAAATTCCTTAAACTTTTGTGTGGTTTCGAAAGTAAGTTTTGGTACTTTTAAATTATATCTTTCGAAAATATCAGTAGTTTGGATTGACACACCTCCGCCGTTAGCAGTAATTCCCATATTTCTATTTATTGGCATGCTACTAATATGTTCAAAAGTCATAGCTAAATTAATCAATTCATCAGAATTCTTTACCATTAATGCCCCAGTTTGTTTTGCCATGGCCTCCCATATCTTTAATGAACCTGCTAAACCTCCCGTATGGGACATAATTGTTTCTTCTGTAGCCTTACCAAACCCCACTTTCCATAAGATGACTGGTTTTCCTTTAAGAGTTAATTCTTTCACTACTTTCATGAAGTTCCTTCCAATTTCTTGACTTTTAATGTTTTCTACGTAAAGAGCAATGATTTTTGTCTCGCTATCCAATAAAAAATATTTTAAAAAATCAACAAAATTTAAATCAATTTGATTTCCAATTGAAATAACTTTACTAGGATTTGTCCCATAAATTGATTGACCCTTCGCTGAAATGTAAATTGCTAAGCCTCCAGATTGAAAAATCATTCCTAAGCCACCTGACTCTTCATTAAGAAGCTGACGGGAAAGAGATATTCGAGATTTAGGAACAAAAATTCCTAAACAGTTTGGTCCAATTATTCGTATATTATACTTTTTTGCTATTTCAAGGACTTTTACTTCTAGATGATGACTACCTACTTCAGAAAATCCTGATGAAAAAATAGTGACAAAGGGAATCCTTTTCTTTCCACATTCTTCAAGAACAAGAGGACATAACCTTGCTGGAACAGCAACAATAATATAATCAATAGGCTTATCATCAGGTATTTCTAATATGGACCCATAAACTTTAATATCGTGCAGTGTCTTCCCTTTTAAACGTGGATTAAAAAGATATATTGGCTTATCAAAACCAATGTTTAAAAGACAAGTAATGAAATACCCACCACCAGAATCCTTTTCACTAGCACCTATAATTCCGATACTTCTGGGATTGAATAATTTTTCAAAATCAATCATGATGACATCTTTTTATTTTTAAAATTATATTAAGAAAAGTAAATAAAAATAATTAGTTTGTTCTTAGGAGTTTTTATTGTTTATTCGATGTAAATCTAGATAGTGTTAAAAAAAACCAATATCTAATTGTTTTAAAAGCTCAATTAATGATTCCGTTAGTTTGTAGCTTTTTAACTGATCATAAGCCACAAATTTAGCATCAAGGGCATCATCATCAGCTAAAGGTAGTTGGTCTTTTTTCCCATCAATTTGTTCAACAAAATAATTGATTAAAACATAATGAAATTCAATTTTTCCCGCATTATCGTACATGATTTTATCAATAACTCCAGCTAATTTAGAAACCTTTACTTTAAATCCTGTTTCCTCAAAAGCCTCTCTTCCTGCTGCTACTTCTATTTCTTCTCCAAGATCTAAGTGTCCCCCAGGAATGCTCCAGAAACCCGCATCAGGATCAAATTTTCTTTTTACTAATAATAAATGATTATCTCGAATTAACAGAACTCCTACTCCAATATGAGGTCTAATTGGGTATCTTCTTGTGTCAAATGCGGTTAATTTTTCTCTATCAACCATAACTTTACATTTTGTTATATTTTTTAAATAGTATTACGATAGAAAAATTATAAAGATTCATTATTTAATGTGAATTTCATGGTTCGCCCATGGTATTGGCCTAAAACAGGGATGCCAGAAAAAGCAAAACCTTTCAGTTGGATTGTTAAGAACAAAATTGCTGCCTCCTGGTGGCCAGATCCTTCGGTCATTCAACGATATAAGAAAGAAGGGATCAAAGTAATCATAAATTGTTCGGAATTTGATAATCGTTCTGAAATTCCAGAGGATTTCAAGTATTTTCATATCAATATACCCGATTATGGAACTCCGACAGACTCTCAATTACAGAGATTTTTTAAGATTACAAGTAAATTTGCTACTAATAACAAACCAATAGTAGTCCATTGTGTAGCGGGTTGTGGAAGATCTGGAATTTTGATTGTGGCATGGGCAGCTTATAATGGTTATATTCCCGACGGAATAGACCCAGTTAAATGGATTAGAAAACTAAGGCCCTGTTGCCTTGAAACAAAAGAACAAATGGAACTCTCCCGAAAAATAGCTAAAAAGTATCAAAAACAGTAATAAAGTAAAATATTTTAAGAGTAGAATTTATAGTATTATTATAACTATTTTCTTTTATCACCAAATTTCAAGTTTTATTTGATGCTTATGCAAAAGACTGACTACATTTATATGATTGCTGATAATATAATGGTATATCAAATTAATTTACCAACAGAACTTCAAGGAGATAAATTGCACGAGCATTTAAATATATTTGATGAAAAATACTTAAAAATAGTTGCTGGGTTTGATAAAAATTTTTTAGAACATTTCTTAATAATATCGAAAGGTAAAAAACAGGAAGATTTTGCTGATGTTTTAGAAAAAATGGAACAAATTTCATTGATAATTAGTCCTACGGGTAATTTAAGTTATCTCCATGATAATCAAATCCAATACATTCTCACAAAATTGGGGTCTTTTAAAGCAAATGAAATTAAAGAAGAAGTTATAAGTAAGATCGCAGATGAGCAGATAGAAAAAGAGTTTGGAGCAGGTAACGGTTCATCTACAACATTGGAAAACCAACTTTCCAGTGCAGCGTTTTATCTTCAATCAATTGGTTATAACACACAAGAGATAAAAGAAAAATTTAATGAAGTAAGGCAAGATCCTTCAAAATTAGACACACTTTTTACTCTTAAAGTTAAAGAAATTATGAGTGTACCTCCAGAAATTCAGCGTATGAGTAATCCTCCATCTGGAGGTCAATCTGTTTCGAGTGCTCGCCAAACATCAAGTGCGAGTAGCTCACCAAGTCAAAATCATATTGAACATCATATTCAGTCAATTCAACATGAAGTAACAGGAGAAAGAGCGAAGAAAGTTGTGGAAATAATGGGATTGATTAAAGCTCATGTTAAAGAGAAAATGACCGCAAATTACGAGAGAGTCTTTAGACAAATACATCCCGATAGGTTAAATCGAGCATTTAAAATGCTAAAAACAACTAAAAGAAAATCAAAAAGAATGGACTATTACTTAGAATGGTTCTTCAGCTCAACCCTCTTATCTAAAATTGAACTTAAAGTAGAACATTGGCAAGTGAGCTCGCAGGCTACCCAAGGAACCACCGGAGTATATACTGCTGGAATTGATTTCTCACGGTACGACCCAATCATTAGAGAATTTCCGGACGCTAAATTGGGAAAGGTAATCACTATAATAAAGAGAATATTGCAAACTCCTTCAAAAGATGCCATCCAAAAACTAGGTCAAAGTCTAATAAGTGAAACAGGCTTCGATGAACACCTCTACTTCACAGATTAAATATAACCGCTACAAAAGAAAGGTTATTGATGATTTTCTAAAGGACCTCCTAAGTTAGAAACTTGACAAATTCTTTTCTATTAAATCTAAATCTATTATTTTTTCCTTCTCTTTTTTTAACTTTTGAGCTTTTTGCAATTTAATTTCTATCTAGAATTAACAAAACGAGATATAAATAAGAATAAATAATAAGATTTTTTTAATGGTTTTATGAGTAAAGCAGAATGGAAATCAAAAGAATCCGAAAAAAAATATAGAGAAATTCTCGAAAATATAAAGGAAGGGTATTTTGAAAACGATCTTAAGGGAAATTATACTTTTGTGAATGATTATTTTTGTAAAAAAATTTCCTGAAGAAAAGGCTTTTCTGAAAGAAGAAGAATATTTAATAAAAGAGATCATCACTCGATTAAAAATTATTATCGAGAAAAAACAAGCTGAAGACTATTTACGCCAATTTATTGCCATTGTT
>SDBT01008347.1_pt1 | contig 16930 bp, 10 predicted proteins | sample 2277101 | NCBI WGS metagenome assembly SDBT01 (sample SAMN10404973, study PRJNA504765) | marine sediment metagenome | isolation source: marine sediment core GS10_PC15, 103 cmbsf | place: Arctic Ocean: Southern Knipovich Ridge | collected 2010
TCATGAGAACGGGCTAGGTTTTTTGCGACATAGCCAATTAAAGGAAAAAGCTGGCCTGAAAAAGTTTCTAACGTCACTACCCGTCCTGTAGATTCATACCAGTCTGGTTTTATAAATGGTTCTCTCCCAAAACGTCTTGCCCATTCTACCTCTACTCCCATGACAATTGCATATGGAAGAAATTCTTCAAATTTATTCTGCAAGACTGCTTTGGCGGTCAAAGTTTTTTTAGAGACAAAATATTTTCGAAAAGCCAACCATTTTCTTAATTCTTGAGATCCTTTAATAGACCTGGCCGGCATAAACGGAGCAAGACGGATAATGACAACTGCTGCTACCATCCCACCAACCCAAAAAACTAAGCTGAATTTAGGATCAGCTCCAACAACAGCATTTAAGAGAAAACTTACAAAACTTAAAAAGAACAATACTATGCCAACATACTTGTAGGCAAGGTGAACCTTGGCAGGATTTTTTATAAAATAACCCGCCATTGTCGCAAGATTATAAACTTCTAAATAAAACTTGGCAATTTTTCTAGAAAATATATGTCGGCCAATCCGCATTTCAATATCGTCAACACTGCTGCGATATGATTTGGGTAAAAAGATTTTCGAAAGTAGTGATTTTTCAAAAGGAGTAATCTCTTTTAGGTCTTCAAGATGACCACCATGTCGAATAACAAAACTAAATTCTTGTTCTCCTTTATGGAGAATATTAAGATAACCTCTTCTTGCAAGATCAATTAAAGTAGCCGCAATCTCACGAGCCCCGATTGTACCATCAACCAAAACCCCCACAACTGCTGGCGGAGCTTTACTTGGCGGCTGATCTACCATATCACCAACATGAAATATCTGCTCTGAATGGCGCTTATAAAGCATGAATGCCATCATGATAATTGTTAAAAATGGCAAGATGATTGCAGTATAAAGCCATATTCCTAATGGTAATTCCTGAAGATCAAATTTTATTTTTTGAAAGAAACTAAGACTTACCAAGTCTTTTGGTAGATGAGCTACAATTGTCAAGGTTGCTTGAGGCGAAATATTGCTTGCTTCATATACAAGCGTCTTTGAGTCTCTCATATAAGAATTATTTGAACCAACGCCATGAACTGCATATATCCTTTGACGTATTTGTTGTTTTTCTTTATCAGTTACATCTCTTGGTAATGTCACTTCTGCCTTAAAATGGCTGATATATTCTCCTGGCGAATCAAAAACAATCACTAATAGTTCATCATAATTTTCATAAAATTTCAAAACTTGATTGTTTTTCTTACCATCTACAAATACTTGAGCATCTTTGGTAATTTCGATTTCCATTCTGTCACTGTAAATACTTCCAATTGGTATTTTCGATTGAGGCTCAATATCAGCAATAGTGGTTCTTTGCCACCAAAAATTAATACCCAAACCAATAATGGCAAGAATAACAATAAACAAGGCCTTTCTTCGATAAAGTCCAGCCTGACGTCCTAGTTCCTTAATAACCTCCCAATTGGTCATTACCCCTCCACTCCGTGTTTTGCGCTCCTTAACAGGAAGCAAAACCGGAAGTCCGCCAAAGCGATATCTACTCGCAGATTTCTTAAATTAAGAATACTGCAAAAAATTGAGCGTAGGCGGGCATACTAACTATCTTGCTAAATCAAATAATAACAGCTCTAAAGCTACCCTTGGCTCTATTCTACCAGTCTTTATCTTTGTATCAAAATATAATATTTTCCTATAGATGTTTTTGAGCTCCTCAAAGCTATAATTTTTAGTCATAAACAGATTCTTGTTTAGAACATATGGATGAAGACCGCTACGTCTTTTCATTTCCAAAGATGAGATACGAGGCATTCTCATTTGAATATCCTTGATTATCAAAAGATTGCGATATTGATAAGCAATCATTGTTAATATATAGATTTCTGAATAACCGCCGTGGAATAATTGATATAACTCATGAAAAGCTTTGGCTGTGCTCTTTTTAGCCACCGCTTCAATTAGATCAAAAATATTTGCCTGCAATTGAGGAGCTACCAATAACTCAATGCTTTGCAAAGTTACTTTTGAGCTGTAAGAAGTTAATTTATCCAGCTCATTAGAAAGCCGCCATAAATCACTGCCAACATATTCGATTAATTTAGAAACAGCTGCTGGCTCAATTTCACCATTGCGATTTTTAACTTCTTTTATAATCCAACGCCTTAAAGCTTCATTTTCTGGTAGTTTAAACTCATAAGATTTAGTTTGAGAATTTAATTTTTTAAAAATGGCTGTCCTTCGATCAGGCGATCCCTCTTCAGCAACAACCAGAACTGTTGAATCAGGCACCTTGCTCAAAAAAGAAGAAACTTTTTCTTGGACTACTTTCTGACCCTCTTGGAGTAAATTTTCAATAATAACCAGTCTTTTCCGGGATAAAAACGGCATCGCTAAAATCTGTCGAACTGCTTCATCAAAGGTTAATAATTTACCTTCTAAAACCCGTAAATTAGTATTTCCCAAAGAAGCGGAAACAAACCTTTCCTTAAGGGCTTTAAGTTTTTGTTTTAAGCGATAGGTGTCTTCGCCATAAAGAAACAATATCATTTAAAATAATTTTTCCTGTTTAGCTATATCTTTTGAATCAGGCAGGCGCTTGATTAATGATTTAAAACCAAACTGCTCAAAAAGCTTAATAACTTCTTTTTGATTATAATCGTGAATTCGTGAATTTTCTAATTTAAAATCCAATGGTACATTTGTAACTATTTTTGATAATTTTCGTGATAAAAATGCCTGTTCTTTGTTATCTTTTAATAAGGTTGCGGTTTTTTGTGATATTTTTTCTAAATTTTGATAAATATTTTCTAAATTTTTAAATTCAGTTATAAGCTTTGAGGCAGATTTTTCACCAATGCCCGGAACTCCGGGGATATTATCAGAAGGATCGCCTTTTAAAGCTTTAAAATCAACAAATTGAGATGGCGTTAACCCGTATCTTTCTTTAACTTTGGCAATATCATACATAACAGCATTATTAATGCCTCTTGCCATAGAATATACTTTGGTATTTTTATCAACAAGCTGTAAGGTATCTAAATCTCCAGTAACTATAATAGACTCTATAGTTTTGCCTTTTTTCTTTTTACTTTTTACTTTCGCCACAATAGTGGCGATCACGTCTTCTCCCTCATATCCCTCAACCCCAAAGAAAGGGATATTAAAGGTTTTAAGAACTTCTTTAACATATGGTATTTGAGCTTTTAATTCTTTTGGTGTCGGTGGCCGATGGGCCTTATAATCTTTAAATTCTTTATGGCGTAAAGTTGGTTTAGAAATATCAATTCCAACAGCCAGATATTTAGGTTCTAAATCTTTAATTGCCGAAAGCAAAGCTGAAGTAAAACCATATACAGCATTGACCAGCTGGCCGTTTTTATTGGTAAGCGGCGGAATAGCATGAAAAGCCCGATAGATTAAAGCAAAAGCATCAATTAGAACTAATCTATTTTTAATCATAGCTAAATTATATCTGTTCAAAAATAAAAGAAAAAGCCCCTGCAATATTATTAGTAAATGCGAGGGGCTAATAATGATGGGAAGTAAAACGCTCTTTGATAGTTTGCCAAGTACACTTAAGACCTTGCAAAAAAGTAATTCTAATCATTCGTATATAGTCTCGAAAATGCTTTCTAATAAGTCTTCGGCCGTTGACCGAAATGAAGTAAAACCAAAAAGTGACAAGATAAAGCGCCATCCAGACACCAAGTCTAGACATTTTTTTCGGATTCATTACGACATGCATACCATTGTAATGATCTAAGTTTTGAGAAAAACGTCGTCCTTCTGCCTCGAACCGACAAACCATTTTTGTACCAGGCAAAGGTACCATGACTACTATCTGAAGATAAGTTATTCCCCACTTAGCAAGCTGGCGAATACCCCTAAAGAATGACCAGAAAGTATCTGTGTCAGTACCAGCAATAGTCATTGCCAAAGTCTCAATGCCTGCCTCATGAAGATTTTTCAAACCTTTTTCAATCTCGTCCGGGGTCTGTCCTTTATGAAGAGCCTTAAGAGTATCAACGTTGACTGATTCGATCCCCAAACAGGCCATCGTACTCCCGGCTTGTTTCATTAGCCTGGATACTTTAGGAGTACCGTCAGCCACCCGCATCTGGCAAAACCAGCCCAAAGGTAGAATCAGATGTTCGATTATTATCTGCTTAAGCATCTCTAAAGTAATTGCCTTGCCTCGTTTGTCTCCATAAAAGTTATCATCGTCGAAAAAAACAGAACAATTTTGCCAGATTTCAGGATATTCTGCCTTAAGAGTCCTAAGCTGCGAGATCCGCCAATCTACTGAAGCAAAACGATATCCTGGACCAAACATTGCTTCAACTGCGCAAAATTCACAGGCAAACGGACAACCACGACTAAATGTTAGCGATATTTGCTTCATCTTTTGATAGCCAACAATGCTCCTAAAAGACGGAAGTGGTAATACAGACAATTCCGCTTCAGTCAGGAATACTTGATCAGGATTGTGTCTGATATTGCCATCTTCCATCCAAGTAATACCTAACACACTATCTAGACTTTCTCCTTTTTCGATCGCTCCAATCAATTGCGGCAGGGTTCTGTCTCCTTCGTGCCGAACAACAACGTCGGCACCTGCTGCAAGCGATTCCTCGGGCAATTCCGTTGCATGAGGTCCGCCTACCAAGATTTTCCTCTGATAGCCAGCTTCCCTAAGCTTTTCGATCATTGCGTAAGTCGGATTGGCAGTACAGCTGATAATACCAAAACCAACCATATCATAGGAAGTAAGCTTAGACCATTCGAATTTTTCAATGGTCTCCACAAAGCAATCAACTAAGTGGCCTGACTGTTCTAAGATAGCGGCCAGCAACGGAACCCCTCTATGCATGCCAATAATAGCATAAACATCTAGATAGTCTCTGCTTGCCAATTCAACCAGAGCGATTTTCATAAGGTTCACCCCCCTTCTTGAGTTCATCTTAACAGAAGTTTTAAATAATAAAACCCCAGCTCTATTCTTGCATTCTTTTCAGGAGGAGTTCTTTGGCAATTTTACGATCAGACCAAGGTATTTTTTTACCTATAGAAACAATGCACTCCTCATCACCTTTACCGGTGATAAGGACGACATCATCAGTTCTAGCTATTTTAAAAGCTTTCTCAATCGCCTGATATCGATCTAAGATTTTAAAGAAATTCTCGCCTGGAACTTTTTGATTTTTTTGTGTTTCTCCTCTTGCAACCCCGGAAGCAACTTCTTCAATTATTTTTACCGGATCTTCATCGTAAGGATCTTCATTGGTAATAATAACAACATCAGCAAACCTTCCAGCTAAGGCTCCCATAATAGGTCTTTTAGATCGATCTCGATTACCGCAGGCACCAAAAACTGCTATTATCCTTCCTTTTATATTTGACGATTTTATTGTCGTATATATTTTTTCTAAAGCATCAGGCGTATGAGCATAATCTATTAAGACTGAAAATGACTGACCTAATTCGACTTTTTCCATCCTTCCTGGAATATTTTTAATTCTTGCTAAAGCAGTTTTTACTAATTCTAAATGGATTTTTAAAACATTAGCGACAGATAAGGCAGCTAAGGCATTATAAATATTGAATTTGCCAGGTAATTTTAGATTAATTGCCACCTGGCTTTCTCTGGTTATAACCGTGAATAAACTCCCTGTTGGCTCTAAAATAATTTTTTTAGCTAAAATATCTGGTCGGCCCGGACGATCAATTTCAGGTTTATCAAGACCGTAAGTTATTTTTTTTGCTTCGGGGATTTTAAGAAAGAAACTTACTGATTTATCATCCATGTTAATAATTGATGTTTCTGCCTGTCTGAAAATCTCAGCTTTTGTATTGCGATATTGTTCGTAATTTCCGTGATAGTCCAAATGATCGTGAGTAATATTTGTCAAAACTGATATTTTTGGTTGAATACCCCATATTCTATACTGAGCGATTGAATGAGACGTCACCTCTAAAACTAACCAGTGGCAACCGGCTTTTACCGCTTTTCTTATAAAGCGCTGCAAAGCAAAAGGAGAAATTGTTGTCATTTTGGTGGTATTTTTCCATCGCTTACTTCCAATTTGAAAATTAATTGTTGTTGCCATAGCTGTTTTGTAATTTGCCGCTTGCAAAATTTCTGAAATCATATGGCAGGTGGTGGTTTTACCATTTGTGCCGGTAACAGCAATTACTCTAATATGCCTTGAAGGCATACCATAAATTAAAGCTGCTATTATGCCTCTTGCTTTATGACTTAAAAGAATCATTGATTTAGGCAATATTTTTCTTAAAAAATCCTTCATTTTCTCCTAAAACTCTCTGCAATTTTAAATAATTTATACCAAAAAGGTCTGTATATAAAATCCCAACTGCCAACCAAATGAATCGTTTTTCCCCCAAACTGTCTTTTAAAACGGGAGATGCCGGCATATTTATGTTTCTCAACTCCTTCTGGAGCAACTGCCCCCAAATCATATTCTAGACAACCCTTCTCTTTAGCTAAAAGCATTATTTGAAAATGAAGCAAATATGGTGCCATGACAAAACGATATTCATCAGAAGAAGCCCCGTATAGATAAGTTACTTTTTGACCATAAAAAATAATTATTGTCGAAGATACTGGTTTCTTTTTATAATAGGCTGTTAGAATACTTATATGTTCATCAGGTATAGCATTGATTAAATTTTGAAAATAATTTACGGCACGGATGCTGAATTTATCTCTTTTTGAAGTCTCTTTAAGAAGCTTGTAAAATTCATCTAAATTCTTGCTAACTTTTACTTCAACCCCGTTCTTTTTAGCAACCTTAATATTATAACGGCCTTTTGGCTTCATTTGGGCTAAAATTTCTTCTTCCTTCTGATCAAGATTGATAATTTGTCTGTATTCCGGCTGAACTTCCTCAAAAGATTTAATAAATCCATTTTTCTTTAATATATCTACAATTTTATCATCATTTTCCGTTAATATTTCTAATCTGTAAAACAAGGTTTGTTCATTTTTAATATTTTTTTTGATATTTAACAAATAATTTTCAATATTTTTTATAGCTTCAAAATCAACTTCTGGTGAGTATAAAAAATTTTTACCCAAAGGTAGACTTTTTTGCAAAATCCAAATATCCTCCATTTGATGAGTTTTCCAGCCACTTTTTTCCTTCAATTTAACCCAAAATGGAGTCTGCATAAAACTCTTCAGCATGGCTCTATTATAGATGAAAAGTCTTATAAAACCAACTATGACAATTTAAAAAGCTCTCCGCGATTGCGGAGAGAGAAAGAAAGGAGAAGAAGATGGTTAGGAAGCAATGCTTCCTAACGTATATATTATATCATACTTTGAATTCTTTAAGCTAATTTTATAGGAAGTTTATAAAAAATGCGCCGTATGTAAACGGCGCAAAAGTAGAGACATACAAGGAGAAAATCCTTGTAGATAAATTGCATTGTATAGCCTAGAGCAATCAATCACCCAAGAAAGATCGCATATCGTCAATTTCATCCTTAGTTAAAAATGGATGTGAAACTGTCCGATGCTGCCCGTACGCCCGAAGAGACCTAGCCATGTTTGATTCAAAGTCTTCTATCTCTCCCTTAATCAAGTACCTGATAAAAGAACAATCAGGACTAATAAGATCAGCCCTCAAGTCTCTGATGAGATCGCAAGTTGAAGAAAGATCACGCTCTAAAGAATCGATTACAAGCTCATTTTCTTTTAGACTAGCCTCATGCCAAGAACTAAAGAAACGACCAATAACTCGCCACCTAGAACTTTGATCTTTTTTTGTTTGTAAATGAGCTTGCTTGATTTGAGCCTGTGTTATTTCTTCTTCAAGACGTCTGGCCTTGCCCTCCAAGAAACTGGCAGCTTTATCAACCCTAGACACATATGCTTCCATTCAGTCTATCCTCCCCTAAGATATAGGCAAATCCGAATTCAACTTAACAATAAATAAAAAAAAGTCAATAATTATATTGTTATTCTATTAATTTTAAGGTAATATTACCCTATGAATATTTTAGCCATCGAAACTAGTTGCGATGAAACTGCGGCGGCTGTTGTAAAATCATCAGGACTCAGAAATCAAGGTTTAGAAATTAGAACAAATATACTATCCTCTATTATTTCCTCCCAAATCGATATTCACCGAAAATTTGGCGGAGTTTTCCCAGAGCATGCCTCTCGAGCCCACACCGAAAAAATCATTCCTGTAATAAAAGAAGCTTTAAATAATGCAAAAACGACTTTAGATAAAATTGATCTAATCGCAGTTACCAATGGACCTGGTTTAATTGGCTCTCTTTTGATAGGAGTAAACACTGCTAAAGCTTTAGCTTTTGCAAATAATAAGCCAATAATTGGCATTAATCACTGGCTGGGACATATTTACTCGAACTTTGTTCGAGTAGAGCTTAAAACTAAAAACGCAAAAGTTAAAACTACAGCTAATAACTCAAAGCTTCCAGAATTCCCTGCGCTGATTCTGATTGTCTCCGGCGGCCATACAGGACTGGTTTTAATGAAAAGTCATACTGATATTAAAACTATTGGCCAAACTTTAGATGATGCTGCCGGCGAGGCCTTTGATAAAGTGGCAAAATTGCTGCAGCTAGGTTATCCAGGAGGACCTGCTATTGCTAAAGCTGCAGCAAAAATCAAAAATCAAAAATCAAAAATCCAAATAAATATCAAATTTCCAAGATCAATGCTGAACTCAGGTGATTATAATTTCAGTTTTTCAGGCCTAAAAACTTCAGTTCTTTACAAAGTAAAAGAACTCATAAAAAGCTATAAGCTAGATGCTATAAGCCATAGGATAGCCTACGAATTTCAACAAGCAGTTATTGATATATTAGTTGGTAAAACTATTCAAGCAGCCCATAAATTTAAACCTAAATCCGTTTGTATATGCGGGGGAGTGAGTGCAAATGTATTTTTGAGACAACACCTAAACAAGGCTGTTAAAAAACTTCCTACAAAAACATCATATCACACTCCACCAATTGAACTTACAACTGACAACGCCGCTATGATTGGCATTGCAGCTGCCTATAAAGATAAATCAAAATATACTGCTTGGAATAAGATTAGTGCTAATGCTAATTTGAAACTATAATTAATATATTAAAATTAAGTTTTTATTTCTTTTAAAGTCGTAACAGTCACATTTTCCTTTTTAAGTTCGGACTGCAAATCCCGTAAAGTGTTAAATAAATCTTCTTTTACCTCTTCTGGGTTAAAAATACCTCTACTATAGAGGGACTGCTTGTCTGGGTCATATCTTACGTATTCCATAGAATGACAAGCAAAATCTTCAATACTTCTCCCTAATGTTACTGAGTGTAGACGAGGAATATTTTGGATAGAATGTCCAGGATAACCTATGCTGAAATGTACCGTTTCTTTATCTCCTAACGAATTTCCTTGTTTATCTTTATCGTTAATATACGGGGACAACGGACATTGGTCTCCTTGTATTTCTGTATGTATGAGAAGCAATTTTTCATCTTCTGATAGTGCCGCCTGAATCTTCTTAGTAGCATCAATAATTTCTCCGCTTAATTTTTCAATTTCTGCCATCTGCTCTGGCAAAAATTCTGTTTGGTTTTCTGATTCCATTTTCTCTGGCTTCACCCCTATTGGTTCTTCTTCTGGCATAGTTAACTCCTTTCTTTTTTAGTTCCGGCTACAAATTAAATTTAAACACCTAACTTTATTCAGCTCTCTCTCTGCTTTTGTCAAGTTTTTTTATTTTCAATATAAAATATTGAAAAAATGTTAATTTAACAAGACTTAAAATTTAAACAAGCTGGCTTTACTAACCAATATATTGCGATCGCATAATAATGGTTATTAACCATTTCTTAAAGAAATTTTATATGATAAGATTGAAATATGAAAGAATTATCAAAGACCTATGATCCCAAACAAGTTGAGGATCAGATTTATAAGTTATGGCTTCAAAGTAAAGCTTTTCAGCCTAAAGTTGACCCAAACCAGAAGCCATTTGTTATCACTATTCCCCCGCCTAATGTTACCGGCTCTCTTCATATGGGTCATGCATTAAATAATGTTATTCAGGATATTTTAATCCGTCGCGCTCGAATGAAAGGTATCCCCTCTCTTTGGGTGCCTGGAACTGACCATGCTGGCATTGCCACTCAAAATGTGGTTGAAAAACAATTAGCCAAAAAAGGTAAAAACAAACAAGATCTCGGAAGAGTTGAGTTCGAAAAAGAAATCTTAAACTGGGTTGATGAATACGGTCATATTATTATTGACCAACTAAAAAAACTTGGTTGTTCTTGCGACTGGTCTCGCCAGCGTTTTACTTTGGATAAAGAATACTCAGAAGCTGTTAATTCTGCTTTTGAACATTACTACAAAAAAGGCTGGATCTATCAGGGTGAACGGGTAATTAACTGGTGCGTTCATTGCCAAACAGCTCTCTCTGATATTGAAGTTGAACATAAGAGCCAAGAAGGAAAACTTTATTATTTTAGATATGATAAAGATTTTCCGATTACAATTGCCACCACCAGACCAGAAACCAAGCTTGGTGACACAGCCGTGGCCGTTAATCCTAGAGACAAAAGATATCAAAAATTTATCGGCAAATCTTTTTCAATTGATTTTTTGGGTGTTGAACGAAAAATCAAAGTAATAACTGATGAAAATATTGATCCGGAATTTGGCACAGGTGCTTTAGGAGTAACCCCGGCTCATTCTTTAATTGATGCTGAAATTGCCCGAAAAAATGACATGGAGTCTATACAGGTGATTGATAAATACGGCCGCATGACAGATAAGGCCGGCAAAGATTTTAAAGGACTAAAAGCAAAAGAGGCAGCTGAAAAAATAATTACTCAGCTAAAAGAAAGAGGTCTTTTAGAAAAAACTGATGACATTGAAAATAATTTATCTACTTGCTACCGTTGCCACCATATATTGGAACCGCAACCCTCCAAACAGTGGTTTCTTAAAATGTCCGAACTAATAAAACCGGCAATTGAAGCAGTTAAAAATGGTGAGATTAAATTTGTTCCCAAACGATGGGAAAAAGTTTATTTGGATTGGATGGAAAATCTCAATGACTGGTGTATTTCTCGTCAAATCTGGTGGGGACACCGATTACCTGTATGGCAATCTGAAGTAAAAAGTAAAATGTCAAAAGGAAAAACTGACTATTATATTGGTGATAATCCGCCTGCTGACTATAAACAAGTAGACGACGTACTAGATACTTGGTTTTCTTCAGCTCTCTGGCCAATGGCAGTCTTAGGCTGGCCCAAAAAAACTAAAGATTTAGAATATTTTTACCCAACATCTGTTCTTTCAACCGCCCGTGATATTATTTATCTTTGGGTTGCAAGAATGATTTTTTCAGGGTTTGAATTTACAAAAGAAAAACCCTTTCAAACAGTCTATATTCATCCAACTATTTTTAACATCGAAGGAAAACGGATGTCTAAATCTTTGGGCACTGGCATTGATCCTTTAGATTCAATTGAAAAATATGGCACTGATGCTACTCGTTTTGGCCTAACCTATATTAATACCGGTATTCAAGACATTAAATTTGACGAAAATGCCATATTGGCAGGTCAAAAGTTTGCTAACAAAATCTGGAATATTTCTAGGTTCGTTATGATGAGTCTTGAAAGCTCAAAGCTCAAAGCCCAAAGTTCAAATGAAGCACTAAATCCAAAGACTGAGGCCGATAAAAAGATTCTCAATTCTCTTGATTCTCTGATTAACTCGGTTAACTTAGATCTTGATAGCTTCCGTTTTGGTCAAGTTGCTCATAATTTATACGATTTTATCTGGCACGATTTTGCTGATATTTATCTTGAAAAGTCAAAAGAACAACTTGAGGATGAAAAACTTAGAGAAAATACTCAAGATGTTTTACTTTATACTTTAACCAATTCATTAAAACTTCTTCATCCGATAATGCCTTTTATTACTGAAGAAATCTGGCAGAAACTATTGGAAGAAGGAATTGTTAAGGAAAATCTTATTACAGCTCAATGGCCAAAGTAAATCATTATGAGAGATAATAAAACATTTGAATACTTTATTGTGCGTATTGTTATTGTTGTGGCTGTTTTAATCGGCGGATTTTTAGGTACAAAGATCATTTCAGGCATCTATTACAATAAGTTATATTACAAACTTTCTGCAACCGCTCGGGCTATGGACCAGCGTTTTCAAGAACAGATAGAGACTGAAACAGACTCATATAAATTATGTAAGCAGGGGATTAATTTTTATCAAGCCGGGAAAAATGAATTAGCCCTTTCGGCCTTTAGAAAAGCAACAGAAATTGATGGAGGTCTTCGAGATGCCTGGGTTTGGAAAGGATATATTGAGCTCAAAATTGAAGAAGAAAACAATGCTCTTGAATCTCTAAAAAAAGCCGAAGAAATTGATCCCACTTATCCTTTAACTTATCAACTTCTTTCAGTTGCCTATCAAAAAACAGATAATGATGATTTGTCTCAACAAGCCCAGGAAAAGTACGAGTATCTTTCAAAGTAAAAATATATAATTTGTGATACAATGGAAATAACTTCTGTTTAAAGATTAACAAAACTCTCAAGAGGAGGGGTTTTGAGTATTGGTAAATTTAAAGGATTTTTAATCTGGACTCTGATGGCCATTATTTTAAGTAGTGGGTTTTTAAGTATTTTAGGTATAAATACTGCACAAGCACAAACACTAGACTGGAATCAAACTGGTCTAGAAATAGAAGGCCATAATTTCTCCAGAGTTGATAATAACATCAAAGACATCTTAAATATTAGAACATCAGAAGGATCGATAGAAATCGAATATACAAATGGAAACGCTATTGACTTCTGGGATTTTTTTGACCCAGAAAACTATCCACCATTAATAGCTCCTCTGCAGTGGGAACGTCTCCAAGAATATGCTAAAAGAACCTATTCAATCTATCCTTTACCTGGGTTGGAAACATTCTTCCTAATAGTTGATAATTCAACTGATAAGGTTAAGGGAATATTTAAAAAAATGGATGGCCAATGTGAGAACTTAGACCAACAGCCAGTTGACTGCCAATGGGATTATTATCTTGCCTATGCAAGTTATAGTGGCTATGTAGTAACAAAAGAAGGGGAAGAAAGTGTTGTAAAACTTTCCTACAATCACTCTGCAAGCGATAAGGAAACACTACGGTACCAATATATTACAAGCGTCAATAGCACCAAGCCATTTTTACAAGGGGGCGATTGTGCAAAACCAGGTTCTGAATTACGTCCAGAAGAATACGAAAAATGTTTTTTCCCTGTAGGCGGGCATTTCCAGAATCTGAAAGTCAAAGATAATGGCAATAATCCACCAACAATATTGATCCCCGGAAAAAGCGATTTTGACCAAAATAAATATCCAGGCGCAAAAAGACCCGATCTAACATTTACTTTATCTCACGTACTCCAATCAACAGGGCTTGCAAGAGCAAATTATTTTTATTTTGTTGCCACTACGCCCTCTTATCCCAATTTGTCCATTAGAATTAAAAATTGCGATCCGAGTCGACAAGATTTTATAGTTATTGATGTAACTGAAGAATCATTGTTATGGAATAAAAAAATTCCTCAGAACCCGATAGTTTCTATTAACGAACAGTCATTATACGATAATTTAATTAATAAGGTTTATGGTGGTGGAACATATACTGCAGGAAACTGTCCGAAATTTAATGAAATAGACGACAGTAGCGACGGACAGTTGGCCAAATGGGGTGTATCAGTACTCAATAGACAAGAAGGATCTAGTGCGATCGAAGATGATACTTGCGGAGTGACAGAAGGTAATATTGTTACTAAATCAATCGCCAAAGTACTTTGCTCTATCTTGGATGGTATTGGTAAACTTGGTAAATGGTTAATTGAAACCCTAAAAATAGACGAAGTAATTAAGGCTCGTAGCCATCCTTCACATAAGCTGGTTAACATAGATTCTTTAAATATTTTTGCAATCTCTAATGCTTCAGCAGCAGAAACACCCAGCGAATCTTCAATCAAAAGAGCCCTTGATGGTGATCCGCCATGGGTACTAGATGCCTGGAGAATAGTTTTGGGGCTAGCCAATGTATTTGTAGTTGTTGTCCTTTTATTTCTAGCAGTAACAAATATTCTACGTATTCAATATGATACTTACGCCATTAAAAAAGCTCTTCCAACCCTTATAATTGGTATTATCTTGGCTAATTTTTCTGTTCTAATTACCAAAATGCTCGTTGACGCCGCCAATGTTTTAACCGCTACTTTTACAGGAACTGATGCTGGTACAATGATTCAAGAGGTAATCAATGCTGTTGTTCCTGAAGAAACTGGTCAATCTGCCTTTAAAGGAACCAATAACATTGGTTCTTTACTTTTAGCGGTAATTTTTGGCTTTGTAGCAATTCTTGGCTTTTTGCTTTTAGGTTTTCTTCTTTATATTCGCTATATTGTCATTTTGGCTCTGACTATGGTTGCACCTTTGGCTTTTGTCTTGATGGCCTTCCCACCAACTCAAGGAATTTTTAAACAGTGGTGGGGATGGTTTGCAAAATTTATTTTTATGAAGCCTGTAGCTATCTTTTTAGTCTACTTGGCATGGCAAGTAGTTACTGCTGGTGGCGTAGGCGGAGGTTTAACAGTTTGGGTAATTGCCACTTTCTTAATTTATGCGGCTGTTTTAGTTCCTCTTAAAATGGGCGGGCTGATTATGGGCGCTTGGGCAGGATTTGGAAAGAAAGTGGCTGGAGGCGTAGGAAGGGCAGGCAAAGCCGGCTTATCAAAAGGAACAGAAGTACAAAGAGCCAAACTAAGCAACTGGTATGCAAAAACGCGGCTGGGAAGATTCCAAGCTGGTCGGCAACAAGAGCTTGATACATTGAAAAAAGAGGGAGAAACCACTATGGCAAGGCATCAAAGAGAAATAGATGAGAAAAAAGGTGGATTATATGCCTTAAGAAGAAAAGAAATATCAAACGAGGAAAAACTTGGTAAAACCCAAGAAGCACAATTTTTACATAGAATGCATGAGGGCACACTCGATACTCTTTCTGAAAGCACTCTTGAAAAATATACCGGCGTAAGTACTCCGACGGGACTCAAAAAAAAGTATATTGATATTGATCATCAACTTGATCAAGCTGAAAGAGCCCTAAAAAAGAGAGGTGAGATTGATTTGGCAATCCAAGCAATAAATGCAATGACTAACCATATGAATTTGATGGCAAACATTAAAGGGAAAACTGCCACTACAGATCAAGACGGCGAAGAAGTTGATTATGACAAAGCTAAAACCGCCCTCTCCAATTTGAGAAATTTAATTCAAACAGAAGATGATCCTGGTAAAATAAGCGACTACCAGAGTAATATCGATAGAATGACAGGTGATATTCAAAATTTTGAACAGCAGCAAGTTAAACTTGATCCTAATATTAACTTTGCCAATTATCTTGATAAAAACAACTATGGACGTATGCAGGCAAGAGTTAATCCTATGTTAGCAGAAGAAATGGACGTTATTCTAAAATCTGAAAGCATCGAACAAATTACCGATTCTATTGAAAATGGTGGCGGCACCTCTGAATTTCGTTTTACAAAAGAAGATTCTAAAAATTATCTTACTGGCAATATTGAAAAAGTATCCATTCCAGCAAGATACGGCATTCAGGCATATATGATGGCTCTTCAAGGTAAAATCAGAATGGCTGGCGGAATTGACCAACAAGAAGCTGTTTCAGGAGCATTGAGAATATTCGAGGAGATGTCTCCAGGAGCAAAACAACAACTTATTCAATCTGTAAAACAACAAATGAGTCCTGAAATGGTATCTGAATTTGAAGGAGATATAGGCAAGACGATTGATGAAATTGATGCTGAAGATATTATGAGATTAGATATTAGCAAATATGGTTCTAAATCCCGAGACTTTTTAAGACGCATGGCTTTAGAAATATCTCAACACCCAGCCTTAGGAGCTGCCGGTTCTCCAGGGTCTTTTGTTGGCAAAGCTACTAATGCACAAACTCCCAAGCTAGCAAGCGATTTAATGTCTACTAATCCTCAAAACTCTAAACAGGTACAAAATTTAGCTTCGTCAGCTCTCGGTGGAGCCCAAGCATTAACAGGTACTACTCCAGAAGTTACAGAAATTACAGGTGATATTGCTCAACGCGCAATAAACCAAGTTGTAAAATCTGGCGCCAACCAAGTAGTGGTATCACTCGAAACTGATGTAATATCCAGACTTAATCCAAGTAGTGTCACAATTGATGATAGTGCACTTAAAAAACAAATTATTGACGCTGTCTCTGAAAGTGTTGATATCAATGACCTCAATCAAAGAATTCAGGGTATAAACCCTCAACTTAGAGCAGATTTTAGGGCTGAAATTTTACCAGAAATTAAATTTAATGCAACTAGAGTAAGAAATGGGTTAGAAAACATGGATAATTTAGCAAGATTAGCTATTGCTGAAACATGTCTTCCTCACTATAATGAACGAATCAGACAACTAACACACGAACAAACTCAACAGATGCAAAGAGACATTGAAAACCTTACAACAAAAATGCGCACCCAATTAGAAAGTGGTCAACCTTTTTCTCAAAATGACGAAATTATTAATAGTCTTGATGAATTTTTAAAAACTCTTGGTCATACAAAAATGGAAAGAAATAATATTAAAAACAAAATTGATGCATTTCCAGAAACTGCTATTGATCTTTTAAGAAAAAAGGGACTGACTATCGAGGCTGCAAGAAGACTAAAAGAAGAATATCAAAAAGCAGTAAAGACGGCGGAAGAAGACGAAAATGTAAAGCCTCCAACACAAAATTACGAAAATGATGCACGTAGAGTTAATGCAG
>SDBT01008348.1_pt1 | contig 16929 bp, 14 predicted proteins | sample 2277101 | NCBI WGS metagenome assembly SDBT01 (sample SAMN10404973, study PRJNA504765) | marine sediment metagenome | isolation source: marine sediment core GS10_PC15, 103 cmbsf | place: Arctic Ocean: Southern Knipovich Ridge | collected 2010
GGCTCTCGGCAGGACGTGTGCAGAGCGTTGCCGTCCGGCTTGTTGTAGATCGCGAGCGCGAGATTGAGGCCTTTAACCAGCAGGAGTACTGGTCCATCCCCTCGGTGTTCGAGGGCTCTGCCCCCCCTGCCTTCAAGGCAAAGCTCCACCGTTACAAGGGAGACCTGCTTGTCACCAAGACAGAGGACAATGGCAGGAAGTTCCTGATAACAAGCACCGAGCAGGCTAGCCAGATAACCGAAGAGATAAACGCCGGCCCCTTCAGCGTCTCCTCGGTCGAGAAGAAAAAGCGCAAGCGCTCTCCCTACCCCCCGTTCATAACGAGCACGCTCCAGATGGAGGCGTCCAGGAAGCTCGGCTTCCCGGCAAAGAAGACCATGGGCCTTGCCCAGAAGCTCTACGAGGGTGTGGAGTTCGGGAGCGAAGGCTCTGTTGGCCTCATCACATACATGCGTACCGACTCGGTACGCCTGGCGGCTGAGGCTCAAAACGCCGCACGGGCATACATATCAAAGACATTCGGAGACAATTACGTGCCCGTGAAACCGCCGCGCTACAAAAGCAAGGCCGCGGCACAGGAAGCTCACGAGGCAGTGCGTCCCACTTCCATGGACCGCCCGCCGGAAGTCGCCAAAAAGCACCTGAGCCGCGACCAGGCCCGCCTCTACGAACTCATCTGGCAGCGTTTCATAGCAAGCCAGATGAAGCCCGCCGAGCTGGAGCAGACAGCGGTGGACATAGCCGTAAATAATGACAAGGACACAACGTTCCGCGCAACGGGGCAGGTCATAAAGTTCCACGGGTTCATGGCTCTTTATACAGAGACGGTGGAAGACGCCGCCACGGATGACGAAAACGGCGACGCCATACTCCCGCCCCTGAAGGAAGGCGACGAGCTATCCCTTAAGCTCATGGAGACAAAGCAGCACTTCACCCAACCCCCTCCGCGCTACACAGAGGCCTCGCTCGTTAAGACGCTTGAGGAAAAGGGCATAGGACGCCCCTCCACATACGCGTCCATCATGTCCACCATCGTGGACCGCAAGTACGTGGAGCGCGACAAGGGACGCTTCTCCCCAACGGAGCTTGGTTCCATAGTCAACGACTACCTCGTGGCCCAGTTCCCGGAGCTCCTGGACCTGGAGTTCACCGCAAAGATGGAAACGCGCCTTGACCACATAGCGACCGGCAAGCACAAATGGGAGAAAGTCTTAAAAGACTTCTACAAACCCTTTGACAAGGACCTTCAGCGAGCCGCGGAAGACAAGACCAAGATCAAGCCCGAAGACGAAGAAACGGACGAGAAGTGCGACAAGTGCGGCTCTGACATGGTCATACGCTGGGGCAGGCACGGAAGGTTCCTGGCATGCACCAAATACCCCGAGTGCAAGAACACCCGCCCACTTGAGGGCGAGGGCCAGCCCCCTGTTGCCGAAGAACCCTATGACGAGAAATGCCCGAAGTGCGGCTCTGACATGGTGATCAAGAACGGGCGCTTTGGGAAGTTCATAGCCTGCACCAAATACCCCGACTGCAAGACCACCAAGGCCATACCCACGGGCGTGAAATGCCCTGATGACGGCGGCGACCTGGTGGAGCGCAGGACCCGCAAGGGGAAATCCTTCTGGAGCTGTGCCAACTATCCCAAGTGCAAGTACGCCATCTGGAACAAGCCGGTAGCAGAGCCATGTCCCAAGTGCAAGGCCCCCTTCCTGGTGGTCAAGTACAAGAAAGACAGCGGAGAGTACAATGCCTGCCAGGATAAAGAATGCGGGTACAAAGAAGAACCAAAGAGTTAGGGGTCACGGGGTCACGGACCCCTTTTTAGACTTACAGTGTTACGTTAAAAAATCAAAGGCAAAGGCTTCTCTTAATAAAAGAGGTCTTTGCCTTTTTTGTTTTCAGGTCGTGCCGTAAACATGCAAGTCAACTTTAATATGTTATACTTCCAGAAATTACATTGCGATTTCAGGGAGAGTTTACATGAAAATAATTATCTCGACCATAGCGCTTATCACTATAATTTTTATTATCGCTTGTGCACCCGACACCACGGATAACACCAGGGCCACCAAAACCAACGATACCGCCAGAACCTTTAAAAGCGAGTATGCCTATCAGGCAATCCAGGCTGACAACAAGCTCACAAGCCGTGCCATAGCCTTTGAGCATGTTAAGCGAGCTTTATTTGAGGATTTGGGGACTTTCCTCACAAGCGAAACCACTGTCAAGAACATGGGGCTCACACTGGAGCAGGTTACAGATCTATCTGCCGGAGTAGCTACCATAGAGGTAATAGACGAAAAATGGGATAACAGGACATACTGGCTAAAGGCAGAGATAAAAGCAGATCCTGACAAAATAGTAAAATCTGTTACCAGCCTTAATTATGACAAGCAGAAAATGTTCGAGCTGGGGATCTCCAGAAACAGGGCTAAAAAAGCCAATGAGGAGATAGCACGCCTGACGATAGAGCTTGAGAAAATAATAACTGAAGAACATTCAGATAAGAAGATAGTAAAACTCACCAAATTATACCAGAGGGCCGTAAACAAACTAAGTGCCACAGACTGGTTTGAGAAAGCTTTGTCCTCTATAACGCCAGAAGAAGAAATACATGCCTATAACAAGGCCATTGAGCTTAACCCGGAGTATTCAGATGCCTATTTTAAAAGGGGCGTTGCATACAGCCTCATCGGACAATACGAAAAGGCTATCAACGACTATAACAAAACCATTGAGGCAAATCTGAAGGATGCTGACATCTACTACAACAGAGCAAATGCATACAGTGCCCTCCAGCAGTACGAAAAGGCCATCAACGACTATAATAGGGCCATAGAACTTGATCCAAAGGATGCCGATGCCTATGACAACAGGGGTAATGCATACGATGATCTCCAGCAATACGAAAAGGCCATCAGCGACTACAGTAAAGCCATAGAGCTGGATTCAGAACACGGCAATGCCAACTACAACAGGGGCAATATATACAGTGGTCTCCAGCAATATGAAAAAGCTATAAGCGATTACAACAGGGCTATTGAGATCGTCCCAAAAGATGCCATGGCCTATGGAAACAGGGGGCATGCATATATGAACATTGACCAATACGAAAAAGCCATGAGCGATTACAACAGGGCTATTGAAATCGACCCAATGTTTACAGTGGTCTACGTCAACAGAGGACTTTTATTCGACATCCTTAAACAATATGATAAAGCCATTATTTAACTATAACAAAGCAATAGAGATCGACCCAGGGGATGCCATGGCCTACTTCAACAGGGCAATTGTGTACAATACCCTTGAACAGTACAACAAGGCTTTAAGAGACTATAGCAAGGCTATTGAACTTGACCTGGAGTATTCTAATGCCTACTACAACAGAGGGTTCCTTTATTTTGTGAAACTTGACAGAAAGGCAGAAGCATGTATGGATTGGGAAAAAGCCTGCACATTAGGTGAATGCAAAAACTATAACATCGCAAAAAGTGATGGCATCTGCAAATAATCCATTTAACCGTGCCCCTGTTATACTAACCAAATGGCAAAACCCTTAATCATAGGCATAGGCGGGGGGCATAGTGACTCTGGGAAGACCACACTTGCCTGCGCTATCTTAAAAGAATTCGTAGGCTGGTCAGCTATTAAGTGCGGTAGCGACTCCATGTACACCTCGGTGATTGACGACCCCGACACATTAAGCGAGCCGGGCACGGATACTGCGGCCTTTTTAGAGGCTGGAGCATCTGCTGCGGTGCTCGTTAAAGCCCCGAAGAAGGAGCTTCCCGAGGCCATCGAGTTGGCTCTTGAACGCCTTGGTTCCCCTCCCGGCGTGGTGGTGGAGGGCAACAGCGCAATTGAGGTATTAAGCCCTGATATAGTAATATTTAGTTTTGATGCCTTTGGAGAGATAAAGGAATCCTCCAGAAAAGTATTTGAACAGGCAGACGCGCTAGTGTGCGGGAAGGCCGTGCCGGAAGAGGCCGCTGGCCAGAGGCCAGTGTTCAAGAATGACGAATCAGAAGCGCTAATAGCATTTGTCAAAGAGAGACTGAATGAGCGAAAAAACAAACGATAAGCTAAAGGGGCCCATTAAGGAACGAGCCACGGACGGCAGGATAAGCTGCGAGGCCGCCTGGCGGATAGCCGGCGAACTTGGCCTGCCCAAACAGGAGTTCAGAAAGGCTGCCGACGGTCTCGGCATAAAGATATTCGGCTGCCAGCTGGGTTGTTTCTGATATGAGCATATACCCCTTTGAAATGGCCCTGACCTTCTATTTTGCCGCCGTAATATTCGGCATCGTCGAGATCATACGCCACGGAAAGACCACCCAGAGGCTGATGCTGGCAGCCGTGGCCCTGGGGTTTGCAAACCACACTGTAAGCATCATATACCGCTACGCCGTGGCTGGCCACCTGCCCATCACCAGCCCCCACGAGGCGGCCTCATTCTTCGCCTGGGCAATAGTGTTCCTGTTCTTCCTGATGGAGTTCCGCTACAAGATAGGCTTGCTTGGCGCCTTCATCATGCCGGTGGTCTTCTTTTTGATGTTCGCCTCCTCGCTCCTGTCGCGCGATATAAAGCCACTGAGCCCGTCGCTTCAGAGCTACTGGCTCGGCATCCACACGGTCTTAGCCTTCATGGGAAACGCGGCATTCGCCCTGGCCTGCGTCACGGGGGTCATGTACCTCGTGCAGGAGCATTATATAAAAAGCAAGCACCTGGGGGACCTCTTTACCCGGCTTCCGGACATCCAGACCCTTGACTACCTCAACTACCGCCTCATAAGCATAGGGTTCCCGGCCCTCATACTTGCGATAATAACAGGCTCCCTCTGGGCAAACACCGTCTGGGGCAGCTACTGGCGCTGGGACCCGCGCGAGGTGCTTGCGCTCATCACGATGCTCATCTACGCCATCATACTCCACGCCCGCCTGCTTGCGGGCTGGCGGGGCCGCAGGGCCGCGGTGCTCTCCATAGCCGGCTTTTCTTTCATACTGCTGGCCTTCTTCGGAATTAAACTCCTTCAAAAGGGGATGCATATATTCTAATGAGAATTCTCATCGTTGGCCTGAACCATACCACCGCTGCCGTTGAGGTAAGGGAGAAGCTCGCCTTTAACGGCCCCAGGCTCGAAGAGGGTTTAAAAACCCTTACGGCCCTGGCCGAGGTGCACGAGGCGGTGGTGCTTTCCACCTGCAACCGGGTGGAGATGTACACCTGTGTATCTGATGAGAAGGCCGCCTCCGGGGCCATAATGGACTTCATCGCCGGGTTCCACGATATAGAACGCGGGCTCCTTGACGGGTCGCTCTACTTCCATACCGGCCAGGACGCTGTGCGCCATGCCTTCAGGGTGGCCGCGAGCCTTGACAGCATGGTTGTCGGGGAGGCCCAGATACTGGGGCAGCTCAAGGATGCATTCGAGTTCGCCTTAGAGCAGAAGACCACCGGCGTGCTCCTCAATAAATTAATAAAGAAGTCCATCTCAGTTGCCAAGCGCGTGCGCACAGAGACCCGCATCGCGGAAAACGCGGTGAACATAAGCTCGGTTGCCGTGGACCTGGCAAAGAAGATATTCCATGACCTGAACGGCCGCTCGGTGCTGCTGCTTGGCGCCGGCGACATGGCGGAGCTTGCCGCCCGGCACCTGACCACAAACGGGGTAAGGGACATAATAGTCGCAAACCGCACCTACTCCACCGGATGCCAGCTTGCAGAGGGCATGGGTGGAAGGCCGGTCAGGTTCGAGGACTTCCTTCAGGAGATGACAGGCACTGACATCGTTATCTGCTCCACCGGGGCCTCTAACTACGTCCTGAGCCAGAAGCAGATGAAGGGCGTGATGAAGGCCAGGAAGCAGAAGCCCGTATTCCTCATCGACATATCGGTGCCAAGGAACATCGACCCCGAGGTAAACCACCTGGAAAACGTCTACCTCTACGACGTTGACGACCTGCAGGGAGTGGCGGACGCGGGCCTTGAGGAGCGCCGCAAGGAGGCGGACAAGGGCGAGAACATTGTGGTCGAGGAGATAGACACATTCCTGAGGTGGCAAAACTCCCTTGACGCAAAGCCCACGATCATAGCCTTGAGGAAGCGCGCAGAGGAGATCGGCAGGCTGGAGCTAAGCAGGTTAAACGGCAAGCTCGAAGGCCTTACCGAGGAGCAGAGAAAGACCGTTGAGCAGCTTGCCTCAAGCATCGTCAACAAGCTGGTGCACCCTCCCACGGCCGCGCTCAAGGAAGACTCTGAGGACAAGGACGAACTCATAGCAATGGTCAAGCGCCTCTACGGGTTGGACTAGCCTGATTCACTGCATATGGGGTGTTGCGCGGGGTCACGGACCCCCTTTATTTGGTTTATATGCATAGAAAGGTAAAAGTATGTCCAGCCCTTGGCTGGTCGCGCGCCTTGAATCTACAGCAAATCAGAAACCGCGAGTGTTTTCAATAACTTGAAGCTACTGCAAAAAAATAATTAAACCAATCCGTGACTGGTCGCGTCTTCTGACTTGCATCTAATGCAAACCAGAACTCGTACAATATGCGAGCTAGGGTTACGTTCAAAGCTCTTCAAAAAAATAATCTCTTATTTGTTCCTGATGGATTTCCCACAAATCAACTTTGAGGCTAATTAGGCGTAATTACAAATTTCAGGGTCTGAAAACACCAAATAATGTAATAATGACAAGAGTTTAAATACATTTTACTACAGCGGGGTCTTAGGATGAAGGGAAAATACCCCTTTACCATCATGCTTCATAGGCCCTCATTAGTGGATTACTTCAGAGTTATCAAGGGTTTGAGGCAGGCTTAGAGCAGGCAACGATCCACTGGCTCCTCCAAAACAGACCCACGTATTTGTAATTAAGCCTAATTCAACTTTTACGGTTGATCCTGTCCGGCTAAAAACACTGGAGCCAAGCAAATAAGGAGCAAATCAGCCTCACCCTCCCAAACAAACCTTGACATCAACCAAATGAGCAGCACACTGGTCAGATATTAACCACTATTCCTTACCTGGACTGCCGCGCTTGCAGCCTCAAACCAGTTGTAAATAAAAGATTTTTCAGGCCTCCGATTACGGCCATCGCCCCACCGGCCTAACCCCTTGACCCTTGGATTATTCTGTGATAATACTTAACTGAAGCCTTGGTCTTGGTGTAAGCATCCAGCAATTGCTATGTGCGATACAACGACCATAAGTTGTTTTGTAATAATGTTGCACTACTATCAACTTGATCATGGGTACATATAACAAACAAACCTCACATGACCTCGTTAAGAGTGAGTCATCGCCCAACTCGCCATTCAGGCTTGTAATGATCATTGCTGGCATGATCTTTTCCTTTGAACTGGTAACAATGCTCGTTATCAATTTCATTTTCCAAAAAAATCACATTACAAACCTTGCCCAATATGCTCCTGAAATGTTTCTTGACTCCACATTGCTGCTAATGCTGCTTTCTCCCTGGATATACCTTTTTATCTACCGTCCGATGAACAGGCAGCTTAAAGAGAGCATTCAAACAGGTCTGGCATTAAAGGAGTCAGAGGAAAAGTACAGAGCCATATTCAACGAGGCCCGCGACGGCATAGTCCTGATAAACACGGAGACCGGGGAGATCGCGAAATGCAACCCCGAGTTCGAGAGGCAGACAGGAAGAGAGGAACAAGAGCTTAAGAACATGAAGATATGGGAACTCCGCCCACCTGAGAAAACAGAGGCGGCCAGGAGCAAGTTCCGGGAGATAAAGGAAAAAGGCTCGGGCGGCTCCGGGAAACTCGAGTTCATGAGGCCCGACAGCACGATAGTCCCGATAGAGTTCACAAGCAAGGTGATCTCACTTCATGGAAATGAATACCTTCAAAGCATTTCCAGGGACATTTCCGAGCGCATAAGGGCGGAAGAGTCCCTTACACAGAAGTCACGCCACATACAGCAGATACTTGACGCCTTGCCCTGCTTCGCCATGCTGCTGAACTCCAACAGGGTGGTCGTGGCCTCCAACAAGGTGGCCAGGGAGGGAGGGGCTTACCCCGGCAAGAGGTGCTTTGCCACATTGGCAAAGAGCGACTCCCCATGCCCGTGGTGCAGGGCTGACCTTGCTCTGAAATCAGGCGAGTTCCAGCATGTCCAGACCTGGGGCCATAGCATATACTGGGACACTTACTGGATCCCCCTTGAGAGTGACCTCTACCTCCATTTCGCCTTTGACATCACTGCAAACAAAAAAGCAGAGGACAGGGTACTCGAATCCCTCAGGGAAAAGGAGGTCCTCCTGGCCGAGATACACCACAGGGTAAAGAACAACATGGCCATAATCGCGGCCCTTATGAGCCTGCAGTTTAGTAAGACAAACGACGAACAGACAAAGGCCATGTTCCAGGCGACCTATAACCGCATACGCTCCATGGCCCTTGTGCACGAAAAACTTTACCAGCACAAGGACCTCTCATCCATAGACTTCGGCGGGTATGCAAAGGAACTGATCGGAGACCTGGTGTTCTCTTACGGCATCGTCGATAAAAATGTCGAGCTGAAGCTGGACATAGATGATATTGCTCTGGGACTGGACGCCCTCATCCCCTGCGGGCTGATAATGAACGAGCTGGTCTCGAACTCACTCGAATACGCCTTTGAAGACACCGAGGCCCCTGAGATCGCTATAAGCCTTAAAGGCAACGGCAAAGGGAAAGCGGTCCTTAGCATATCGGATAACGGCAAGGGTTTTCCCGGGGACATGGACACCAACAATCCAGGCACTCTGGGGCTAAGGCTAGTAAACCATCTAGTGGCCCAGCTTGGCGGCGAGGCGTCCTTTACAAGGGGGTCCGGGACCGAGATGAAGATAAGCTTCAGTGCGGACTAAATGTTTGACTCTCTGGACGGGCCGGACTGTCTGGACGATCTGATCGGCAAGCTCGCAGCAGAACTCATGCCCCTGTTAAGCCTCCTGGGTGACAGGTCTCGGGGCAGTCTCACTTGCCCCGTATATAAGCGGCAAATGCCCTAAGCGCCCTGCCCCTGTGGCTCATTGAGTCTTTTTCCTCCGCGCTCATCCGGGCAAAGCTCCTTTTATACCCTACGGGGATAAACAGCGGGTCATACCCGAACCCGCCCTCCCCCTCCAGCCGTAGGGCAATTATTCCGTCCACGCTGCCCTCAAATGTCCTTTCTTCGCCATCTGGCGTCACCAGGGCCATCACGCAGACGAACCGCGCTCCGCGTCCTCCAATGGGGATGCCGTCAAGGGCCTTGAGGAGCCTATCGTTGTTGTCCCTGTCCGTGGCGTCAGGCCCCGCGAACCTTGCCGAATGCACACCCGGGCTTCCACCCAGGGCGTCCACCTCAAGGCCCGAGTCGTCCGCGAGCGCGGTCCTTCCTGTTGAGAAGGCTGTCTCACGCGCCTTCTTAAGGGCGTTGCCCTTGAAGTCCGGGGCGTCCTCAACAACGCGCTCGCACTGCCCCGCATCGAGCAGTCCCATCAGCTTTATGCCGGAGCCCACAAGCATGCGCTCGATCTCTTCCACCTTTTTTCTGTTCCTGGTGGCTATGACTATCTCTCTAATAGCGTTCAGAATAACCCCTTCCGGCAATATCATACTATACTGGAATCGTTTACAAATATATTACCCCAATGGTATTATTATCAGACATGGTCTCCGTAAGCATACTTAACAGAGCTGTCTCCAGGGGCATTGACCTCGTGATAGCGCTTGCCGTCGCCGAGGCGCTCCCGAGGGCCGGGTGGTTCGCCGCAGTGCTGTACATACTCGTGGCCGACGGCGTGGCCGGAGGGCAGAGCCTTGGCAAGAAGCTCCTTGGCCTTAGAGTGATCGGCGCGAACGGGGAGCCATGCGGGCTTAAGGATTCCATAATGAGGAACCTGATGTTCGGCCTTGGCATCCTGTTCTGGACCCTGCTTCACCCTATACTGGGCTGGCCATTGCTTGCCGCGGCCATCGGCGTTGAGTTCCTCGTGCTGATCGGGAGCGACAAGGGCAGGCGCCTTGGCGACGAGCTTGCCGGCACGACAGTCGTGGATGGAAAGGGCCATGAGGACGAAGCCGCTGCGGACACCTCAAAAGAAGAAGAAAATACAGGTAGAGATGTTTCTGAAGGGGAGAACTCGTCTGAATGAGCATTTTTGGAATCTTTTCGAATGACATGGCCATCGACCTTGGCACCGCAAACACCCTCGTATACGTCAAGGGCCAGGGGATAGTCTGCAACGAGCCCTCGGTGGTGGTGCAGCAGAGGGAAACAAAGAAGATTATCGCGGTGGGTCATGAGGCAAAGCGCATGCTCGGCAAGACGCCCGCCAACATCGTTGCCATCCGCCCCATGAAGGACGGGGTCATAGCGGACTTCGACGCCACCGGAGAGATGCTCAGGTATTTCATCAAGAAGGTGCATAACCGGAGGAGCTTCGTCTCTCCAAGGGTCATTATTGGCATACCCACGGGCATCACTCAGGTGGAACAGCGCGCCGTGAAGGACGCGGCCCACGCCTCGGGCGCAAGAGAGGTCTACCTCATCGAGGAGCCCATGGCGGCGGCGCTTGGCGTCGGGCTTCCCATCTCAGAGCCCACGGGGAGCATGGTCGTGGACATAGGCGGCGGCACAACCGACATAGCTGTCATCTCATTGGGCGGCGTTGTCTACGCCAAGGCCACGCGCGTTGGCGGTGACCGCATGGACGAGACCATTATCTCTTACGTCAAGCGCAAGTACAACCTCATGATCGGAGACCGCACGGCAGAGCAGATCAAGATAGATATCGGGAGCGCGGCGGATATATCGGACGAGGCTCCCCGAACCCTGGACATCAAGGGCAGGGACCTTGTCTCAGGCATCCCCAAGACCATCCCTCTTAGCGAGGAAGAAGTGCGGGAAGCGCTCAGCGAGCCCGTGAACACCATACTGGAGACCATCAAGGTAGCCCTTGAGAACACCCCGCCCGAACTCGCGGCGGACATTGTTGACAGGGGCATCGTTTTGGCAGGAGGCGGAGCGCTGCTTAAGGGAATGGGCCAGCTCATCACGGAAGCCACGGAGCTTCCCGTGGTGGTGGCAGAAGACCCCCTTACAGCCGTTGTACGCGGGGTTGGCAAAGCGATTGACGACCTTCCCCTTCTAAAGCGAATCGCCGTGGCCTGATGCTGACCCGGCATTTCCGCCTGTACCTGGCCGTCGCACTGCTCTCAGCAATACTCATGACCTTCCAGAGCGCGCGCGGTCCCCTCAGGCCCTTTGCCATCTTCTCGAGGGCCATCAATACCATAAACCTCACGCTCACGCTTGCCCGCATTTCCATCTCTGACACCCTCCAGGCCATAAGCAGCGACAAGTCCGAAACAAGACGCCTGGAGGCCGAGGTGCGCGACCTGAAGCTCAGGCTCATGGAGCACCGGAAGCTCCAGAAGGAGAACATACGCCTCAGGGAGATGCTTGCCTTCAAGATAGCCGAGCCCAGGCAGGTGGCAATAGCCACTGTCATATCCCGCTCTGCCCTCAGGTGGTCAAGCTCGATGATGATAGACAAGGGCACCTCCGACGGCGTGCAGAAAGACATGGCCGTCATCACTCCCGAGGGGCTCGTGGGCAAGATATTAGAGGCCAGGCCGTATTACTCTATAGTGCTGCTGATAACGGACTCGCGTTTCTCGGCGGCCGTCAGGCTCCATAAGACCCGCGAGGAGGCGATACTTTCCGGAAACGGCTCAGGCGGGGGCGAGCTTAAGTACCTCAACAGGGACGCAAAACCCGTCTCGGGCGACATAGTGCTCACCTCCGGTCTTGACGCGCTCTTCCCCGACGGGATACCCGCGGCTCGGATACAAGCGCTGGAGTCCCCTTCTAAGGAACTGTTCCACAAGGTGGACGCGGTCCCCCTTGCTATCATGGACAAGCTCGAGGAAGTCATAGTGGTGGCGCGATGAGAAGGCTTGGTATTGCGATATTGATCGTGCTTGGATTTGTCCTTGAGACCAAGGTCAGGGTGCTCGGCATCGGGCCGAGCCTCACGGTAATGCTTGTCTACTACGTCGGGCTCAGGCACGGGCACATAAAGGGCCTTGGGTTCGGCATTATAGTGGGCGTCCTCTCGGACGCCGTTGCCGGTTCCTTCCTGGGCCCGGGCCTTCTTGGCAAGGCGACTGTGGGTTACATGGCCCAGTATCTGAGAAAGGGCCTTTTCATCTGGACCCCGGTGCTGGGCGTCATCGGGCTTGCCGCCTTTACCGCCATAGACGGATTGGTCTCATACATTTGCACGAGCCTTTTCTTCGAGACCCCATCCACATTCGGCCGGGCACTTGCCGTGGTCTTCTGGCAGGCCGCGGCTAACGCGGCCTTCGGGATGTTCATAACCCCCGGAGAGGACGAAGCTGATGCGGAATCCTGATAAAAAGATATACGTTGTCACCGCTGCCATTGTCCTTATGCTGCTTGTGCTTGCGGCCAGGCTCTGGGAGCTCCAGGTGGTAAGGGGGGAGAAGTTCACTGAGCAGTCATTCAACAACCGGCTCAGGATAGAGCAGGTCTCGGCCCCAAGGGGGATAATCTATGACAGGCGCGGCATCCCCCTTGTAAAGAACGCCCCGTTCTACTCCGTTGCCCTCGTGCCGAAACTCCTGCCCGAGGCCGACCTCGAGGCCATAGCCGATTTCCTTGGCATGGAGATCAAGGAGGTGGGCGACATTGTCCGGCGCAACCGCAACTCCATTGAGCCCATCCGCATAAAGGGAGGCCTGCGTTTCGACGAAGTGGCCTTTATAGAGGCAAGGTTATCGGATTTCCCCGCACTTGTAATAGACGTGGACGAGACCAGGCACTATCCTTATGGAAAGGCCGTGGCGCATGTTGTGGGCTACCTTGGCAAGCTCGGCCCCGATCAGATACGAAAAAAAGAGTTCCGCGACGTGCCTCGCCAGAGCTTTATCGGCCAGTGGGGCGTGGAGAAGATGTTCGATTCCAGCCTTCGCGGCAAGCCCGGACGCAGGGTAATAGAGGCAGACGCCGTCGGGCGCAAGCTCCGCCTGCTGAGCGAGGACCGGGCCGTCCACGGCCAGGACCTCCACCTGAGCATCGACCTCGATCTCCAGCGGGCGGCGGTGGAGGCCTTTGGCAAACATGCAGGGGCCCTGGTGGCCTTAAAGCCCACCACAGGGGAAGTCCTGGCGCTCGTGAGCCGCCCCTCCTTTGACCCGAACCTCTTCTCGCGCGGGATTAACACTGACAACTGGCTAAGGCTGGTAACCCACCAGGGTTATCCCCTCCTGAACCGCGCCCTCCAGACCCAGGCCCCGCCCGGATCCGTGTTCAAGATCATCCCTGCCATAACAGCACTTGAAGAAGGGGTCCTCACCCCGGACTCCACAGTGATATGCAAAGGGGTCATCTCAAAGGGGCCGTGGAGGTTCCGAGGTTGGAAACGCGGGGGGCACGGAAAGGTAGACATGATAAGAAGCCTGGCCGAGTCCTGCGACATTTATTACTACAGGCTTGGGGAAAAAACAGGGATGGACGCCATCGCAAGGACCGCCCGGAAGTTCCAGCTTGGCCAGGAATCCGGGATCGGGCTTGTCAAGGAAAAGACCGGGCTCATCCCTGACACTGAGTGGAAAAAAAGGGTAGAGAAAGAGCCTTGGTACCTTGGGGAGACATACAATGCCTCCATCGGCCAGGGATTCGTGCTCACAACTCCCGTTCAGATGGCCAAGATGATAGCTTGGGTCGCAAACGACGGAGACATATATGACCTGAGCCTCCTCAAGATGGAGGAAAACCCCGAGCCTGCTGGTCATATTGAGCTTAAACCCGAGACACTCGCTGTCATTAAAGAGGGCCTTGACCAGGTCGTGAACTCCGACAAAGGCACTGGCAAGAGGGCACGGTCCAGCTTTGTGAGGATAGCGGGAAAGACGGGAACCGCACAGGTCGTCCGCCTCAGGGAGGACGAGAACCGCAGCTTGGATGAGATCCCTTACAACCTTCGAGACCACGCATGGTTCATCGCATTTGCCCCGCTGGAAGAGCCCGAGATAGCGGTGGCCGTGTATGTGGAGCACGGAGGCAGTGGCGGTTCGGTTGCCGCCCCGATCGCCAAAATAGCAATTGAACAGTACATGAGGGGCCTGGAGGGACATGCTCAGAATTGACCGCAGGCTCCTTAGCAACATGGACTGGCTCATGGCAGGGACAGTGGTCCTGCTGTCCGCGGCCGGCATCACAACAATATTCAGCGCCACGCGTCCGCTCTTTGGGGGCAGCCAGCCCGACTACTACGTAAAGCAGATATACTGGCTCCTGATAGGCCTGGGCGCGCTAACGGTGATAGTGAGTATCAACTACACCTGGTTCCACCGGGTTGCTTACCATTTATATGGAGGAGGGCTTGCGATCCTGGTCATAGTGCTCATAATGGGCAGGGTCGGAGGGGGCGCGCAGCGCTGGCTAAGCCTGGGGCCCTTCAATGTCCAGCCAAGCGAATTCTTTAAGATAGCGTACCTCATGGCCCTTGCCCGGTTCCTCTCGGCCGACACCGAAGTGCTTGACGGCAGGAGGCTTGCCCAGGGTTTCGGGTTGCTCGTATTGCCTCCACTTCTACTTGTGCTCGTGCAGCCGGACCTGGGCACGTCCATGGTACTTCTTCTGCTCTTTGTGGGGCTTGCCCTGGCTAAGGGCGTGCAGAAACGGTTGGCGATCATCCTCACTCTGATACTCCTGGTTTCCGTGCCTTTTCTGGGCACCATTGCATGGGACAACCTCAAGGACTACCAAAAAGACCGCATCATATCATTCGTAAGACCCGGGGCTGACGCCGGAGGGCTTGGCTACCACGTGGAGCAGTCCAAGGTAGCGGTGGGCTCAGGCGGCCTGTACGGCAAGGGCTACCTCAAAGGCACGCAGGGGCCCTTCAGGTTCCTGCCTGAAAAGCACACGGACTTCGTGTTCGCCGTATTTGCAGAGGAGCGAGGGTTTTTCGGGAGCATGATACTTCTTTCGTTGTACCTTACGCTTCTGATGAGGGGGCTTGGGGCCGCAAGGCTCGCAAAGGACGACTTCGCCAGATACCTCTGCCTTGGCATCGTGTACCTGTTTGCCATCCACCTGTTCGTTAACATGGGCATGACGATGGGCCTTGCGCCAGTTGTGGGGCTGCCGCTTCCATTTATGAGCTACGGGGGTTCGTCAATGCTCACAAACAGCATGGCCGTGGGGGTTCTGATGGGGGTCAGGGCGCGCCGGTTCGAACTGTTCTTCTAAGGGGGGCATGGCCCCCTTTTATAGGTCGCGACGACCCGAATCGGCTTCTTCTAAAAAATCCAACTCAATACAGGAAATCAAAGTCTTAAATAACTATACTTCTCTTTAGAGATTTTTTTCCTGCGATGGTTTTCTTGTATTGAATCTAATAACTTTAGGAGGATTCTGTTCGGGTCGTCGCGACCTATATCGGTGTGCCCGTTGGCACTTGTCCGGCTTTTCTTGAGGATACGGCTTTTGCTATACTATTCCTTCATCTGGTCGGCGGTGTAGCTCAGGTGGTTAGAGCATACGGCTCATATCCGTAGTGTCCGGGGTTCGAGTCCCTGCACCGCCACCATTCCCCCCCCTCATACAGCCCGCACACCGGAATTGCCAGTAATATCAATATGCCTCAACTTGCTTTTGACCTTGCATTTACCACCGCCTTTGCACTGATTGTTTCCGCCCCGTTATAATATTAGGTCATGGCACAGAGAAGAAGACCTAGAAAAAAGCGCAGGCCAAGGAGAAGGAGCGGGGAAGCAGGTTTCTTTAAGAAGCTGTTTCTCGTAACGCGCTTCACTGTCATATTCCTTGTGGTCCCGATCTTTGCGGGCACCGCCCTTGGCGGTTTCCTGGCATTTGCGCGCACCGTGCCCTCCATCGTGGAACTCAAGCAGGAGGTCATCCCCCCGGGCACCAAGATATACGCCGAGGACGACACCCTCATAGGCGAGCTCAAAATCAGAAAGGGCGTGTTCGTCCCCTTTGACGAGTTGCCCCCTGACCTCCTGAACGCTGTAATATCGGTCGAAGACTCCCAATTCTGGAAGCACGGGGGCATAGACTACATTGCCATCGTCCGCGCGGCCATGGCCGATATAATCCACGGGAAGATAAAACAGGGCGCAAGCACCATAACCATGCAGCTTGCAAAAAACACCTTCCTCACCCCAGAGCGCACCTTCCGCCGCAAATTCAAGGAACTCGTCCTCTCGCTGAGGATAGAGAACAACCTCACCAAGGAAGAGATACTGGAGTTCTACCTGAACAGGATGTACTTCGGCAACGGGGCCTACGGCGTTGAGATGGCAAGCAAGCGCTACTTCGGCAAGTCGGTAAGGGAACTCACCCTGCCGGAGGCGGCAATGATAGCGGGGCTTTTAAAAGCCCCGTCGGCCTATTCCCCCAAGCGCAATTTCAAAAAAGCCAAGAACAGGCAGGAGGTGGTCTTAAAGCGCATGGAGAACGAGGGCTTCATATCCCGTGCCCAGCGCTTAAAGGCCCTGAAGACCTCTCTCTATCTTGCGCAGGACGACGAGGAAGGCTGGTCGAACAACTATTTCGTGGACTACGTGCGCAATTATCTTCAGGAGCGGTTCGGGCAGGAGGTCATCTACAAGGGCGGCCTGCGCGTCTACACCACACTGGACAAGCGCGCCCAGTCAGTTGCGCAGAAAACCCTCCAGAAAGGCCTCAGGGAAGTGGACAAGCGCAGAGGCTACCGAGGGCCCATAGACCATGTGGACCTTGACGAACTGGCGGCCGACCCCTCGCTTCTGCCCTCATACAGGGCCGCCCCGCCACAACCTGGCGACACCACGCGCGCGATCGTGCTTGACGTAAAGCGGGGCTCTGCCGATATAAAAGCGGAGGCCCTGCAT
>SDBT01008349.1_pt1 | contig 16929 bp, 20 predicted proteins | sample 2277101 | NCBI WGS metagenome assembly SDBT01 (sample SAMN10404973, study PRJNA504765) | marine sediment metagenome | isolation source: marine sediment core GS10_PC15, 103 cmbsf | place: Arctic Ocean: Southern Knipovich Ridge | collected 2010
AATTCGGGAAGCAAGTGCGCGTGCCTGTTTCTGTAAATATAAACGATTAGTTTATTGAGAAATTTGGAGTGTATATGATTTGGGGTAAAATGTGATAAGTTATTTCATGATAGGCTCTTATATTTGAGAGGTAGGAATGCAAAAGAAAAAAAAAGTCCATTTGGTATGCTGTTTTTAGAAATCGCACCTAGTCCTCAAGGATTAATTCAACCCATATATGATGAGGATTTAAATTTATCTGTCGTAAAGGACACAGCTGGTCGGCTGGTTCCCCTCGTGGAATTAGATTTCGGAATCGGCACTCATACGGAAACCAGAATTCATCAAGAATCTGCTGATGTTGATCTTGAAGACGAGATTGGTGGTCAAGTTACTTGGAAATCTCTAATGGCTACATTTACAGCAACTAAAGTGCAGAATGAAAGTACGGATAAAGACTAATCGTAATGGTTTCTTGAGTCTATTATGATTCTCATTGTTACAAATAGACAAGATCACACAGCCGATTACCTCATTCTAGAATTGCAAAAAAGAAAAGTTGATTATGTGCGTTTTAACACAGAAGATTTTCCTCAGCGCGTGAAATTAGTTTGGAGAGTTGATGAGAGCGGTCTTGAGGGATATTTCTCCTTTCCAAGATGTCGCGTAAACCTTAAAGATATTAAAAGTATTTGGTATAGACGACCTAGCCCCCCTGTCCCTGATCCCGAAATTGATAATATTATTGTTCAAGAATTCATAGTGACTGAGAGCCAAGCTTCTCTCGAAGGGCTATGGAGATGCCTTGATTGCTTTTGGATAAGTCATCCAGATAACCTAAAAAGAGCAGAATATAAGCTATACCAACTAAAGGTAGCCAAGCAATTAGGATTTCGACTTTGGCCAACAATCCTAACCAATCACTCAAAATCTGCACAGGAGTTTTATTATGAGCAAAACTGTCAAGTGGTTTATAAACCCCTACGTCGCGGGCGGATATTACACGAAGATGGTGTAGGTTTAATCTATACCAATCTGATTGGTTTTGAAGAAGGTATGAACCTGGATAAGGTGGAATACGCCCCATCCTTACTTCAAAAATATGTTCCTAAGCGTGTTGAAATAAGAGTCACTGTGATTGGGAGCAAAGTATTTGCTGTAGAAATACATTCCCAAGATCATATAGAGGCAATACACGACTGGCGCCGTGGTGATATGACACGACTGAACCACTTACCTCATCGACTATCGTCTGAAATGGTGTCAATGTGTATAAATTTGGTCAATATTCTTGGTCTAGCCTTCGGGGCAATCGATTTTATCCTCACACCGGAAGATGAATATGTATTTTTGGAAATCAATCCCAATGGACAATGGGCATGGATTCAACAGTTGAGACCTGAAATCCCACTTCGAGAAACCCTTGCTGATCTCTTGATCACATGTGGAAGCATAGAAGATGTCTAGATTGCGCCAATTCTTATGCAGAATGATTGAACAACTTGGATTAGACTGGTTCGTTCTACTAATTGGGAAACCCGCTTTTCAAGAAGGATCATATCCATATCCAACCAAATTCCAAGAAGTTCGCGATAAGTTTAGCAATCTAATGGATATAGAGAAAATAAACGACGCCACAGAGTACTGTACTTCACTTTTGGAGCGGGAGGAGAAACGTTCTTATCAGGTTGAGTCAAAGGCCTTTACATTGATCGGAATCACTGGTATTGCGACGGGATTTATTATAGGCTTTGCCAGCCTTCTACTCCATCAAGATAAAATCTCTTCCAGTTATGTGTTAATCCCTGCTGCGATTTTATATATACTTGTTGTGATTTCTCTCATGTGGACCATCTTTCTTTCTGTCAAGGTAGTGACAGTAGGTGAGTACAAATACACATACCCCAATCCTAACGATATCTTTGATCTTTTAAATAAGGATCTGCACCATGTAAAAAGAGAACGTGCAGCATCTCTATTCTTCTCATTTGTCCAAAATCACAAAGTGGTGGACAGAAAAGCTACTTTCTTAAATGGTTCACAAGTGTGGTTCAGAAACTCGATTATATTACTATTTTTGTTGACTTTGTTGATAGCGGTTTATACACCTATAAAACCATACATGCCTGCAAATGGTGTTTTTTCGTCGACGATAACATCTTCGCAGTCTCTTGGGCAACCGAAAATTACACTAACAATTACTCCATCATCGTCATCACCTACCCTGACTAAGGTTTTGATTAAATACACTACTTCTCCTGTTCACGCACAAACCACAAATCCAAGCCTGGTTATTACAGAAACAATCAATCCACATAAAGGCAGTATCCAATTGCCACCAAATGAAGAGCAAATTTTTTTAATTTTCCAAGGTCCACTTGTCGACTGATGGTAAGATTTAAATGTCTCCCATTTTAAATTGATTGGATTCAACCATCAAAGTTACACTTGAGAGTTGAATCTACAGATCTAAAACGTGACTAAAAATCCAATTATAAAAAGAGGGTTTTGAATGTCACGTTCCTTGTGGCAATTGCTGATTCAAGCGCCCAATCTAAAAGACGATATACATCTCACATGTAATGAATGTTTTACGCTCCTTGAATATGATGCCGACCTGCTTGTTGCAGGAGCTCACTTTGATGAACTCCAGCCAGCTATCAGAAATCATTTGGCACTTTGTTCTGAGTGTCAGGTAGAAATGGCTGCCCGGCTGGAAAAGCTGGAGATGGTTCGCTAATGACTAATGTAAAACCCAAATCCGAAGAGATAGTCATTGACAGTTCGTTAGCAGAGGAAAAACGTCTGACCAAGACAGAGCGTCGCAACTTTTTTGGAGGATTGTGGCATTGATCTTTTTTCGGCGGCGGGCAGGCTTTGGCCGCTCCACTGGCGGTTGGAGCAGCCCTGCTGGCTGGCGTGCGAGACCAGGTCGGGGCTGACTTCCCCATCATTGTGCGCATGAACGCTACTGATTATGTTGAAGGTGGGCTGGAACTGCCAGACACACTCCACGAAAGCGACCTGGAAGTTTACGTCATCGGCGATGCCGTGGAACCGCGTAAAGCTCTGGCTGCTATCCACGCAGGGTTTGAAGTAGGGAACAAAGTGTAAAGATGGTAAAAGCGGATCGGATTGAGGAACTGGAAGAACAAATCACAGCTTTGAAGCGCCAATGGCCGGCTCATTCGGTTCGCCCATCCTTGCTCCAGCGGTTAGATGATCTGGAAGATGAATTGGAGCTGGAGCGAAAGAAGGTCGCTGAGGATAAGGTAGATGCCTAAGCAAATGGCTGTTGTGAATTACCGGGAGTGCCACCCTGAGGAGTGTGAAGAGGGCATCTGCCTGGCTGTATTAGCATGTCCCAAGAAGATCCTAAGTCAGGAAGAACCGTACGAGATGCCTGACCCACTGCCGACTATGTGTTTGAGCTGCGGCTTGTGCGTCCAGGCATGCCCGCGCAAAGCGATACTTTTAGTGTAAAGCGCTGTGGGTTGAAAGATAAAATGACAGCAACTACAGTTACCTATCACCCCATCGGTTACATCGAAAACGAGTTCAAACAGCCTGCATCCCCGCAAAGGATTCGGGAGGTTGAGTCTCGCATCATCCTCAACCCTGACTTGGTGGAAGGCTTGACGGGGCTGGAGCCAGGTGGACAGGTAATGGTGGTGTTTTATTTTCATCGTTCTCAAGGTTTCGAGCTGCTGCAGCACCCCCAAGGCGATACGAGTCGCCCACGGCGTGGGGTATTTGCCCTGCGCAGTCCTATGCGCCCCAATCCTATTGGTGTAACAGTCGTGGATCTCATAGCTGTTGAGGGGAATGTCTTGCGTGTGCATAATCTGGATGCTATCAACGGCACACCGGTGTTGGACTTGAAGCCGGCATAGACTATGTGAAGTGCAGATGTCTATTCTAAACCCTCGAATCTGGGCATTTGTTTTGCTGAAAGGTTTATAATAAGGACATGAACAAAATTATCTGCGTGGTTGATAATGCTGTAAAAAGAAGCTCACATTTTTGGGGTGAGCATGGATTGTCTTTTTGGATAGATTCGGGAGAGAAAGTTGTTCTCTTTGACAGCGGGCAAAGCGGGTCTGTGTTGATTCACAATCTGGATGAATTGGGACTGCGTTCACAAGAAGTGATGGCTCTAACCCTCAGTCATGCCCATTATGATCACTCTGGTGGATTGGAGTCGATTTTTGCAGATAACCTTGGTCTGCCTTTATATGCAAACCCGGATTTATTGCAACCCCGTTTCTCCTTGCAAGACGGGAATTATGTGGATATTGGTATGCCATTCAATCGCCGGAAGCTCACCCAATTAAGAGATTTGCACCTCAGCGCTGAACCTATCGAGGTGTTACCCGGATTATGGACCAGTGGTGAAATTACTGAAAGAAATGAACAGGAGGGTCGCAGTCCTCAACATTTTGTACCTGCAGATAACGGTTGGCAGCCAGATCCGTATCTGGATGATATGTCGATGGTGATCGAGGTAAAAGAGGGGTTAATTCTGGTCTGCGGATGCTGTCATGCTGGGCTTTTGAACACGATGGCACACGTGCGCCGGGTGTTCGAACGTCCGATAACTGTTGTTATGGGAGGCTCTCACCTGGTAAGCGCGGATGGCGATTATTTACAGCATGTTATAGATGTACTGCGGGAGGATTATCAGCCTATACATTTTTACCTCAACCACTGCACGGGAGAGCGGGCTATCATCGCTTTGTCAAATGCTTTCGGCGAGCTGGTGCAGCCATTTCCGGTTGGATCACAACTGGTATTCGATTGAGGTCAGGTAGAAAATGGATGTCTTAATGAAAGAGGCTGCGCTTTACGAGAAGATCGCTAAGGATCGCGTGCGCTGCAACCTGTGCGCCCATCACTGCGTTATAACGGATGGCAAACTGGGTGTCTGCCATGTGCGCAAGAACATCAACGGCACACTCTATACTCTGGTTTACGGTCGCACCATCAGCCAGCACGTCGATCCGATAGAGAAGAAACCGCTCTACCATTTCTATCCCGGCACAAGTTCTTATTCTATCGCCACTTCTGGGTGCAACTTCCGCTGCCGCTGGTGTCAGAATTGGGACATCGCTCAAATGCCGCGCGAACGGGGCTTGATATCAGGCTCCGAAGCCTCACCTGAGCAAATTGTCGCTGGGGCGCTCGCTTCAGGCTGCCAGAGCATCGCTTATACCTATACCGAGCCCACAATCTTTTTTGAGTATGCTTTCGATACAGCGCGCCTGGCTCACGAGGCGGGCATTGCCAATGTTTATGTCACCAATGGTTACATGACCAGCGATATGCTGGAAGCCTTCCACCCTTACCTGGATGCCGCCAACGTGGACTTGAAAGCTTTCCGGGAGAAGACCTATCACCGTTATGTAGGGGCAGGTCTCAAGCCTGTGTTGGAAAGCATGAAGCTTATGAAGCGGCTGGGAATCTGGCTTGAAGTGACCACGCTCGTAATTCCCGGTCTTAACGACGACCTACACGAATTGCGGGATGCAGCAAAGTTCGTGGCTCAGGAATTAGGACTGGATGTGCCCTGGCATATCAGCCGCTATTACCCGTCTTACCAGATGGTTGATCATCCTGCAACCCCTTTAGATACTCTCGAAAAGGCGCGCCAGATTGGTCTCGAAGAGGGTCTGCGCTATGTTTATTTAGGAAATGTGGAAGGCGAAACAAACACGGCATGTTATCAATGCGGTAGGCTGCTGATCCGCCGTCAGGGCTATTGGGTCGCTGAAAATCATATTCGGGATGGGCGCTGTCCTTATTGCAATACGAAAATCGCGGGCGTCTGGACTGCTTAAGGATCTGTAGTTCTTTCGTAACAACTTCGAATAAAGGAGAAAAATAGATGTTAGTTGGAGAACGAATGTCTCATCCAGTAATTACAGTAAATCCTGATATGCCGATTCAGGACGCCTTGAACTTAATGCAGAAAGAACACGTTCGTCGATTTCCTGTTGTGGATAAACGTGGTCGTTTGAAGGGTATTGTGTCCGAAAAAGATTTGCTGAATGCCTCTCCTTCAGATGTTACGAGCTTGAGTATATGGGAGATGCATCATCTTCTCAGCAAGATCACAGTTGACGAAATAATGACATGCGAAGTGGTTACAGTTAGCGAGGATTCGGCGCTTGAAGAGGCGGCTTTGATCATGGCGGATAAAAAAATCGGTGGGCTGCCTGTAGTCCGCAACGGTAATGTGGTGGGAATAATCACAGAGACAGACTTATTTAAATTATTTCTGGAGCTGTTCGGAGGACGAGAACCTGGCGTCCGGATTTCTGTGAGTGTGCCGAATCTTCCAGGAGAGTTAGCCAAGTTAACCAAAGCCGTCTTTGATATCGGCGGTAACATCGTCGCTTTGGGAACTTTCGCTGGGGAAAGCACCCAGAACCGTGAGGTCGTATTAAAGGTAAATCAGGTGAATGTAGAAACCATTCGAAAAGCTGTAAAACCGGTGGTGGAGAAAATTACGGACATACGGGAACCCGCGCTGATTTGATTTGCTCCCGCTATGGGTTGCGCGGCTTACGTTGGACTTGGGAAAAGGAATATTCCACGTTTATCAAACTTATAATTTTGAGAATCATGTAAAAATGAATCGAAAAACGGAAATATCGCGTCAAGCGGGAGAATACGTCCAAAACGGCTACCATTGATCAGAAGCGGTTATGCTCGCCGTTGGCGAGTACGCTTTAGGGGAGGTCGATGAACGTACGCAGAGGATGACCACCGGTTTCTCTGGTGGGGTTGCTGATGAACGCCACTACCTTTGTGGCGCTTTCAGCGCCGGAGTGATGATTATTGGGGCGCTGTACGGTCGCACCCAACCGGATGTGGATGAGACTATGTGTTATGCAAAAGTCCGCCAGTATCGAGATCGTTTTGAAGGGCAATTGGGTTCTGTAACTTGTTCAGAATTGCGCGCCGAAATATATGGTTCAACGAAAGTTGAACCGTGTTCTGTTTTAGTTGAGAGAGCGGTTAAAATCCTTATAAGTGTGTTGGATGAAGGATCTACTCGCTGAAAGCCGCACAATAAAAGGAGTGAAATATGGACGTTCAGATTCAAGAGATGGCGATTGGAGATTATGATGAGGTCTACGAATTATGGCAATCAACCGACGGAATCTCATTGGGCGATGTCGATACGAGGGAGAGCATCGCTCGTTTTCTAGAGCGCAACCCTGGATTTAGCTACGTTGCCCGGCAGGACGGGTTGCTGGTGGGTGCGGTATTGACAAGTCATGACGGAAGACGCGGCTATATCGATCATTTAGCCGTGCGTGAATCGCACCGCTTTCAGGGAATCGGACGTGCACTAGTCCTGCGCTGCCTTTATCATCTCATGCAAGCCGGTATCCGCCGCTGGAACCTGTTTGTCTTCGAAGGAAACCAGGAAGCGATCGAATTCTGGAAAAAGATTGGCTGGACACCCAAATTGAACATGATCATGATGTCACAGCCGATTACGACGGAACCTTGAGATATAACGATACTAAAAAAAAAGGGTTGCACTCCACAGTTAATATGTCGCTAGCGTTGAATACAGGTGCCAGGTGACGGGTCTGATCGTTCAGAAAGCTTCGGAATTGAGCAAGGAGGGGTTTGAAGAATGTTAAACGAATTGCCTGCAGTTGTAACGCTCACATAAATGGTGTTCGCAAAAAGCTGTCAGTTGGAAAGGTGGAATCTTTACTCGATGCTCTTCGCAACGCATCATATTTCAGCGTCAAACGAGGCTGTGATAGCGGTGATTGTGGGATCTGTGCTGTTCTTTTGGACGGCAAGCCTGTGCGAAGTTGTATCCTGAGAGCTACAGAAGCGGAAGGAAGAGCGATTACCACTGTCGAAGGGTTGAGCGAAGGCGGAAAATTGGATCCCATCCAACAGGCATTCCTGGATACAGGCGCTATTCAATGCGGTTTTTGTACACCGGCTCAGGTGCTTGTTGCAAAAGCTCTCCTGAAAGAGAATCCAAATCCGACGGTAGAAGAAATCCGGGAGGCGATGAGCAGTGTACTTTGCCGCTGCACCGGTTATGTCAGGACCATCGACGCCGTTTTGAGAGCCGCGGCTTACCTGCGCGGTGAATCTGTTGGATCGATAGTCATACCGCAGCTTACTTTGCCTCCTGAAAGTGAAAAGCCCCATCTCCCTGATGCTTACTATCGTCATGGGGATCATTGCGCTCCGTTGCTTCCGTTGGTTTTTACTCCACCAGATATGAGTGAAACACACGTTGTTGGTAAACCGCAAGTTAAAGTGGATGGCGACAAATTGGTGCGTGGGCGACCGGTGTTTACGGATGATTTTCGTCTGGAAGGGATGCTTTATGGCGCCCTGCTAACCAGTCCATACGCCCATGCCCGAATTAAGAGCATTGATATTAGCCGTGTGAAAGCGCTTGCGGGGGTTGAAGTTGTCCTGACGCATGAAGATATCTCGCGTGTGAAGTATGCTTCTGGTGGGCAGAGTTATCCTCAGCCACTGCCTTATGACCAGGTCAGCCTGGATAATAAGGTGCGGCACGTTGGTGATCGCGTCGCTGTCGTCGCGGCACATTCTCCCGCAATTGCTGAGCAAGCGCTCAAATTAATTAAAGTCGAATACGAAGAACTGCCGCTAGTACTGGATCCGGAAGGTGCGATGCAAGATGGCGCGCCAGTGATACATGATGAAACGGACACAGAAGGGATCTATGATGCTGAGCATAATATTGTTTATCACATAGAGGCTGAGGTTGGCGATGTAAATAAGGCATTCGCTCAGGCTGAACATATCTTCGAAGGGCAATACAGCACACCGAAACAGCAACACGCTCATATGGAACCCCATGTCTGCATCACTTATTGGGACGAGGACGACCGTTTGATCATTCGCACAAGCACCCAGGTTCCATTTCACATCCGGCGGATGGTGGCTCCTCTAATCGGGCTGCCCGTTAAACGTATCCGGGTGATCAAACCTCGCATTGGAGGAGGATTCGGAAATAAGCAGGATATGGTCCTGGAAGATTTATGCGCACACCTGACCCTCGCTACGGGACGACCCGTGCGCATGGAATATACTCGCAAGCAAGAATTCACAAGCTCTCGCAGCAGGCACCCCAATTTGATCCGCTACCGGATAGGTGTCACAGAGAATAAAGTAGTGGCAGCAGACCTGTACCTGATCGGAGATACTGGCGCTTATGGAGCGCATGGTCTGACTGTGCAGATGGTGGGTGGTCTTAAAGGCTTGACACTGTATAACCCTCCCAATGCGCGTTTTGTCAGCGATGTTGTTTACACCAATAAACCACCAACGGGGGCATTTCGCGGGTATGGCGCGATGCAGTGTCAATATGGCATCGAAGTGCTGATGGAAGAAATCGCTGTAAAGCTGGGATTAGATGTGGTTGAATTTAAACGCAATAATTGGCTCAAAATCGGTGAGCCAATGTATCTAGCCCAATCCTTGGGGGAGGGACGGGAAGGATTTGAGCAAAAATTGGAGAGCAGTGGATTAGAACAATGTGTAAACATCGGTCTGGAAGCGACTGATTTCTACACTAAGCGCGATAGGCACCAGGAGCAAAATAGTCGCATTCGGCGCGGCATCGGCATGGCAGTGGTAATGCACGGTAGTGGTATTGCCGGATTGGATATGGCTGCTGCGACATTGAAGATGAACGATGATGGCTCTTTCAACCTCTTGATCGGAGCCACGGACCTGGGAACCGGTTCCGATACCATTCTTGCTCAAATTGCGGCAGAAGTATTAGATATTCCTGTTGAAGATTTGATTGTGTATTCCTCGGATACGGACTTCACTCCTTTTGATAAAGGCGCATATGCCAGCAGTACCACATACATCAGTGGGGGAGCAGTACAGAAAGCTGCATTGAAGGTCAAACGACAGATTCTGGACCATGCAGCCGTTATGCTCGAATTGGATGATCCCAGCGAACTGGAGTTGAAGGACCGCAAGGTGTTATCCCCCGATGGCGCCTTTGTCACCTTGAAGCAAGTCGCACTTAGCAGTCTGCACCAGCAAAACCAGCACCAGATCATGGCTACTGCATCCCACATGAGTTATACAAGCCCGCCACCCACGGCAGCCCAATTTGTGGAGGTTGCAGTTGATCTTGATAGTGGCGCGATTACTGTTGAACGATTGCTCATGGTGGTGGATTGCGGTCGGGTAATTAACCCGCTTACTGCTGCCGGTCAAGTGGAGGGGGGTATGGCGCAGGCGCTTGGCTTTGCTTTGACCGAAGACATGCTGTTTGACTCGAAAGGACGCTTGCTCAACGCCCGGTTTGGTCCCTATCATATTCTAAAAGCTGATGAAATGCCGCTTATGGATGTGATCTTTGTCCAGACAGACGAGCCCAGCGGTCCGTTTGGCGCCAAGTCAGTAGCCGAGATTTCCATTGACGGCGTGGCTCCGGCTCTGGCAAGCGCAATCCATGACGCCACCGGTGTCTGGATTCGTGAACTGCCTTACACACCCGAAAGAGTCCGGTCTGCTATATCGTCTTAGCCATCAAGGTTGGTGAGCTGACCGCGAAGACAGCATTCGCATAGCCTTTTAGACGTTCTTCTGCCTGGTTGTCGCTGACTAATTCTGCGTACGGCAGCATGCTGCCCTGCCAGGACTCGGTGAACCAGCGTGCACCCTGGGGAAGTGGTTTGTCCGCTAACTGATCGCTTTCAAAGGGCCATGGGTTGGAATAGAAATAAGGCTCCGTAAAACTGTCATCGCCGGGGGAAAACCCCAGGTTAAGCTGGGCTGGGTTTTGGGTCGCACCCCCACCGTCACCAGTTTCCACCATGCGTGTCCCGAACCACTCGAACGCCAGGTCAAAATGGTGAGGCCAGAACTGCACCGGGCTTACTTCACCGCTCAGGCTTGCTCTGTGTTCCTTGAAAATGCGGTCTGCGTTCTTCAGCGCTGTGAAGAACTTTTCGGCGTCCTCAGGCTTGTAAACCCGCGGCTCTCCGTTCTCAAACCTCGCCCGGTCGTATTCCCCCGTCAAACCCAAATCTGCAACTGCTGATAATATTTGGTTTCCGAAATCGATCCCTGAAAGTCCGGCTCTCATATCGAACTCGCGCACGAGACCCTGACTTGTGGAGATAATGACCAAATGCCTGGTCAAATCCATTTTAAGGTTAAAGGTTTCACCGTCGGGCAATTGCATATCATCAGTGACCAGACCCTCGGGTACGACCTTCAAACTAACGTGCCACCATTTGGGGTCAAACTCGGCATGTGTCCTTGGTATAACCCCTACTGCTTTGGCATATAATTGCAGTGTATCGCGTGTTGGTTGCCATCCTTTCAAAGATGGAAAGAGATTATCGTTTGACATGTTTAACTAACTCCTGAATGTTATTGAAGTAAGATAGCTTATTCTAAATGAATATCACGTAGATTGCTATGTAATATTCCATTTAGAATAAATGACCTCTCTGGTCTCTGTGTGCTCTGTGGTGAATCCCTTTCTTAGATTGTAGCGAATATTCCTATCAAAGCATCGATGCTTCATACGCTCCATGCTGCTGTGAAAAGCATTACGACTTCAGATAGTATCATATTAAAGTTTTGACCCTGTTCACACTGGTAGCAGGGATTGACGGATTAGTCCTTGGTCGGTTTTACACCTGCTGGCGAGAGGTTGTTCAGGTTAATAAACACTGCTCCAATCAGAGCCAAGGGTGTCAGGAAGCCAAAGATCAAACCCAGGGCTACTGATAGTTCCCCAAAAAGGATCAAATAAGGGAACCAGCGCTTGTTTGGTTCAATCAGGCGTTTAATCAACTTTTCGTAAGTTTCGGAGGGGTTATTGTCTGCTTATACCATAGTCCAATTTGCCATCTGACCGTTTACAAACTCCCTGTGCGGTTTATGTAGAAAGCTTTTCAACCACCAAAGCCCGACCCCAATGCCTGGAATTGCCTGCCATTCGCTGACTGTTAAGATTCCTAAAATGCCTTATATGATTGATATGCTCCTTGTTAAAAAAACAGTTGGATTAATTTGATATTGATTATTTTTTCTTTCAGTGTAATGAATGATGCATTTTGAAGGCCCGCTCTTACTTGAAAGGTATGGATGCTTTTGGCCGATTTTCATCCCTTTACCGTAGAGCCGCGGTTGGAAAAAGTCACATATACTTTCATTAATTGATATATTGCCTATCAGGACGATGGTTGCTGTGCCTGAACCATATTGCAGTAGTACTAAAGTAAATGTTGGTATACACGCTATCCAGAACTCCAGGCTGGGGGGATAAAATCCATAAAAGACGCTAATAAGCCCCATAAACGGGAAGGGAACCCCAGGATCAACAAGAGTATCGCTTAGACCAGTCCAACACCTAGATTAACCGCTGGGGAGATACGGCAAATATTTATGCTAAGAAAAAGACGATGAACATTTCTGTGGAGGTTTTCAAACCCGCGACGATGATCACAAGACCGGCAGTGACAACGATAAATTTCGCGACTGGGGAGAAGAACTATCTATAGGTCACAATTGCTTTATCCTGCTGCTGGTTCTACCAGGGTCAAAACGCCATACGGCAAAAGTCGACCCTGAACAACATCAGTCTATTTAGCATAAGAATCGTCATGGCACCACGACGGATACCCCTTGCGGGATGACAGAAAGGGTAAAGGGCGTTCGCCCGTAGAGTTCACCGTCGATCCAGGTCGTTTGAGGCGGTTCTGCCTCGACGGTAACCTCTCTCCCAACCCAATGATGGACACTAGCCTGAGACTTGCCAACGTTTAACATATAACTGGCTATAGCCCCTACTGCGGAGAGGTCTTTATTCACCATGAACACATCGATTAAGCCATCGCTCACGGAGATACGCTGGTTGGCATGCAAATTGATACCGCCCGTACTTCCCGCGTTGAGGATCAGGCAGGTGATCGCATCCTCTTCGATCAACTGACCATCGATATTAAGGCGATAATGAGCAAACGGTGGATTTTTGATTCCTTTGAGTGTATCGCTGATGTATGCCAGATTGCCATAACGGTCTTTGTCTTCCCGGGTTGTTTTCTCACTTTCCTCAATACCCGTATAAGCCCGCAGCATAAAATGTTGATCCCCGATTTTGACGACATCGATCTTATGTTGGTTGCCGCTAGTACAAATCAACTCAGCAGCTTGTTCCAGTTGGTGCGGAACATTCAACTCAAAAGACATCGCATTGCCAGTGCCGCCAGGCAGAATCGCCATCGGCGTATCGCTGCCCAAAACACCATCGGCGACCTCCATCTGGGTGCCATCGCCGCCGTATCCTGCCACCAGGTCAGCCCCATCAGCGACCGCCTCCCGAGTCATTTGAGTGGCATCACCAAACTTTTTTGTGATGCTGATCTGCCAATCAACCCCATACTTGTGGAACACTCGGTTGAGCGTGTTCAAAATGGGTTCATCCTTACCGGCAGCAGGATTGATAACAACGTGGATTCTCTTATAGGGAATATCCATAATTTCTCCTTCCAAACTCAATCGTTTGTACTTTCATCTTCATTTTTCTTATCTGGCTCCCGCTTGATCAACCCAAAGCTTTGTACAATCAGGAATCCCACCAAAGCAGCCAGAAAAACGTGTTTGGTGTCCATGTCACCTCTTACTATGGAGACAAATGGGTTGATCTCCCTGGCATTCGTGAATCGATAGAGTAGGTCAACTAGAAAACCACCTGCAGTCATTATAATCGCGATTTACCAGGGTCCCGATAAAAAGGCCGGGTCTGGGGCTTCCGGTCACAATATATCTATGCCAGAATCCATAATCGCTACAAAGATGTAAGCCCCTTCTTGCCCGTCTGCGTCCTCACCTGGGCCCCCGGCTGGAGACTAATCAGGCTTCTTGATTGGTTTGGCGATTTCGGCAATATCATCACCATTGATCTTGAGCTGGTTATCCAGCGAAAAGATTCGGATAGGGCATATACCACTCTTTACCCATTTCAGGCTCCAGACATCAGGATCGCTTGATTACATTAAAGACTGACTCTGAAGTCAACTTCAAATTTGTTAATTACCATTCTCTGGGAAAGTTATTTGACGGTTAAGATTGTAGAATTTCTTTAGTGAAGACCATCTTGGAGTTTTTTGTCAAAGCTCCATTATTCGCGTCCCCAATGGAATTCAAATACCCCCTTTCAAAATAGTGTAAAATGCCAATATATAAAATGGTAGTTAGTAACATTGAAAATGATGAAACGTCATTTTTTAATTATTTGGATTTGACCTTTTGGATGAAAATATCTGTAAAGATTGACTGGTGATAAATTTCCCCACTTGTTTGAAAGGAGTACCAAATGTATAAAATACATTCCTTTGTGAAGGTTGGCGTAATTGCTTCCGTTTTACTGCTGTTAATAACCGCTTGCACAAGCGAACCTGCTCAAGAAACACCTCTTGCTGAGACAGTAAGCGCCGTCCAAGCGGAAGCGACACCCGTAACCGAAACAGATAGCGCTGCCCAAGGGGAAGCGACAACCGCTCCTGAAACAGAAGTTACTGCCCAAGAGGAGGATACCAGTGAAGATCCAGCGGCGACTGAAGAGCTTATTGTTACTCCAACCCCGGCGCCGACAGCCACACCCAGTCGGCTCGATCTGACTGTGGCTGAAATAGCTCAAGCAACGGGTTTGGATAAGACATATGTCTTCGGCTTATCCGTGGAGGACTGGATCAATGCATTAATCTCGGTCATAATTATGTTGGTGGGGATCTTTTTAGTGGGCAGACTGGTGCTCTATCTATTAAAACGGTTAGTAAAATCCACATCTAACAATTGGGATGCAGCGTTTCTGGAAGAAATAGCCGCCCAAATTCGGTGGCTAGTGGCTGTCTTCTTCACCCAATTTGCTACTACGCGGTTAGGTTTCCTGAGTGCGGAGGTCAAGGAGTGGCTGGATCGTATTTATTTCGTTTGTTATTTATTAATTGCTGTTTACATCCTGTGGAAGTTGATCGATTTCGCCGAAAAGGGATACCAGGCGCATTTCGCAGCACAGGATAAAGAGCCTCCGCCTGAAGCGATTCTGATATTGGTAGGGCGTATTCTCCGCTTCTCACTGATCGCTCTTGGCGTAATAATTGTTTTAGACCGTTTTGGTGTAAATGTAACGGGGTTAACAGCAGCGCTGGGTATCGGCGGTTTGGCGCTTGGTTTAGCCGCTCAGGACACGTTGGCGGATGCGATAAGTGGTTTCACGATCTTGATGGACCAACCGTTTCGCGTTGGTGACCGGATCGAAATTCAGGGATTAGATACCTGGGGTGATGTGGTCGAAATTGGCACCCGTACGACAAAAATACGCACCAGGGACAACCGCATGGTGATCGTTCCCAACTCCACGATTGGAAAAAGCCAGATCATCAATTACACATATCCTGACCCCCGCTACCGTATACAGATAGATATTGGGATTGGTTATGGTACGGACATCGAAAAGGTGCGGCAGATCATTATCGATACCGTAAGGGGCGTTGAAGGTATATTACCTGATAAGCCCGTGGACGCTCTTTACAACGAGATGGGAGCATCATCGATGACTTTCCGGGTGCGCTGGTGGATCCAATCCTATGAAGACACTCGTCATATATTCGATCGCGTAAATACGGCTTTACAAAAGGCTCTCGACGAAGCCGGGATTGATATGCCGTTCACGACTTACGATGTCAACATTAAAATGGATCCCAGTGCAGGACAAGACATCCCACTTAAAAAGGATCCCGAATAATGGGAAAGTCTATCTTCCATTGTTGTTTTTCTTGTAGATCCAACACACTCAATAATGTTAATATTTTATAATAAATTCCAATAAAAGTTGACACGACCATCAAGGTAAGGTATTATTGCTGCGCTGAGATCACGATGTGCAATTCCCGTTGTTGGAGGGGTGGATCGCAGAAAAAATTCTCGACCAAACCTATTCTTGGTCGTGCTTCGTGAAAAAAATAAAAGTATGTATATTAAAAAGAAAAGGAGATTAACATGAGTGAATTGATTGTGTTCGCGTTTGATAACGAGAAGGGCGCTTATGATATGCGCGATGAGATGAAGACTCTTCAGAAACAGCAGCTGATCACGTTAGAAGATGCCGCCGTTGTTGTCCGAAAACAAGACGGCAAAGTCAAAGTAAACCAGGCTGTCAGTCTGGTTGGCGCTGGCGCTCTGGGCGGCAGTTTTTGGGGCTTGTTGATCGGTTTATTGTTCTGGGCGCCCTGGCTTGGTTTAGCGATTGGCGCCGCAACTGGTGCGCTCGCTGGCAAATTTTCAGATACTGGTATTGATGATTCCTTTATTAAGGAAGTCGGCGATACGATTGAACCAGGAAATTCGGCATTGTTCCTGCTGGTGCAGGATGTCACCCCCGATAAGGTAATTGATGACTTGAAGAAGTTCAATCCCACAGTGCTGCGCACATCACTGTCCAAGGAAGATGATGCCAAACTGCGGGCTACCTTCGGCTCAGAAGACGAAGAAGCCGAAGCGTAACAGTTAGAAAAATTGTATTATCAAAAAAATATTAATATAAAAAAAAGGAGATTTGAAATGGGTCGTAATGCAGGTACATCAATTGTAAGTTTTTTGGTAGGCGCTACTTTTGGAGCCGTTATCGCGTTACTTTATGCGCCGACTTCAGGAGAAGAGCTGCGCGGTCAAATCCGTGACGAGGCCGATGTGAAATGGCAGCAAGCTTCAACTGAGTGGAACAAAGCCCTTACATCAATGCAAAAATCAGTCGAAGACATGAGCACTGAAGTCAAAGCGTACATCAACCAGTTATCCTCCGAGGATACTGAAGAGGTCGTCGAAGTGGAAGTGGAAGTAGAGCAAGAGTGATGAGCGACGTTCCAATTCAGGTCGAGATCAGCGGACTTGCTGTGA
>SDBT01008350.1_pt1 | contig 16928 bp, 45 predicted proteins | sample 2277101 | NCBI WGS metagenome assembly SDBT01 (sample SAMN10404973, study PRJNA504765) | marine sediment metagenome | isolation source: marine sediment core GS10_PC15, 103 cmbsf | place: Arctic Ocean: Southern Knipovich Ridge | collected 2010
TAAAAGCCCCCGAAGGGGCCAGTAATTACTTTACTTCATCGTCCTTCTTCTTTGTTTTACTTAGAAGCAATTTCAAACCTTTGACAATTCCACCGACCAAAGCGTCCTTGTTCTTAACTGCAAGAGCCAAACCCTGTGCAATTAAACTCTCCGGCTTAGCCTTTTTCCCTATTAAGACCAATATACCACCAACTAGAATAGCTACCAGCGGTGTTAGGTTAGCACTTAGTAGTGCCATTAGTTCATTTAGTATTTCCATTATTTTTCTCCTTGTTTATTTTGTTAACTTGTAACTGAGTTTCTAAGACATAATCATACATCAAAAGAAAATTTCTTTCGAGTTTTTTAAGTCTCTCTACAGTAGGTAAAGACTCTAATCTAGACAGCTCTCTAATTATCCCTTCCTCCATTACTTAACCTCCTTCAAATATGTTTCATATCCCCAAATAGCCATACCTATGGCATCAATGGCATGTTCATAATCTGACCTTTTTGTTTTCCCAAGCCAAGGCCATTCACTTGGATCAGAAGAAACTTTCTTTCGAGTTCTGTAATCCTATCTACCATAGGTAGAGACTTTAATCTCGACAACTCTCTAATTATCCCTTCCTCCATTACTTAACCTCCTTCAAATATGTTTCATATCCCCAAATAGCCATACCTATAGCATCAATGGCATGTTCATAATCTGACCTTTTTGTTTTCCCAAGCCAAGGCCATTCACTTGGATCATCATTCTCCAATTTGTCTAAGATAATACAATGGTTATCCTCTTTACATCTTCTCTTAGTCCATGTCTTGGGTAGCACAAAGTGCTTGTCCGGACAGTCGATCAATGTAAAGAACCCACCGCTTACTTTGCCCATTCTAATAAGAACATTTGCATTTGCTCCCTTAAATCCTCTAACTCTAGCATAAGACTCTTGCCCTTCTATAATTGCTAAGTCACCAGCAAAAAGATAAGGCTCCCTATACTTGAGTTTTTCAACCGCGTCAATCATCGCTTCGATTTTATCTAACGATTTTGCATCTCCTTTCCAAGTCGGATACAGAATAACACTATCAGTAACAAAAATTTTACCGTCATTCTCTACCTCTATAATTCCAATTCCTAGCTTAACATAGCCAGGATCAATTCCAATTATTCTCATGTTTTAGCCGCCTTTTGATTTTTAGGAGGAAGTGCCAACGAATGTTCGCCTAGAATCTCTTCCCCACTTTTAACCCATCTTTTCATAACCTGCGCACCGACACCAATTCGAACGTCTGGTATAACTGCGGACATCCCCTCAATCATTAGTGTCATTGCAACCTCAATCCGCTCAGTTAATTTATCATCGTCTGGCATCTCCATCAGATTTTCATCATGCACTGTGTTAATGATATAACACCCCTGCAACGCCCCAGAAAAACAAGCCTCGAAGAGCCTAATCAAAGCAATCTTAGCCCCATCAGCACTAAGCGACTGCAAGTTAATACCATTGGCAGCGGCACAATAAGAACAATTAGCTCTCCACCGTCCATTAGTGTCATAGTGGTAAAAACCCATGTTATCTTGTTTTGTCCTATGCCACTCAAAGAATTTAACCATCTCAGGAAAAGCCTTAAAGAAGTCCACCTTGAGTTGTTCAGCTGTGGCAATGTCCATGTCTGCTATTCCGTAGTTCTGGGCGTATTTCATCATAGCCTTACCACCCAGTCCACCCGGAAACCCAAAGTTAGCAGCCTTAGACAGTTGACGAAATTCCTTGACTATATCCTCGCCTTTTCCAAGCCTCGAGATGAACTCATCATAGGACACACTTCTTTCCTCTTTCACGCTAAGGAGTTGAGCACCCATTGCCGAATGTGGATCATTCCCTGCATTCAAGTAATCCAGCATTTTACTAAACCCAAAGAGTTCGTAATTAACTTGGGCGAGGGAGCGAAGCTCCAACGAATCATAATCAATGGCTACAATTACCATGCCTTTTCTGGCAACAATGGATCTTCTTACATCACCTTTTCTTGGCAAATTCTGTGCATTAAAACTTGGGTAAAGCTTACCACCATGGGAACTTGTTCTACCAGTTGTTTTCAACACGTCAAAGTTGGGATGAATCACACCGCGAGCTTCGACTGCTCTTTGCAAAGCCGGTAAGTAAGTCGTACTAACTTTGGAGTATTCTGCCATGTCTCGCAAACAATCCAATACAGGATCTTTGGGTAATTCAATCAAGCCTTCTTTACTAAGGGATAACTTCTGCGTTTTCTCACTTCGGATTCCTTTACCTGGGTACTTCTCTTCCGTGTAATCTTGAATCAACTTTGTTCGCATTCTGAACTTCCCCGTCTTGTCCTCGTATCCAAAGGTTTTCCATTCCGTTTTTGGCCCACGCTTCAACTGACGAGTAACGTGCACACCTTCTTCTTTAAGAATCTGTTCTGGTGCAGCCAAGCCATTAATACATTCCTCGGCTAATTTCTCAACCTGTACAGGATCAACCTTCATCCCTCGAATGGTAATCAACCCAAGGATAAAGTCAGTGATCGTCTGCAAATTCTCTGTCCCCATTGAATTTTCACCACTGGGCTGCCTTCTTTCCTCTTGTTGCTCGTATAACCGTTTACCCCACTGCACATCAAGGCGACAATATTCCAAGGCTTTTTCGGGGTATTCAGACAAAGGTCGATCGTATAATTCCCCGAATCTTAAACGCCATGCGTCTTCCCCATGCTTCCATTCCGAGATGTCTTCCTCGAAGTTTCGCAGCATACAATCAGCTAAGGAGTAATAATCTCTCTGGTTTAATTGCCCGGAAGTAGATAATTCCAAGAGCTTCTCACGAATCAAGGTACACTTAATCCGACCATCTCTATAAGCATTGAATATTGCATCTCGCAAGTGGGGATACCAAACCCAGAGCACGGTCATATCAAACTTAGCGTTGTGCCACGTCAGAGTGTCATTATTACTTAATAGTTCAAATATTGTTTCTTCGATCTGGTCGTGGTGGATAACCTTGGTTGCGTCTCCTACACAGTAGGATAGTACAACCGGTTTAGGTGCCACTGCGTCCGCTGAGATCAAAAACGTTTCTAAGTCTGCGCTAATTACTTCCTTCATCATTAACCTCCCACCATTATTCTGACCAACTGGTCTTTCATTTCTTCCAAAGCTCCGCTCTTCCCTCTGTATTTTGTAGTGATCTCCGGCTCATTACAAGTCACAGTCCACCACCCTTGACTAAAGGAAATATCAACCTCCACTTTGAATTCACCAAGCTCAGATTTTAGATTAAAGAATTTCTTAGCCATTGTCTTCCTCCTTTATTTCATACACCGATGTGTGACGATACCAAAAGCCACTTTTTCGATCGTTGGCTTCTTCAAGGGAATCACATTCGTATATAATTTCGTCAACACCTTTTATCCTACTAACAACAATATATCTCATCATGAGTAAACCCTCCCATTGAATGAAAATTTTCCACCCGTAATCTTAGGATTATAAATCGTGTCGTTTCCTTCCCGGGTATATTCAACCATCCCAAGAGATGTAACCCAACTACTTGCGCGCCCATCCATAAACAAACACTGCGACTCATCCCTTTGCGTTCCAAGAGAAATCCCTTGAATAACTCCTCGGGCATCTATCTTAGTATGAAGTTGCTGCGTCTCTGTGTGTCCATAGAGAGTAGTCATACCAAGTACATCTACTTGCTGAAATGAATGGTACTTCCCTGTTTTATTCCCATGCGTATACCCGACATCGCCTATCCGCAAAACCTCATTGTATTCAAACACCTCGAATCCATTATCTTCTAAGCCAGACACATTAGCAAAATGCAAATCCAAACCCGATTCCTTGAGGAATTTCTTCAACCCGGGCACTTGCTTAGAGATTATTCTGTCGTACCACTTCTCATGATTCCCCAAGGTGATGGCTCTATACTTTAAACTCTTTCCACAAGCGTCGACCATTTCATTGAGACAATCAATACCCTCGGACAATTCTTCGCGCAGTAACTGAAAATTGGCGTTACCTTCCCAGTGTGACATTGCAGCCATTTCCCACCAATCACCAATGGAAATTAAAACGTGTGGTCTGTAATCCCGAAGGAAACTTAAAGTCGCCTCGTGTGTTTTCTTGCAATGGTGTGGAAAATGCTTGTCTGGAATGACGACGCACTTCAACACCTCGGTTCCCTTTTTGGTGTAAGAGAAAAGATCCTCTAAATCTAAGTTGTAAATTTTCACTTAACCTCCTCCCGAAGAGCTGCAAACTCTTTGTCGTTTAAGCCTAGTTTCTTTTGGATTGCGTTGAGTTCTTTTTCTCTAACTCTTTTACACACTTTGTCTATTATCTTTTTAGTTGCTTTTATACACTTCATTACTTCAAGGATATGATTAGAGTGATCCCCCATACCAACCCCCGGTATCATATATTTATTTAGCTCCTTACTATTTCTATGTAGATTAGCTAATTCTACGTGTACAAATTCCAAAGATGTTTGAATTTTTTTTAATGCTTCTTTATTTTTCATTTTGTTCCTCCAAAGTTAGGACACCCGTTTCAGAGCGCCCGTGTGTTGTTTTACTTCTCCGAATTTGCTTGGACAATTTCCTCAGCATAAGATACTTCATCTCTAAGAGATTGAGTAATTGCAGAATCCATGAACCCAAGTGACCTAGCGAACTTAATATAGAAGTTGGTTAATTGAGTGATTGATAAAACATCGAGATTCATGAAAATCTCTCCGTGCCTAACATCTCCAGCTTCGCCTAAAATTGCTTTCAGTGTAACGTCTGTTCTAGTCATTTTATTTCCTTTTGTTATTGTTGTTCTGACACGAATTCATATCAACACCTTTATGACATAAATTCGTGTCAAGGTAATTACTCCCCAAATGGTGAATCAACCGCCGACTTAGCTTTAGTCGTTGGTTCTTCACGTGCCTCTGGCTCGACCAACTCATGAATACAAACACCAACCAAGTTGAAAGAAACGCCGGTAGCATATTCGTAAGTAGTGAATGAAATACTAGCCTTAGTCCCAGTCCAAACAAGTCCAGGTATTTTGTCTAATCTGTTAGAACTCTTATCACCGCTAGGCTCAAAGAACATAGGCTGTCCAAACTCTTCTCTACGCTTGGCTTTAATCGAGTAAGAATCTCCAAGATCTTTAACCGGCGAATAATCACCTTCCTTGAGTTTTGACAACACATGTGTGTCTAGTTTTTCCATGAATGCGGCTACGCCTTCGTCGTCCTTCTTGAGAATAATCTCAGTCTGAAACGTTGCAGCTCCCTTGAACTTAGTAGGCACATCAGCCTTGTTAAGCTTAGGGTAGTTAAGTGTACCTACTGGTGTGTAGTTCACAAATTTCTTTTGTTTGTTTTCTTCGGTCATGCTTTCCTCCATTTGGTTGCATGGTTTTGTAATAATACCACCCACTCATTTCGACTGTGTGTGTGTACTCCAATAATTTTCTTCCTTAGCCTCTTCCAAAACACGCGTTATAAATTCTTCTAAGTAGTCCATCTTCTTTCCTCTTAATGTCTTTCATTTGATACTCGATTGTACCATTGGTGTAATGTCTCACTGAATTAAGATCGACACCTTTGGGAATCATTCTCAGATGGGATGACTTCAATGGCTTGTACCGATCATCGATCAACTTACCATCCGCGAGCAATTCCAACAAGAACGCAATGTTACAAGCCGCGTGTCCCAGGTTGTGAAGCCCCGATTCTTCGTCTAAATCCTCGCCTGCTAAGTAATCTACAATGTGACGATCAGCGCTGTCCATTAAATAGTGGGCTGTTAGCTTCTTACCACCACCACGCCAATTGTGCAGTGAGTATTTCCCTTCACCGAAACCCAACACCTTAGCCATCTCTACTTGGATGGCTCTTGGTATTAGACTCAAGCGCGGCTTTCCTTCGTTATTACGCTTAGCTGTCACTGTCTAACCTCCTCCTAAATATAGTCTTCTTCAAAAAACAAGCACCGAGTCCTACCCACAAACAATTAAAGTAACTTAATGTGTGTGTAAGATTAAAGAGCTCATCTAGCATGTATAACATTACAAATCCCATAAAAGGGACAAATGTCAGCCCTGTAATTAATATTCCAACAGCTATTCTCATATATGACATATCTTTTATTTCCATTAATTAATCCTCTCGTAAATTTTAACACCCTTCTCTGCCAACTGATTTAAAATCTGATTGTAAACCAAATCACCACCGTTAGTCATTCCAGCTCTGACGAAAACACTTTTGATATTTTCATCGTCAATATGTTTCATAGTAGACTCAACTATGTTATCAGCCAAATCAAATTTGACTTTACCTTTTGCCGTGTAAAAATCTCTGGCTTTGCCAACCAACTCGTGTAAGTCTATGAGGTTATTTTCCACTTTGGTTTCTCCTTCTGTGATTTTAGTTACTGTTCCTTTAAATACCGGGGGGATGTATGCCTTAGTTACAGTATAGTCTCTTTTATTATACTCAAGTGGATTCTTCTTAGCTAGACACTCTTCAAAGAAAGCCATCTTCTTACAACCACCGAAGTCCCACTTGGTTGCTTCGTATTCTTTCTTGTACCGGTGAGCTACTGCCTCGATTCCTCCCTCGTCGTATACTCCGAGTATTTCAATTGCTCGGTGTGCGTCTTGCAAGATCGATGCCATTCTATCATTTACTAGCTCTCGCGCTATATGCTGAGTTAAAATATTCACTGTATTCTTCTTAGTCTTAATCTTCTTAAAGAGTTGGTCATGTTGTATATCTATATCTAACTCATGAGTTTTATCACAAATATAAGCAGCGTATATAATCAACTGATCTTCGTCAATTAAATCCTCTGGTTTTTTAGGAGCATAGGATTTATTCCCAATGGTTTTATGATCCTGTATTAGCGTTATATTATTCTCGGTATTCCAAGTCAAAGCATCGATCTTTCCAATGAAAGGTGGTAACTCTGGATCAGGTTGAAAACGAAAGGCGTGCTCCACTTCGTCAGGCCAACCGGGTTGTTTTTCTTGGTACACTTCCCAGAAGTTTTCTAGCTTTGTATCCCAAGCCGAGCAATAAAATTCCTCTACTTCATCCGAGATCATAACAATTGGGGTAATTTCTTCTCTATGTTTAAGCCTAGCCTCGAAGTTCTCGTGTATAAAAGTCCCAAAGGCTGTGGCCTCCGTTGCTGGTGATCTCATACCTAGTACTTTCTCACAAACCCAAGTAAAAGGAGAACGCTTCATTGTTTTTATCTGACTGGCTGACAGATGTTTAATTCCATGTTTTTCAAATAAGGGGTTCATTAATATTGCTCCTCTGTAAGACCAAACTCTTCCAAAACATCCAAAGCTCTGTCCAACACTGTGTGGTAATCGTCATAGGCAACCTCTAACTTTGGATCTAATAACCAAGTTGGTTTACCTCGTTCCCACCCCGGGAATGAATCCCGGTAGTGGGTTTTAATCAATACGTGCTCGTTGAATTGCTCCAACTGATACACTAATATATCTCGGAAATTTCCGAACTTGTGTGGTCTAACTGGCTTCACGCTTTTCCTCCACGGCTATTAAGAAATCAGTGGGTAATCCATCAACGATTATAGGTCGATATTCCTTTTGGTCTAAATTAAAAGTCATTTTATTTTTATCTTTAGTTAGAATAATATCATCAACAAAATAGTCATTCACAAAAGTATCATAAGAATATTGGGTCATAAGTATGGTGAAATTATAACCAGATCCTAACCTACTCCTCAAGATCTGAATTTCTGCCTCTATGACTTCTACCCCTAGAAACTTCTTCTCTGTTTTAAATAACTTCGGCATTATTCTTTCTCCCGAAGTTCTTTAACTAAATCTGGCCCTCTAAGATCTGCGTATTCTTCACTATTATTTATAATAATAATCCCGAGGCATCCTGTACAATCCTTGAGCTCTTCTACAAAATCCTGAGACAATTCTTCTAGCTCAGATATTTGCATAATCAATTTTGCAAAGCTTTGAAAGTTCTTGCGGATTTGCTTTTCCGAGATTGCATCAAACTGTGCTTTTACCTGTACTTCTGGTTTATTGTTCATTGTTTTTTCTCCTTATCTAGTTAATAAATCTTCTGCTATTTGTTCAACGTCCATCCACATCAAGTTAGGATGGTTACGCCTTACCAGGTTTTCTACTTTGCTTAGGTTTGTTAATCCTTGCCTTATTACCTCTTGGTGTAATTTGAACCGCTGACGAGAGCTTAGTGGTATCGTTCTGTTTCTCATTCTTCACCTCTTTTGTTACGTAATACAATGCAATTCTCATGCCGGAATCTGTCATTCCTATGACTACCCCGGATTTCTCTATCTGATCTATTACCTTCTGCACCATTTCTTGTGCTCTGGATGGGTCTCTACCTGTTTGAATTATTCTTACTTTCATTTTTTACCTCCAAAGTGTTTTTTGTAAAGCTCGTTTGCCCTCTCTTCATCTCCTTCCCCACTTGGTTTATAATTCTGTGCTTCTATGGCCTGTTTGTTCATTCTTTCGTTCGCCCAATTAAATACGTAGAGCACCGCAGCCATGTATAAAAAGAATCCCCATGTTAACATCTTAAACCACCTGTATTAAAATTGTTACTAATGCTACAACCACTATGGCAATCACAGCCACGTTGATTGGTTTAATGTGAGTAATATCTCCCCCACAATGTGAACAACCTCTGCAATCTAATCTTTCCCCGTTTCCCTTTGGCATCTTCCTTACCTCCTTTCTTATTCTACCAGAGTTATCGACCAGTGTCAAGAACTCTTTAGTGTTTATTTCTATTATCTATTAAGCAATTCTCGTGCCACTCTCCAACGATTCCCAATTAATCCTCGGCTCACAAGCAAAGGCATCCTCTATACATCTAACCTTCAGTTCGTAATCTTCTCCAGAACGCCCCTCTTTATTATAAATAACACTGAGCCTAGTCAACAAAAGAATCTTTGCCTCTTCCAAGGTGTACAAACAATCCCTCAGATTACACGCCGAGACAAACAAATTCCGGTGCCTTGTTCCCTTCCTACCACCGGTCTTAATGAAACGCTCGGTTGCTCCATGTAACTTACCTCGAATACCTTTCGCTTGGATCTTCAAGAAATCGTCACTCAGTAACACCAAGTCCGCGTCCTTCTGCGGCACTGGTTTTGGGCAACGAGACTCCAACCAAGCAATTAATTCTCTTTGGGTAATTCTTTCCTCGTCACTTATACCCCCCTGTTTTAGGCCAGTTTTGACATTAATACCCCCCACTATTCGAGAGAAGCGACTAGGATTCTTACACGCTGGATCTGCTTGAGGCATTGCAGCGTAAATCCAATTCACTAAGTCGCGGTATTCTTCCTCATTTTTGCATGGATCTTGTAGAGAAATCACACAATGGTAAGACTTCGATCCTGAGTAAGTCATTGTACAGTAAGGTAGCCCCGACTCTTCTATTACTTTCTCCTGCTCCTCCAAAGAAATTCCATCGAATTCCACCAAGAAATTACGAAAAACACTTACATGCTTGTCCGCTCTGGTTTTACCGGACATGATAGGATTAAGAGTAAAGAACTGGTACCCCGACTTGTCCACTGGCAAATCAGCAATAGGTTGGCTGGCAACGTCGTACTTGGTTTTACCTAGCACAATCCACTCGCCAATATTAAACAATTTACTTAACATTTTCACCATCCTTTATCTCATGCCTTAACTGGTCAATCAAATCATCAAACATATCCATACCTCTATTAACCTCAAAATAGCAGCTAGTATGTTCCTCGCATACAGGTTCAATCAACTCAAAAATATACTCTAATTTCTTTAGCATTTCGTGTTTGTCCACTACTTCTCTCCTCTTATCATAAGTGCAATTGAGACCGGAACTGCCCCTATGAGAAAACATACTCCCATGAACAGGCAAATTAAACCGCCTCCTATCATAATTCCAAAGTTTTTCATTGGTTTTCCTCCTACTTCTTTTCCATATTCTTTAAAAGCTCGAATTTTAATTCTTCTAAGTGTTCGACATCTCGTGCCATTATATCGGTACATCTCCAGATAAAAGCCCTTTCGGCAATGAATAATGCCTGCCGATCAGATTCTTCTACCATTCTCATAAAAGCCCCTTTTTGATTGTCCATAGTTACTTCCCCTTAATTAAAAATGCCTTCGAAAGTCCGAACTCTGCACGGTTTTGCTCAAAACCAAGACTTACTAACTCCCGGTTGAATCTCTGTTTCATCCCGGCTTTCTTGCCTTGCGTTTCCATCCAATCCCGGTAGTGTGCGTACAACTGTTGCGCTGCAACCTGGACACTACCCGGCTGTAATTCTAATTCTTTGATCCACTGTAAATACGTGGTCTGTGTAGTTAATCCGCTTTGGTGTTCCAATAATTCTGAGGCAATTGCCAATACCGGGTTCAATTTACTTTCGTCTACTGAACGCCAGATCTGCAAAAAATCAATCGGGTTTGCGTGGTTCTCTCTGGTATCTCCTTTCCAGATTGTGCCAGTAATCGTTGCCAGATCAGACATCTTGGATAATTCGATCTCCGCGAATCTCCTCATTCCCGTTGAATCGAAGATAGTATCTTGAATTCTTTTGTTTGAAGTCCCTATGAATGTACAATTCTGTGTGATGTTATCCACGTCTTGTGTCCGCATTCCTCTAGCGGATAAAGTCTTGGCAGTAATTGCATTCTTCATAGCCTCTACATCAGCCCTATTATATCCAGTCATCTCGTCAAAAACAATCACGAAATTTTCAGCAAATGATTTTTTCATAAACGTATCGGAGAACACATCTAATTGCAGAGACATTGTAAATTCATCGAGTGGTTTCAATAGTTGAAAAACCGACTCCGACTTCCCAATCCCTTGAACACTAGAGTAAAGAACAGGCATAACATGGTGTTCAACACTCAGACCTAAAATCTTGCGCTTTACTTGCCAAATGAACGAGTGCATAATAGTCGTGGCAAATTCCTTCTTCGCTGCGCTTTGGTCAACCAACAAACAATCAACGAAACGCGCTAATTCACCTAGTTTATCATCGAATTGAGTGTGAAATCCCACTTTTGAGCGCAATTTGCGTATTAATTCAGCTCTCTGGTTGTGAATGTAGTTGTCAAAGTGAGCACCCAAGTCGCCCTTCTTTAATCTATTGGACGGCGCTATTTTGTTTTTCACACACCAAACCAGAAATTCTTTGTGAATCATCGTAAGGAGGTTAGCCTTGTTAATACCTGGATGGTCTCGCCATTCAATAGCCCCTGAATAAGAAACCTTGATTCCCTTCTTATTCAAGTACAGATCAACATAGCGATTTTGATCGTCCAAGACTTCAAGGCGTTCTTCCTTCTGCTCACCTAAGAGTTTCAAGATTCTACCACGATCCGCTGCTGGTAAGTTACTTAAATCAAAGTCCATTTTTGTTCTCCAATAATCGAGCATATAATTCATTTTGTTTTTGTTCCGCATCACGGAGCATATCCCAACCTTCGCTTGCTCGCTCGGAATAAATAAAATCCCATGCCTTATCAATAAATTTATAAAGTTCACGGTTTTTAATTTCGTATTCTTGCTTATCCATAACCTGCTGCTCCCTTTGTTAGCTTCTACTTATTAGTGTTACACAAATTATTAATTTCTCGGTGTAAACCTAATTTAATACTCAACACCTTTACATCATCTTTATTTTCTAAAATCAAAGCTAGTTGTAGGTCGTTAAGGAAAGAATCCCTTGCGCTCGTATTTTTCGTGCGCGCTCGTAAACCTTCCACGTATGTTATTGCTCGGTCGTTCATTGGTTAACCCTCCTCTTTTAATGTTTCCAGAAATTTAATATGGGCCAGGGTTTTTTCTATCTCTTCATTAAGGTGGATGATATCATCCTTCAATCCATTAATGTGCCTTTTTGCTGACCATATATCGTAATCTAAGACTATGTTTTGTTCACTCATTGTTTAACCCTCCTGGCGTATTTTAATGTCTATGGATATTATTGAACGTAGTGTTACACTTACACCTCTCAAATCATTATCCATTGGATCTATTTCTACGAAATAAGTTAGCTGCTGATCGGCCAAAGTAGTCAAGTCTAGTGCTCGTATAATACCACTGGTACTAATTGAATCTACTATGAAAAATTTCGTATCAGATTTAAATACATCCCCGAATGATAAACTCCGAATAGGTATTCTCTTGTATTGTACTTCTTCTAATGACATTATTTTTCTCCTTTAAAATTCTTAGAAATATATTCTTTAATCTTATCCCACTGCCAGAAACCTCGGTGCCTAGCGTACTTCTCAGTATAATTATCGACCTTGTCGGAAGATACCTTAGGTTTATTTTCCATCACTAGCATTGCGACACTCCTATGCTTATAACACAGTGCTGGTCATGCACCACTATGCAAAATTGATAAGGGTTTTCTGAATTTTCAAATACTACAATATCTTTCCAATCAATACCAGGGTATCTCTTTAAGAAAGATTTTACTGCAAAAACCTTGTGGTTGCGTCCCTCCATTGGCGCATGGTATTCATACTGAGCTATAAAATTCTCTAGTTCAATTTCTTCAAAGTCCATCGTCTACCTCCGTTACAATCCAACTTTTTCTCACAATAGCCCAATCTAGTTCTTCAGGGAAGGAAATATTGACCTCATCTTCAGTTATACTATTTAACACTTCATTTAGTAACTCGCCTTGTGATGTATATACTATAAGATTTGGAAACAGTTTACTAGTTATTTCATATCTTTTATTCATTGTCTTCCTCCCACTCTATGGTTTGTTCATAATCCCCCGGCGTTACCAAATCTAACTCGATTCGAGGCATACACCCGGTTGTTATTATTAGCAATGCAAGTAGCATGCCAAGGTTAAGTTTCGTCAGCATGGTCGTTACCTCCTCGAAAGTCGTAGTCGTCAGGGATATACACATTAAAATCCCAGTTTGGTAAAAACCCGTTGCGCATGTCCCGTGAAAAATCCTCTTCCTTCCTAAGCCTATCATACTCAGCTGTAATGTAATGCCTAGCCTTTATCACCGCGGGGGTTCTTTCTTCGAACGGAATATCGTTCATTATTTCTAGTATTTGTTTTAGTCTCTTCATTTTTTGTTTCTCCTTTGAACCTGGAAATCTACCTGGTAACTATTACCTTCCGAGTACTTCCAGGTTGGTTGCCGGGTTACACCTCCGTTTCTTACTATATATCCATCAACTTCATTAGCTAAAGGATAAGTGTCCTCCTCTAAGTGGGCTACTATTTCCTCTTTCTTCATCAAGTGAATAATACTCGTTGTTGGATTGATTGGCCCCCACTCTTGAAGGTAATCAAACACCTCTGGCCACTCGTAAGTAAACCGAATACTTTTCTCGAATTGGTCAAAGTCAAAATCACTCAGCCAATTATCACAGTGATGATAATACAAGCACTTGTGAAACAGATAATGCCAATACGTCTTGTTGTCGATCAGTTTCTTAGACATCTTCTATCTTTTTTAATAGCCTGAACACTTCCTCTAAACTATCACCATATTTTAGTGCCGCTATGGCTTCGTCTACCAAGACCATGATGTCAAAGTAACGATCGTCTTCGTAAAATTCTTCGTCCATTAATTTTCTCCTTTAAATCTTTGTATTGTCAAACTCAGTCTTAATCACTTCCTCGACTGTTTGAGCAATGAATTTGTATTCGTCTTTACTACACCCGGCCTTAACACACCCATCTTTAACTGCTTGAAGTATTCTGTTACCCCACTGTTCCAAAATCTCAGCTTGCATCTTCTCTATCTGCAAACGCTTTTGGTAATCCTTGATTGCTTCAATAGCCCCTGTAGCAATTGCCTTGCCAATTATGTTACCTATCGTTGTTAAAAACATCGTCTTCCCCCAAATCAGCCAAAAGTTCATCGTACTCTAACAAATCTCTCATAAGGTAATCCATGTCACCATCCTTCATGCCGTCAAGAGCCTTCTGTATTCTTCCTTCCAAGAATTTCTCTTGCTCAAGGAGAACCTTTCTTTCCTCTTCACCCAGTGACACGTAAATGTACACCGAACATATAACACCTTCGTAGTTTACCACAGTGTTGCAATCCCCCAACTCACCGGTGCTAATAAAATCGTTGCAAAAGTCTTGTATCTTTCTAGCCGTAGGTATTGTTAACCCAACTGCTATTGGTACCGGAATCGAGCCTTGATACGGACAGAAGGCCGCTGATGTCCTTGCGTCTTCGATCATCCCCTCGAGTTCTTCTTTGGTTTTGAATGTGTACATCTTATTTGTTCTCCATTATTTTTACAATCTTTTCTAACGCCTTCCGAATCCCTTTTAGTTCTAGATTTTGTTTAATATCCCTGTTATGATCTCTCTCTCTTTTAGATAGTTGAGGTCTATCCATGCTGTCCATTAGTGTTCTCCTTCTTAGTTCTCATTCTACCAGAGTTATCGACCCTTGTCAAGAACTCTTTAGGTATTTCCCATGTTTATTACTATGCAACTACCGGGCCACCTTGAGATTAATCATGTGTCTAAAAAACCCAGTCGTTTGACAAGGGTAGATAACCGATTCAGGTGTTACACCTTTCAACGAGTACTTGCGTATTATCCGGTGTAACGTCTTCACAATGGCTATTACGTCATCCATCTTTTGGATGTTGTCTAAGATCATCAAGTCTCTGAACAATAGATTCGGGCCTATTGCGTCCCTGGTATCTTGAATCATACCTTCGAGTTCTTCTAGTGTTTTGAATGGGTAAATCATTGTTAGTCCCTCCTTAGTAGCACAAGTAAAATACCTAAACCTAAACCAATCAACACAATAGGATGTGCACTCAACGCAAAAAACTCTATGGTTTCTGTACCTACTAATAAGTTAATCATCTTATTCCTCCTTCTAATTTCTCTATGTCCATGTAATCATACGCCACGCAAAATCTTTCTTTACACATGCCTTCTGATCTGCTCTCGGCTATTCTAGTCCTCTGTGCTTCAGCTGCTTCTAATGTCTTAAAGACAAAGTGCGAGTCCGAAACGTCCGGATCTGTGTATAAAATGTACATCTTACTGCTCCTTGTTGGTATTCCCTTATTCTACCTAAGTTATCGACCAGTGTCAAGAACTCTTTAGTTTAAAGTCTCTATTTCTCCGTAATATACTTGAAACAATTGGGTTGGTCTTCCTCCTGAAGAAGTATAAGAAGAGGTGTGTTTCTTTCTACTTGAATATATGTCAACAAGTTTAAGGAATTTAACTATCTTAATATCTACGTATACAATTTCTACTAAACCAGTTATACTGGCAATATGCTTAAAAGCCACATAAGTACCATCTTTATTCTTAACCGTCCAGCCTGTTTTAGTGTATTTTCTGTATTCCCCTTTCGCGATTAAATCAAGTAAAGCGTTAATGCACTGTTGGCCTTCTGTCAATTTCCCTAATTTATTGAGTTTGGCATCCCAATAGCGCTGAGTAGTAGTCGAAGTGGTTGTATTTACTAACCACTTACCATTACCAATCCAAGTATCAGTCATAAGCTCACCAGTATCAATATATCTAGCCTCAGAAGGTGTTTCATATATGTTAACATTGTCTAAAAGTTTCATCTTACTGCTCCTTGTTGGTATTCCCTTATTCTACCTAAGTTATCGACCAGTGTCAAGATAACTTTAGCGTTTATTTCCACAATCTAAGTCTTGCAATTTCCGTGCCAAGTCACTCCATTGTGTTCCGTTTGATTCATAGATGTACTTTAATACCTCAGACTTACCGACTACGGTACCACGATAAACCTCGTCAATTAACTCATCCAAGTTAGTAACCATTTCAACGAAACAACTTTCGTCGTTTATATCTGCACCATTTAGTGACAACCTGGCATTAATTACCTCAGCCGGGTCAGCTATGAAATAAGGTATATTCATTGGTATTCCTCCTTAATCCTATTTAAAAGCACATTATTTTCATTAAACATTGGGAACCCACTCTCTATCCATTTCCTACCATCTGGCGTTAGTAAATGTTTTAAGTGTTTGATCTTAGTATCCAAAGACATCACAGCAAAATATACTATAACGTTTTTTATTTCTTCTATATTCTTCGGAGCCAAAGCCCTCTGTTCTTCTGCCCAAGATAATTCCTCCAATATCCTAGGCTTTATTTTAACATAGTCATAATTAACCTTTTCGGCAAATATTTCCCAACTCATTGGTATTCCTCCTCGAAGAGTTTTAATAATTCATCTATTAGTCTCTCTACCTCGTCCTCTCCTCTTACTTTAGTACATTGTTTGTACCACCTGATTCTACCCATGAAGTCTATATTCTCTAGTGGACTCAAATAATCCTTAAGAGACAACACAACCCGAGTTGCTTGCTCCACGACTAGTTCGTCATAGTAATAATCGTCGGTCTCTTCTGCCACCAAGTGTGCCAACTCGTGCAACAACACGTGGTTTGTAGTCCTGCTATCCAACGTATCAACAACCCACGCCATCTCTTGCCCCACGTCGCAGTAACCCAAAGCACCGCGCATTATCGCAGGGTCTACCCAATCCCACGTCTTACCAGCGCGTTTGTACGCCCGGTCAATAAGAGTAAAGAATTCCTTATCCCTCATAATTAAACTCCTTCTTTAGTTTCTCTTGCTCCTCTGGTGGTAAGAGACTCAGCATTGCGTCAAGGTCTTCACGATCCTTGGCCTTACTAGTTCTTTCCTCTTGCCCCTTGGACTGACGCTCGATGATCTTGTTGTAACTATCATCCATCTTGCAATCCTTACATGTGTAGTTTAAACCATCTCGACTGGCACCACGTTTGTGGAACTCCGACCGAGGCTTGGCCTTCTTACATCTAGAACACGCCTTGAACTCAGCAATCTTAAGAGCCTCATTCAATACGTTGATA
>SDBT01008352.1_pt1 | contig 16926 bp, 25 predicted proteins | sample 2277101 | NCBI WGS metagenome assembly SDBT01 (sample SAMN10404973, study PRJNA504765) | marine sediment metagenome | isolation source: marine sediment core GS10_PC15, 103 cmbsf | place: Arctic Ocean: Southern Knipovich Ridge | collected 2010
AGGTAAAAAAATGCCCGGCCATGCAGGTGCCGAGCGCGTTACTACAACTGGGTTAAAAATTGTGAAAGTAGATCCTGAAAATAACCTCTTAGCAGTCAAAGGCGCAATCCCCGGCCCAAATGGTGGATTGCTTGAAATTAGATCTCAAAAATAAACAGGCAATTTTGCAATTGCCTATTATCTTTTAAAATTTACTTTATCTATTCGAGATTTTGTTTCGTGAATAAAAGATCGTTCAAAAGTCTAGCAAGAAACTTTGTTTCTCCATGTTCGATTTTATCAAACAAAAGAGCAATAACTTCTTTTCGTTCTTTTACTGGTGTTAACTTTACAATTTCTTTGGAGACCTTGCTTATATCAGAACGCAGGCATTCTTTTTTAAGGGTCAATTCCTTTTTAAGGGTCAATTCCTTATCTGTCATTATTACCTCCTTTTTCTTTCTTTAAATTAACACTTAATCTTATCATATACCATGCCAAGTGTCAATACTTACAACGTAGAAGGTAAAAAGATTGGGACAGTTACGCTGCCTTCGAAAATTTTTGATGTGAAAATAAATGCTGATTTAGTTCATCAGGTAGTGGTTGCTCAAATGGCAAACAAGCGTCAAGTAATAGCCCATGCAAAAGGCAGAAGCGAGGTGCGTGGTGGTGGCAGAAAACCATGGCGGCAAAAAGGAACTGGCCGAGCTCGCCACGGCTCTATTCGCTCTCCTATTTGGCGAAGTGGTGGCGCTACCTTTGGCCCAACTAAAGAACGAGTTTTTAAGAAAAGGGTTAACAAGAAAATGAAACAAAAAGCATTATTTATGGTTTTAACTTCCAAATACAAAGATAATGAGTTAATATTATTAGATAAATTAGAAATAAAGGAGCCAAAAACAAAATTAATGGCAGAAATATTAGAGAACATCTTGAAGAAAAAAACGAAGAGCGCGCTAATAGTAACTCCGAAAAAAAACGAAAATATAATCAGAGCCAACAAAAATATCCCCTATTCTAAAACTCTTCGGGCCGACAGTTTAAATATACTAGACTTACTATCATTCAAATATTTATTAATGCCTAAAGAGGCAATAAAGGTAATTGAAGAAACATATGGCACTGTTCGAAAAACTTAAATCATTATTCAAAAAGAAACCCAAGAAGAAACCCACCCCTGAACCTAAACCAAAGGCCGAAGTTGCTAAACCAGAAATCAAAAAACCAGCAGTAAAAAAGCCCTCTATAAAGAAAAAAGTCTTACGGGATGCCTATAAAATTCTCAAAGAACCTCATATTAGCGAAAAAGCCACTGTTTTAACTGATCAAAATAAATATATTTTTAAAATTTTTCCAAAAGCCAATAAGATTGAAACTAAAAAAGCTATTGAGGGTCTTTACAGGGTAAAAGTAAAAAATGTTAATATAATCAACGTCCACCGAAAACGAAGAGTTCTTCGTGGTGTTGAAGGGTTTAAAACAGGATATAAAAAAGCAATTATAACCTTAGAAAAAGGAGAAAAAATTGAAATAATGCCACACTAACATGAAAATATATAAACCAACAACTCCAGGTCGGAGAAAAATGACCGGCATAGACTATAAAGAAGTTTTAACTGCTAGCAAGCCACACAAACCGCTTGTTAGGGCCCTTAAAAAACGAGCGGGAAGAAATAAACAAGGAAGAATTACAGTCAGACATCAAGGTGGTGGCCATAAAAAAAGATATCGACTAATTGATTTTAAAAGAGACAAGTTTAATATCCCGGCCAAAGTTGAATCTATTGAATATGACCCAAACAGATCGGCTTTTATAGCTCTTATTACTTATGAAGATGGAAAAAAGAGTTATATTTTAGCACCTCAAGATTTAAAAGTAGGAAATAAAATTATTGCTGGAGAAAAAGTTCCCTTAGAACCTGGAAATAGAATGCCTCTAAAAAACATGACAATTGGTACATCTGTTTATAATATCGAACTTATTCCGGGTAAAGGAGGACAAATTGTGCGAACAGCTGGAGCAAACGCCCAAGTAACAGCCCTTGAAGGTGGATATGTTCATCTAACTCTACCTTCGTCGGAAATCAGAATGGTGCCTGAAAATGCCATGGCTAGCATCGGTTCGCTAACTAATCCTGAACACAGATTTGTTAATATAGGTAAAGCCGGACGTTCTCGTTGGTTAGGTAAAAGACCGACTGTGCGCGGAGTAGCTATGAATCCAGTTGATCATCCGCATGGTGGTGGAGAAGGAAGGGCGCCAGTTGGTCAACGAAAAGGACCAAAAACTCCCTGGGGCAAAAAAGCTTATGGAGTAAAAACTAGAAAAAAGAAAAAATATTCAAATAAATTTATAATTAAAGGCAGAAAGCGCAAACGCAAATAATTATGTCTAGAAGTTTAAAAAAAGGACCATACATTGACGAAAAATTGTTAAAAAAAGTTCAAAAACTAAAGCCAGACGACAAGGCTGTAATCAAAACCTGGGCGCGAGCTTGTACCATTACCCCGGAAATGGTTGGTTTTACTTTTGGTGTCCATAATGGTAAAATTCATATTCCAGTTTTTATTACAGAAGATATGGTCGGTCATAAATTAGGCGAATATTCCCCCACCAGAAAATTCGTTAGGCACGGTGGAAAAATACAAAAAGAATTAGAGCATAAAGCCAGGGAAACTGAAAAATAAAATAAATCATGAAAATTACAGCCAAACTAAACCATTTGCGAATGTCTCCAAAAAAGATTAGGTTAGTTGCTAATCTTGTTCGAGGCATGGATGCAAAAGAAGCAGAAGTTCAGCTTAAATTTTTAACCAAAAAAGTAGCTGGGCCGATTTTAAAACTTTTAAATTCAGGTGTTGCTAATGCTCAACACGATTTTGGTATTGAGAAAGATAATTTATTTATTTCTGAAATCCAAGTTAATGAAGGACCGACCTTAAAACGCTGGCGCGCTAGAGCTATGGGTAGAGCAGCTCCAATTATGAAACGAACTAGCCACATAAATTTAGTTTTGGAAACTAAGAAGAAAGTGAAAACAAAGAAAAAATCCGTAAAGAAACCTGAGGTAATTAAATTAGAAGACGCTGAAAAAATTAAAAAAGAAGCACCTAGTGAAAAAATTGAACCTCGGCCCAAGGCCGACCAGTCGAAAGCTGGAAAACCAAAGGCTGTTCCACCTACTAAACCCTACCCAACCACTTCAAAATCTAAAAAGAAATTCTGGAGCCGCCAAACATTTGGCAACGCTAAAAAGATATTTAGAAGGAAATCTTTTTAAAATATGACTCATAAAGTGCATCCACGGGCTTTTCGATTAGGGTATACTACTGATTGGAAATCCCGATGGTTTAATAAAAAGAAATATCAGGAGTATTTAAAGCAAGACTATTACTTGCGGGAATTTATTATGGGTCAGCTAAAACAAGCAGCAGTAAAAGAAATTGAAATCAAGCGTTCAGCTAATTCAGTTAATATTATAATCCACGCTGCCCGACCAGGAATTATTATCGGAAGAGGTGGAGCTGGTATTCAAGAAATTAAAAAAGAGATAATTAGGAAGATATTCAAGGGACAAACCAAGGGCCTAAATGTAAAAATAGATATTGAAGAAGTAAAAAAACCAGAAACCCATGCCAGAATTATAGCTCAAAATGTCGCAGAACAACTCGAAAGAAGAATGCCCTTCAGACGAATAATAAAACAAACTCTAGATAAAGTTACGCAGAACTCTGAAGTTAAAGGGGCTAAGATTTCTATTTCAGGCAGACTTGGTGGAACTGAAATGGCCCGACGAGAATGGTTAAGAAAAGGGGAGATGCCTTTACAAACCCTTAGAGCTGACATTGATTATGCTTATATCAATGCCTACACTACTTATGGAGTTATTGGGGTAAAGGTTTGGGTATACAAAGGAGAAAAATTCGAATAATATGCTACAGCCGAAAAAAGTAAAACATAGAAAATGGCAAAAGGGTCGGTCACGAGCCAAAATGACAAAAGGAGGAGCAAAACTAAGCTTTGGCAGTTTTGGTTTAAAAGCAGAACAAGCAACCTGGTTAACTGCTCGCCAAATTGAGGCAGCTCGTCGAGCAATAACCAGGCACGTTCAAAGAGGAGGAAAAATCTGGATAAGAGTTTTTCCAGATAAACCAAGAACAGCTAAAGGAATTGAGGTGCCAATGGGTGGAGGAAAAGGAAGCGTTGATCATTATGTGGCTCCAATAAAGCCTGGAAGAATAATTTTTGAAATGGACGGCATTTCTGAGCCGATTGCCCGAGAAGCTATGAAATTAGCCGGGCATAAACTTCCAATAAAGACTAGATTTGTAAAAAGATAAACATGAAAATTAGGGAATTACGACGAAAATCAACAAAAGAACTTCAACAAACTCTTATTGAGTTAAGAGATAAATTGCGCGAACTAAGATTTAATTTAGCTGGAGGGAAAGTTAAAAATATCAAAGAAATCAGAGGAACTAAAAGGGATATTGCTAAAATATTAACGTTATTAAAAGAACATGATCGACAAAAATAAAAAATCAACTAAAATTAAACGCACGCTTAAAGGAGTGGTTGTATCTGACAAAATGGATAAAACCATTGTTGTTTTAGTAGAACGATTAAAACAACATCCGCGTTACAAAAGACGTTACAAGATTCATAAAAAATACAAAGCCCATGATTCGGAGAATAAATATAAAAAGGGCGATAAAGTAATTATCCAAGAATCAAAACCTATCTCAAAAAATAAAAAATGGGTTGTTATATAACATGATACAAAGTGGAACAAATTTAAAAATAGCAGACAATACCGGAGCTAAATCAATTCGGGTTATTAAGGTATTAGGCGGATCAAGAAGACGCTATGCTAGAATCGGGGACATTGTTACTGCTTCAGTAAAAGTAGCTGAGCCAAGAAAATTGGTTAAAAAAAAGGATATAGTCAAAGCAGTAATTGTTAGACAAAAAAAAGCTACTAGACGATCCGATGGTTCTTATATTCGTTTTGATGAAAACGCCGCTGTTATCCTAGAAGGAAAGACTCCAAAAGGAGGCCGCATCTTCGGCCCCGTTCCCCGGGAGTTACGAGACAAAGGCTTCACAAAAATAATTTCTTTAGCACCAGAAGTGTTATGAAGATAAAAAATGGTGATACAGTTTTAATAATTTCTGGTAAAGATAGGGGCAAGAAAGGGAAAGTAATAAAAGTTCTCCCCGAAGAGAACAGAATTGTTGTTGAAGGAGTTAATCTTAGAAAAAAACATACCAGACCTAAAAAACAAGGAGAAAAAGGACAAATAGTAGAAATAACCGCTCCTTTGAATGTCTCTAATGTAAAACTAATCTGCCAAAAATGCAAAAAACCCACCAGAGTAGGCTACAAAGTTGTTGAAAAAAATAAGTTTAGAGTGTGCAAAAAATGTCAACAAGAAATTTAATATGATATTAGAAAAATATAAAAAAGAAGTAATCCATGCTATGAAAGAGAAGTTTGGCTACAAGAATGACCTCGCTGTTCCCAAAATTGTAAAAGTTGTGGTTAATGCTGGTATAGGTAAGGCCTTAAAAGACCAAAAGATACAAGAAACAATTACTAAAGACTTGGCTTTAATTACTGGACAAAAACCAGTTTCAACCTTGGCAAGAGGAGCTATTTCTGGATTTAAAATTAGAAAAGGAATGGTGGTTGGACTAAAAATAACATTGCGAGGAAAAAGAATGTATAATTTCTTAGATAGATTAGTAGGAGCAGCAATTCCTAGAATTCGAGATTTTAGAGGCATTCCTGAAAAATCAATTGATAAAGAGGGAAATTTAACCATAGGAATAAAAGAACACATCATCTTCCCAGAAATTGCTCATGAGGATGTAAAATTTATTTTTGGATTTGAGATTACAATAGTAGTAAACGCTAAAAAAAGAAAAGAGGCAGTAGCATTATTTCAATTATTAGGATTTCCAATCAAAAAACATGGCTAGAAAAGCATTAATTGCAAAAGCTAAGAGAAAACCAAAGTTTTCAACTCGAATAATTCGAAGATGTTTTCGTTGCGGCCGCAAAAAAGGCTATATGCGTAATTTTGATTTATGTCGAATCTGCTTCAGAGAATTAGCCAATAAAGGAGAGATTCCTGGCATTAAGAAAAGTAGCTGGTAAAAAATATGACAGACCCCATAAGTGACATATTAACAAGAATACGCAATGCTCAGGCAGTAGGCCATTCTACTGTTGATATTTCTTTTTCTAAAATGAAATTTTCTTTAGCTGAAATCTTGAAAAAAGAAGATTTTGTAAAAAGTGTTTCAAAAAAAGGGCGAGGGATAAAAAGAAAAATAGAAATAGAACTAATGTATCAAGATGAAAAAAATGCCATTCCTAAGATTAATCAACTTAAACAAATCAGTAAACCAGGAAAACGAGAATATGCCAGAGCAAAAGATATTCGTCCTATTTTAGAAGGAAGGGGTATAAATATTATCTCTACTTCCCAAGGCCTAATAACAGGAAAAGAAGCAAAGAAAAAAGGTTTAGGAGGAGAAATATTGTGCGAAATCTGGTAAAAATATGAGTCGAATCGGTAAACAACCAATTCAAATTCCTGAAGGAGTCGAAGTAAAAATCGATGGTGATTTTGTGACTATCAAAGGCCCGAAGGGCGAATTAAAAAATCAAATTCGTCCAGAAATTAAAGTTGAGATGAAAGAGAAAGAAATAGTCTTGAAACCAGTAAAATTTCTCAAAGGAACCCAGGCTCTCTGGGGCACCTACCGTTCACTTATTGCTAATATGATTCAAGGCACAACAGATGGTTTTGAAAAAGTTTTAGAAATAGAAGGAGTTGGCTATAAAGCGAACTTAGAAGACAAAGATATCGTCTTAAACCTTGGTTATTCACACTCAATAAAAATAAAAGCACCAGATGGAATTGAATTTAAAATCGAAAGAAATGTCATCACTATTTCTGGAATAGATAAACAATTAGTTGGCCAGGTTGCGGCCGAAATCCGTTCAAAGCGAAAACCAGAACCGTATAAGGGCAAGGGAATTAGATATAAAGATGAAATAGTTCGCAGAAAAGCGGGAAAGAAGGCAGTGGGAACTGAATAAAATTATGAAAAAAAATAAAAAAGAAAAACGCGAACAACGCCATAGACGAGTTAGAGCTAAAATTAAAGGCACATCAAAAATACCGCGCTTATGTGTTTTTCGTTCAAATAAACATATTTATGCCCAATTAATCGATGACGAAAAAGGAAAAACCCTTGTATCTACAAGTGATTTAGATATTAAGACAAAAATAACTAAGACCAAAAAAGGATTAACTAACAAGGCTGCTATTGCTTACAAGGTTGGAGAAATTCTAGCCAAAAAGGCTATAGAGAAAAAATTCGAAAAAGTGGTTTTTGATAGAGGTGGAAACAAATATCATGGCAGAATAAAAGCCCTTGCCGACAGCGCCCGCGAGAATGGATTAAAGTTTTAAAATTATGCCTAAAAGACAATATAAAACTAGAGCACCTATAGTAAGAGAAAAGCCCGAATTTGAGCAGAAGCTTTTAGATGTGACAAGAACTGCTCGAATGGTTGCTGGGGGTCGGCGTTTTAGTTTTCGAGTCGTTGTTGTACTTGGCAATAAAAAAGGCAAAGTTGGTATCGGAGTAGCTAAAGGAGCTGATGTAACAATGGCAGTTGAAAAAGCTGTCAAACAAGCAAAAAAATATCTTATTGATATTCCTCTTACAAAGGATAAAACTATCCCATATCGAATTGAAGCAAAATATGGCGCTGCAAAGGTTTTGATAAAACCAGCTCGTGAAGGACGAGGAATTATAGCAGGAGGAACGATTAGGGTAATTTGTCTTCTTGGCGGCATTGAAAATATCACCGCCAAAATACTTGGAAGAACGAATAATAAACTTAATAATGCCAGAGCAACAATAAAAGCATTAGAAAAATTAAAAATATAATGCAACTACACGAGCTCAAACCAAAACATAAATCAAAAACCAAAAAGCGTATTGGCCGTGGTGGCAAACGCGGAACTTATTCTGGTCGTGGTATAAAAGGACAAAAATCAAGAGCTGGACGACCTCCTCGACCAGCAATACGCGACATTATTAAAAAAATCCCCAAAAAACGAGGATATAGATTTAAGTCTATAAAAACAAAGCCTCAAGTTGTTAATTTAAAAGACTTAGAAAAAAATTATAAATCAGGCGAAAAAATCACTCCTAAAACATTGTTAGAAAAAGGATTAATTGGTAAAGTAAAAGGAAAGATGCCAAAAGTCAAAATCCTAGGCACAGGCAAATTGACCAAAAAACTAACTATTGAAAAATGTAGTATGTCAGAATCAGTTAAGAAAGCAATAAAACCTAAAATAAAGAAATAAAATGTCTAAAGCACTTGATAAAATAAAATTACTATTCAAAATCAAAGAACTACGGAACAAAATATTCTTCGTTCTGGCTATTTTGGTAATTTTTAGAATCGCTGCCAATATCCCTGTTCCTGGAATTGATATTGAAAAATTAAAAGAATTTTTTGCAGGTAATCAACTTTTTGGCTTGATTAATATTTTTACTGGTGGAGCAATGAGTAATCTTTCTATTATAATGCTTGGTCTCGGTCCTTACATTACTGCCACAATTATTCTCCAACTTCTATCAATGATCTTTCCAAAATTAAAAGAAATGATGCATGAATCAGGTCCTGGGGGTCGACAAAAATTCAATCAGTTCGGTCGAATGCTCACTGTTCCCTTGGCCGTTTTACAGGCTTATGCAATGATAAGTTTATTGCGTAGTCAGGGAGTAATTCCCTATATTAACCCATTCTCTTTGCTGACAGCTATCACTGTTATTACTGGAGGAGCGGTTTTTTTAATGTGGTTAGGCGAACTAATTTCTGAAAAAGGTATTGGTAATGGAGTTTCTCTTTTGATTTTCGCTGGTATTATTGCCCGCTTTCCAGTATCTATTCGACAAACCCTAGTTGCTTTTGATCCTTCGCAAATTCCTTCGTATCTTGCATTCCTTGTCGTGGGTTTAATGGTTATTGCTGGAGTAGTTATCATTAGCGAGGGACAACGAAATGTCCCAGTAGCATATGCTAAAAGAATCAGAGGTCGTCGAATATATGGTGGGGTTTCCACTCACCTACCCCTACGAGTTAATCAAGCTGGTGTTATTCCGATTATTTTTGCTTTATCCATAATGCTTTTCCCTGGCATGGTGGCTAATTTTCTCTCTCAGGTCAATAATCCTTTTATAGCTAATTTGGCTCAAGGCTTTGGTAATCTTTTTCAAAATCAACTTTTCTATGCAGCTTTATATTTCCTTTTAGTTGTTCTCTTTACATACTTTTATACATCAGTTACTTTTGATCCAAATGCAATTGCTGATAATATTCAAAAACAAGGTGGTTTTGTGCCAGGCATTCGACCTGGTCCAAACACTGCTAGTTTTTTTAGTAAGATTTTGAATAGAATAACATTGGTTGGTGCTTTATTTCTCGGTTTTATTGCAATTATGCCTTTAATGGTCAGAGGCGCAACCGGGATTGCTACGATGACCATTGGTGGAACAGCTTTATTAATTGTGGTCAGCGTAGTTTTAGAAACAATGAAACAAGTAGAATCCCAATTAGTCATGAGAGACTATGAAGGGTTCTAGGAGGGATTATGAAAAAAGGTCGAAAAATAAATATTATACTTATAGGAAGATCTGGTTCTGGCAAAGGAACTCAGGCAAAACTTTTAAAGAAACATTTTGGTAATATGCTTCATGTTGTGACTGGTGATTTGTTTCGAGAATTAGCAAAGAAAAAAACTGATACTAGCAAAAGAGTGGCGGAAATTTTAAAAAAAGGCGGCTTACCACATGATGACTTAGCAACAACCCTTTGGATGTATAATCTTGCTCACAATCTTAAAAGAGAAGAAGGATTGATTTGTGATGGCTTCCCTAGACGAACACGAGAGGCAAAAAACCTTGATGAATTCTTGGAGTTTTTAAAAAGAAAACAGGATACTTATGTTTTTCTGATTGATATTTCAGAAAAAGAGGCGTTTGTCCGATTAACTAAAAGGAGAATCTATGCAAATCGAACCGATGATAAACCCGATGCTATAAAAGGAAGAATGGAGTATTTCAAAGAATCTGTAGTGCCAACAATTAAATATTACGAAAAACAAAAACGCTTGATCAAAATTAATGGCGAGCAGAGTATTGAAAAAGTTTTTGAAGATATTTTAAAAACCATAAAAAGTGATTAGGATTTATAATGAAAAAGAAATAGAGATATTGCGTCAAGGTGGAAGGATTTTAGCGAAAATAATAGAAGAACTGAAAAAAGAAGTTAAGCCTGGCGTAACAACAAAACATTTAAACAAGGTCGCCAAAGACCTTGTTTTTTCCTTTGGCGCAAAGCCTTCTTTTTTGGGTTATGAAAAATTTCCTGCCGTGCTCTGCACATCTATTAATGAAGAAATTGTCCATGCGATTCCCAGTGAACGCAAGTTGAAAAAAAGTGATATTCTGAGCTTAGATTTAGGAATTAGATTTGAGGGTTATTGTACAGATGTAGCAATAACAATTCCGGTTGGCAGAATAAATAAAGAGACAAAAAAACTGATTAAAGTCACTAAAGAAGCCTTGAAAATTGGAATCAAACAAACGCAACCAAGTAATCACTTAGGAGATATTGGTTATGCGATTCAGCAATATGTGGAAAAAAACGGATTCAATGTGGTGCGCGAGCTAGTTGGCCATGGGGTTGGAAAAAAAGTCCATGAAGACCCAAAAATTCCTAATTATGGAAATCCAGGTGAGGGACCAAAATTAAAAACAGGAATGGTTTTAGCTATCGAGCCAATGATTACAATTGGCCATTGGAAACTCAAAAAAACTTCAGACGGTTTTGGCTACAAAACCAAAGACAACTCCCTCTCTGCCCACTTCGAACACACCATTGTAATCACATCTAAGGGCCCGGAAATATTGACAAAATTATAGAAATTTATTAAACTGTAAAGTAATCACTCGAATAGTTACTTAAAAAACAAATAACTAAATTCAGATTACAGGAGGATAGATTGTTAGAAAGAATAAAGACTTTTTTTGGATGCTTTTTTTGCTGGAAAGTAAAACCGTCAAAGAATCTTGAAGAAGTAGAAGTTTTTATTGCTCAATCTTTTGGTCTTCGTAAAAATTCTCCAGGTTTAAGCAATGAAAGATTAGCAGATGAAATTCGGAAATTGCACAAAATGTATCCACGCCCGCTTATTCTTCAATGGGAAGTTGCGGATTGTGTTCCAGAGCTTAAAAATGGAATAGTTTTAAGAATTGAGAAGCATCGAATATCAAACAAATATCTTGATAGTAAAGAAGTAAAGACCCAAGCCGCTATAAAAATGAAAGAAGAAGGGTGGAAGACCGCAATCCTGATTAGTCATCCATGTCATAATTGGAGATGCAAAAAAATCTTAGAGCATTTAAAGGTTCAAGTTTTAATTCCATTATTAGATGATATTCCTTACGACAGAGAATCTACACAGCGGTGGACAAGGAATTGGCTTTTCTGGGTGATCAGAGAAGTACCAACTAGAATTTTTTACTTTCTAAAAGGATGGATCTAAAAAAGACTCTACGCTCAACACGCGGGGTCTTTAAATTTGCCTAAAGGCTGAGTTTTTGGTAATATAAAAAACATGGAACTTATTTTTCAAATTAAAAAGTCGAGTCAAAAAGGTAAGGTGCCAATAGAAATTGTTTTGAAGGATAAAAAAAAGGTTATTGGTCGAGAAAAAGTGGAAAATGCGGAAAAAGTGCTTGAGGGACTTGACAAAATTCTAAAAAGGAGTAAAATAGGAATTACTGTTATTAACAGTATAAAAGTTGACGATTTAAATAAGAGCAGGTATACTTCTTATAGAATAATTAAAGCAATTGAAAAAGCATTAAAATTTAGTTTAAACTTTTAAACTAAATTAAAAATATCTTAGCTTTTGCTGGATAACAATTTAATATAAACGATTTTTAACCCTAATTGAGAGGGACAATTAGGGCATTTTTTTGGTATATCGCGTTAATTATTTAACTATTATGCTTAAATATTTCTCAAAATACCCAAAAGATTTATATCCTCTGCCAAATCTTGTTAAGATTCAACTTGATAGCTATCAATGGTTTTTAGAACACGGCTTAAAAGAACTTTTTGATGAAGTTTCTCCAATTAAAGATTACAGCGGTAAAGATTTAGAATTAAGTTTTGAAAGTTATTCCTTAGATGAAGCTAAATGCAATGAGGCAGAAGCAAAAAAATATGGCCTTTCCTATGAGGCTGCTATTCGAGCAAAAGTTAAGCTAATCAATAATAAAACTAAAGAAACGAAAGAGCAAGAAATTTTCTTAACTGACTTTCCTCTTATAACACCCAGAGGGACTTTCATAGTTAATAGAGTGGAAAGAGTTGTAGTTTCTCAACTCATCAGATCCCCGGGTGTTTTCTTTACTTGCAGTTATGTTCGAGGCAAAAAAGTGCATGGAGCAAAAATTATTCCTAATCGAGGAGCCTGGCTTGAATTTGAAACAGATACCAATGGAGTAATCTCTGCTAAAATTGATAGAAAAAGAAAAGTTCCAGTAACCGCTCTAATTCGGGCTTTTGGTACAGAAAAAAACGAAGAAATAGCCAGTCATTTTAAAGATATTGATACTAATCCAAACATCAAATATATTGAAGAAACTCTTAAGAAAGACTCCTCCAAAAATCAAGCTGAAGGATTAATCGAGGTTTATAAAAGAATTAGGCCAGGCGATTTAGCTGTAGTTGATAATGCAAAACAGTTAATTGAAAATATGTTTTTCAACTTCGATAGATATGATTTAGCTGAAGTTGGAAGATTCAAAATGAACCAACGATTAGGGATAGAAACTCCTATAGATAAAGAACATAGAATTTTACTTCCTAGTGACATAATTTTAATAGTTAAAGAGATTATCCGATTAAATAATGACCCAGAAGCTATTGGTGATGATATAGATCATTTAGGAAACCGTCGAGTAAGACCATTGGGAGAACTTCTACAAAATAAACTTAGAATAGGATTCGCTAGAATGGAACGTATCATTCGAGATAGAATGTCAACTCTCGATATTTACACCATAACTTCTAACCAACTTGTAAATTCAAGGCCTTTGATTGCTACTGTTAAGGAATTTTTTACTTCCTCCCAACTTTCTCAATTTATGGACCAGGTCAATCCGTTAGCTGAACTTGAACACAAACGTCGACTTTCAGCTATGGGACCAGGTGGATTAGCCAGAGAAAGAGCTGGGTTTGAAGTAAGAGATGTTCATTCAAGTCACTACGGACGAATTTGTCCTATTCAAACTCCTGAAGGGCCAAATATTGGATTAGTTGGTCATTTAGCCACTTATGCTCAACTTAATAAATATGGATTTATCGAAACCCCATATCGAAAAGTAAAAAGCAGCAAAGTAACAAAAGAAATAGTCTATTTAGATGCCAGTGAGGAACAAAAATATATCATTGCTCATGCCGGTGAACCATTAGACAAAAATAATAAATTTTTAAATAAAAAAGTTGAAGCGAGAATAAAAAGCGAACCTGGAATGGCAAATAGAGATAAAGTCGATTATTTAGATGTATCGCCTTATCAATGCGTTAGTGTTGCAACGGCCCTAATTCCATTCTTAGAACAAGATGATGCTAATCGAGCTCTTATGGGTTCAAATATGCAACGTCAGGCAGTTTCTCTGTTTAATCCACAAGCTCCACTGGTTGGAACAGGAATTGAAAGAAAAGCTGCAAAAGACTCCGGGCAAACAATCTTGGCTTATGAGAAAGGAAGAGTCATAGAAGTAGATGCTGACCATGTTACACTCAAACATTCAAAAAAAATAAAACCTGATAAATTTATTTTAAAAGGAAAAATCAGCTTCGCTTCAAAAACCGAAAAACCAAAAAAGAAATTAGGTGGCGTAGTCGAAATTAGCCCTGATCTTACGAAAACTATTTACCGACTGCATAGTTTTACCAGAACTAATCAATATACTTGCATTAATCAAAGACCAATAGTTAAGAAAAACCAAATTATTGAAGAAAGTGGAGTCTTGGCAGATGGAGCTTCAACAGATAATGGAGAATTAGCATTAGGACAAAATATCGTTGTTGCCTTTTTACCTTGGGCAGGAGCAAATTTTGAAGATGCAGTTGTAATTTCTGAAAGATTAGTCAAAGATGATCGCTTTAGCTCAATTCATATTGAAGAATTTTCTTGCGACGTTCGGGATACTAAATTAGGTCCAGAAATTACTACTCCAGATATACCCAACGTAGGAGAAGATCGATTAAAGGACTTAGATGAAGACGGTATAGTCAGAATTGGAGCAGAAGTAGGTCCAGGGGATATCTTAGTAGGAAAAATTTCGCCTAAGGGAGAAGTTGATCTCACGTCTGAAGAAAGATTGCTCCGAGCTATTTTTGGAGAAAAGGCTCGCGATGTTAAAGATGCATCTTTAACTCTTTCTCATGGCAAACGAGGTCGGGTTACTGGAATAAAAATATTTTCCAGAGATCAAGGGGACAAGCTTCCAGCTGGAGTAATAAAAACAATTCAGGTAGAAGTGGCTCAATTTAGAAAAATTTCAGTTGGTGATAAATTAGCTGGTCGCCATGGTAATAAAGGAGTTATTTCAAAAATATTACCAGAAGAAGATATGCCCTATTTAGAAGATGGTATGCCAGTAGAAATTATTCTTAATCCTTTAGGAGTTGCTTCGCGAATGAACATTGGACAGATATCAGAGACTCACCTTGGTTGGGCAGCAAAACGCCTGGGTTACAAAACTTATAGCCCTCCCTTTTCAGGAGTAAGCGAAACTGAAATTAAAAAAGAATTAATCAAAGCTGGTCTTCCTAAAAACGGAAAAGTTGTACTTTATGACGGTCGTACTGGCGAACCCTTTATGCAAAAAGTGACGGTTGGTTACATTTATATGATGAAATTAATCCATCTTGTAGAAGATAAAATTCACATGCGTTCTATTGGCCCTTATTCTCTGATTACTCAACAACCGCTTGGTGGAAAAGCTCAATTTGGAGGACAGCGATTCGGTGAAATGGAGGTCTGGGCTCTTGAAGGTTATGGAGCTGCTCATACTTTGCAGGAAATGCTTACTATAAAATCAGATGATGTTATTGGTAGAGCTAATGCTTATGATTCTATTATAAAGGGCAACCCGATTAGAGAACCTAATATCCCAGCATCATTTCATGTTTTAGTAAACGAACTGAAATCGCTGGGATTTTCAGTTAGTTTGATGAAGAAAAAGAAGGATCCCGTCGTCGCCCCCGCCTTCGCTAAAGCTGCGGCGGACAAGAAGGCTGCGGAGGATAAAAAGCCTAAAAAGAAAAGTGAAAAGGCAGAAAAACGAAAAATCAAAAAAGCATCCAAAGAAAAGGAGAAAATTAAAAAAACTTCCGCCGTTGCTAAAGCTATGGCGGACAAGAAGAAATAATATATGGAACAAGAAGTTATAAAATTAGAAGAATTTGATGCGATTCGGCTTAGATTAGCTGGCCCAGAAGAAATGCTGAAATGGTCTCATGGTGAAATTGTTAAGCCAGAGACTATAAATTATCGTACTCAAAGAGCGGAAAAAGACGGCTTATTCTGTGAAAGAATTTTTGGACCAGAAAAAGATTGGGAATGCTATTGTGGTAAGTACAGACGTATTCGTTATAAAGGAATAATTTGTGATAGATGTGGCGTAGAAGTCACCAAGGCTTCAGTAAGAAGAGAACGAATGGGACACATTAAACTAACCATAGCTGTTTCACATATTTGGTTTTTAAGGGGAGTACCGTCTAAAATGGGACTTTTCTTTGATATGTCATTTCAAAGTTTAGAGAAAATCATTTACTTTGGCGCTTATATCGTTACTAAAATAGATGAAAAAGAAAGAATAAAAGTATTAAAAGAAATTAATAAAGAATATAAAACAAAAGTCAAAAACATTAAAAGCAAAAAAGAAAAAGAGGTTCTTAATGCTGTAAGAGATAGAACAATTAGGGAAATAAAAAAACTTCACAAGAATCAAATTCTATCAGAAATAGCTTACCGAGATATGAGTATGAAATATGGACATATGTTTGAAGCTGGCATCGGAGCAGAAGCATTAAGAGATATGGTTAAAGATGTTGATCTTGATAAAAGAGTAAAGGAATTGGAAGAAAAAGCGAAAAAAACATCATTGTCTCAAAGTAGAAAAATTTTAAGACAATTAAGGCTCGTTAAAAGAATGCAGAGTTCTGGTATTCGCCCAGAATGGATGTTCTTGACAATATTACCGGTTATGCCTCCTGATCTTCGTCCAATGGTTCAACTCGATGGTGGTAGATTTGCTACTTCAGATGTGAATGATCTTTATCGTCGAGTCATTAACCGTAATAATAGATTGAGAAAACTAATAGAACTGAATGCTCCTGAAGTTATATGTCGAAACGAAAAAAGAATGCTTCAAGAAGCAGTCGACGCTTTAATTGATAACTCTGCCAGAAGAGGTCAAGGAGCTGTGGTTGCTTCAACTGGTCAAAGAAGACAATTAAAATCTTTAGCTGATATGTTAAAAGGTAAACAAGGAAGATTCCGACAAAACCTTTTGGGTAAAAGAGTTGATTATTCTGGCCGTTCAGTAATTGTTGTTGGCCCTGAATTAAAACTTCATCAGTGCGGCATTCCTAAAAAAATGGCTCTTGAACTTTTTAAACCATTTGTCATCAGAAAGCTAATTAAAAACGAATTTGCTTATAATGTCAGAGGGGCCGGAAGATTAATTGAACAAGAAACAGACGAAGTCTGGGCAATGCTTGAAGAAGTAATCCAAGACAGATATGTTCTTTTAAACCGAGC
>SDBT01008353.1_pt1 | contig 16924 bp, 14 predicted proteins | sample 2277101 | NCBI WGS metagenome assembly SDBT01 (sample SAMN10404973, study PRJNA504765) | marine sediment metagenome | isolation source: marine sediment core GS10_PC15, 103 cmbsf | place: Arctic Ocean: Southern Knipovich Ridge | collected 2010
GCAGCATCTAAGTTACCCAGCCGCCCCTCTAACGGATCACCCGCAAGGGTAAGAAGCAGTACGTGCATGACGAGCGCGCCCTGCAGCGCACGCTGCTGGATCTGGGCGTGGCCGACGCGACGCTCAGATTCCGGCTGGACGGCGAGGAGGAGCGGGAGCTGCCGCAGGCACAGTTCTCCATCCTCGTGGACCTGTTGAGCGAGCTGGACGTGCTGACACGTCGCGTGGCACTGCTCGGCACGCCCTTCGGAGAGTACCTGGCCGCGCGGGACGCCGACGGCCGGTTCCCCCTCTATCGCGTCGCCCACGTGGACGGCAATAAGCAGCGGACCGAGCACCTGTTCTACTCCGAAGCCGACTACGACGCCTTTGTCCTTAGTCTGAGCAAGGAGCTGGGCGACGACCTGCACATCGTCGGGGAGGAAGAGGAGGGCGAGCAGACGGCCGACGAGGCGAACTCGCTGCACCCGTGCCGCTTCGATCAAGCCGCGCGGGTGGGCGTCGTCGTCAGCGAGATCGAGGCGCTCGGCCTGCCCGTTGCCAGCCTCAACGGCGACCACGAGGGCAACGGCGACGAGGAGCCGCCGTTCACGATCGTGTCCGATGGCGACACGGTCGGCGCCCCGTCACTGTTGGGCCTCATCCCCGTCGTGCGTGACCTCGGCCGGGTAGGGCTCGACATCCAACGGTACAAGGGCCTGGGCGAGATGAATGCCGGCGAGTTGGCCGAGACTACCTTGCAGCCCGAGGTGCGGCACGCGGCGCAGGTGACCATCGGCGACGTGGTCAAGGCGGACAACTATTTCAGCATCCTGGCCGGTAAAGATGTCAAGCGCCGGCGTGAGTTCATAGAGCGCTACGCCCCCGAGGTGAGGAACCTGGATGTGTAGGGCGCCGGCGTCCCCTGAGCAGATCCTCTGACGGGGGTCCTGCGACCTATGGCGGGTGACGAGTACGAGGTCGAGTGCCCGTACTGCGGCGCCACCTTCCCGATGGCCGGGGAGGACGGCGGGCTGGTGAACTGCCCCGTCTGCCGAGGGGCGATCACGGTCGAGCCCGCCGCGGGGCCCGGCGAGGATGCAGCGGACCGGGAGCCGCCGGCCTACGAGCCGGCCGATGCGGCGCCGTTGGCCCTCGCGCTGACGGACGCCGATCAGGAGGCGCCCGCGTATGTGTGCCTGGCGCGCGAGGAGAAGGTCAACCCGATCACGCTGGGAGCCCTGTTCGAGCGCTACACGGGGCTCAGCCGCCTGGAGGCGCGCCGCTACGTGGTCCGCAGCCTGGGCCTGCTGTTGGAGGACGTCAGCCTGCAGACGGCCGGCGGCATTGTCGAGGCGCTGCGGGAGGAAGACTGCGAGGCGTTCGCCGTGCCCGCAGCGGCCGTGCCCGACGTGGCGCGGGAGCTCTCGCTGGTGCGCATCTACGGCGTTGATGAGCGGGCCCTGAGGATCCAGACGGACCCGGAGGGCAGCATCCGCTCCGTGCGCTGGAGTACGATCGCGGCAGGCATCTGCACGCTGTGCGAGTTGGAGCGACGGACCGTGACGGAGCGCATCCCGGATGCCACCGGCGGCCATGTCGTCTCGGCCGTCATCGGCGGCGCCTACATGGCGCCGACGCACAGGATGAGGCGGCGCCAGGTGGAGCCGGTCCTGCGGGTGACGCTGGTGCTGAGGGACAAGGTGGGCCGGGCCTACCTGCTGCCCTTCACGGGGGACCAGGTGCGCTACGCCTACCTGGGCGAGAGGATGCAGGCGTCCCGGGAGCAGAACCTGGAGTTGATGCTGCAGGACGTGGCGCGCCGGGCGCCGAACGCCTTCTGGCCGGCCGGCTACCGGGCGGCCGCCGAGGGCAAGCGCACGCGCGTGACAAAGCTGATCGGAACGGTGGACGAGGAGAGATACCTGCGCTGGGCGCTCTGCTGCGCCGCGGCCAGGGGGCTCTTCAGGCCCCGAACATAAACGGAAGACGGAACCGACATGTCCCAGGAAGCCCGCGAAGTCGACGAGCTCCTCATCGAAGAGGAGATGAAGGACGCCTACCTGACGTTCGCCATGAGTGTGATCATCAGCCGGGCGCTGCCCGACGTGCGGGACGGCCTGAAGCCCGTCCAGCGCCGCGTCCTGCTGGCCATGGACGAGTTGAACCTCGGGCCGCGCTCCAAGACGAGGAAGTGCGGCAAGATCGTCGGCGACACCCACGGCAACTACCACCCGCACGGCGAGTCGTCCATCTACGACACGCTGGTGCGCATGGCGCAGCCGTTCACCTTGCGCTACCCGCTGATCGACAGCCAGGGCAACTTCGGCTCTATGGACGGCGACCCGGCAGCGGCCCAGCGGTACACCGAGGCCCGGCTCAGCGCAGTGGGCACGGAGATGCTGCAGGACCTGAAGCTGGACACGGTGGACTTCGGCGAGAACTACGACAACACCCGCACCGAACCCCTTGTCCTGCCCGGGCGTTTCCCCAACCTGCTGGCCAACGGGTCCGCCGGCATCGCCGTGGGCATGGCCACCAGCGTGCCGCCCCACAACCTGCGCGAGCTGTGCGACGCGATCACCGCCGTGATGGACAACCCCGAGATCGGCATCCGCGAGATCATGGAGATCATGCCGGCGCCGGACTTCCCGACCGGTGGCATCATCTGCGGCCAGCAGGGGGTCTATGACGGCTATTCAACGGGGCGCGGCCTGTTGACGCTTCGGGCGCGCACTCGCATGGAGGAAGGCAAGCGCGGCCGGCGCAGCATCGTCGTCACCGAACCGCCCTACCGCACGTCGCGAGATAACCTGGTGCGGCGCATGGCCGAGGCCGTGCAGGCGGGCCGCGTGGAGGACGTGCAGGACATCCGCAACGAGAGCGACAGGACCGGCACCCGCATCGTCGTCGACCTGAAGCGCGGCGCCGACGAGGAAGTGGTGCTCAACCAGCTCTTCCAGCACACGCCGCTGCAGGGGACCGTCAGCATCATCCTGATCGGCATCGTGGACCGCCAGCCCGAAACGATGAGCATCAAGCGGGCCATGCAGCTCTACATCGAGCACCGCATGGAGGTCATCCGGCGGCGCACCGAGTTCCTGCTGGCCCGGGCCGAAGCCCGCGACCACATCGTTCAGGGCCTGCAGGTCGCGCTGATCAACATCGACGAAGTCATCGAGATCATTCGCAGCAGCCAGCAGGTGGCCGAGGCCCGGCAGCGGCTGATGGACCGCTTCGAGCTGAGCGAGCGGCAGGTCGACGCGATCATAGGGATGCAACTGCGCAGCCTGGTCGGCCTGGAGCAGTTGAAGCTCGAGAAAGAGCACGACGAATTGCTCGCCAAGATCGCCGAGTACAACGCCATCCTGGCCGACCGCGCCAAGATCGAGGCCATCATCCGCGAGGACCTGCAGGAGATCCGGCAGAAGTACGGCGACGAGCGGCGCACCGTCGTCAGCGACGCGGTGGACATCCTGATGCGCGAGGACCTGATCGCCGAAGAGGACGTGGTGGTCACCATCAGCTACAAGGGCTACCTGAAGCGTGCGACGCCGGACACGTTCCGCGCGCAAGGCCGCGGAGGCAAGGGCGTCATCGGCGCCGACCTGCAGGAAGAGGACTTCATCCAGCATCTGTTCGTCGCGTCCACGCACGACTACATCATGTTCTTCACCGACCACGGGCGCGTCTACTGGATCAAGGTCTACATGATCCCCGAGATGCAGCGCACGGCCAAGGGGCGCGCGATGGTCAACCTGCTGCAACTGCAGGAAGGCGAGTCGGTCACGGGCGTCATACCCGTCAGCGAGTTTGAAGAGGGCCACTACCTGATGATGGCCACCGCCGGCGGCAAGGTGAAGAAGACCCCCCTGGACGCGTTCGGCAAGCGCGGCGCCGGCGGCATCATTGCCATCGGCCTGGACGAAGGCGACCAACTCATCGGCGTGCGCAAGACGAGCGGCGACGAGGAGATCATCCTGGCCACCAGCAGCGGGCGAGCCATACGGTTCCGCGAGAGCGACGTCCGCTCGATGGGGCGAACGGCCGGCGGCGTGCGCGGCATCCGGCTGCGCGGCAAGGACCAGGTGGTGGGCATGGCCCTGGCCCGCGAGGGCACGGACCTGCTGACCGTCTGCGAGAACGGTCACGGCAAGCGGACGCCCATGGACGAGTACCCCCTGAAGAACCGCGCCGGCATGGGCGTCCTGAGCATCAAGACCACCGGGCGCAACGGGCGCGTCGTGGCCGTGCGCGAGGTCGCTGAAGACGAGGAACTCATCCTCATCACCGAGCAGGGGATGACCGTGCGCATACCGGTCAGCTCCGTCCGCAGCATCAACCGCAACACGCAGGGAGTGAAGGTCATCTCGACCGCCAAAGACGACAAGGTCAGCGGGCTGGTGGCCGTTGCCTCCGAGCCCGAGGAAGCCGAGACCGAGCCGCAAGGCGAGACCGAGCCGCAAGGCGAGACCGAGCCGCAAGGCGAGACCGACCCGCAAGGCGAGACCGAGCCGCAAGGCGACTGACCCCGAGGGAGGTGTGCCGTGGACATGCCGGAAGCCATCGCCGAGACGAACCTGGCGCCGCTCGAACTCCTCAACCGTGGCAAGGTGCGCGACCTCTACGCGGTCGGCCCGGACCTGCTGATCGTCGCCAGCGACCGGATCAGTTGCTTCGACGTCGTGCTGCAGACGGCCATCCCGTGGAAGGGCAAGGTGCTGACCTACCTGACCGAGTTCTGGCTCGGCCTCCTCGCCGGCGACGTGCCCAACCACCTGGTCACGACCGACGTGAGCGCGATGGGGAGCGACGTCGCCGCCCACAGCGCCGTGCTCCAAGGGCGCAGCATGCTGGTGAAGCGCGCCGAGGTGCTGCCGGTCGAATGCGTCGTGCGCGGCTACCTGGCGGGGTCGGGCTGGCGGTCATACCGCGACTCCGGGCAGGTCTGCGGCATCGAGCTGCCGGCCGGCCTGGTCGAGAGCGACAAGCTGCCCGAGCCCATCTTCACCCCCACCACCAAGGCGGAAGCCGGCCATGATCTGCCGATGTCGTGGGCCGAAGTGGTCGTCGCCCTCGGTGCCGAGACGGCCGAACGCGTCCGCGACCTCTCGATCGGCGTCTACAGCACGGCGGCCGACTACGCCGCCGAGCGGGGCATCATCCTCTGCGACACCAAGTTCGAGTGGGGCGTCTGCGACGGGGAACTGACCCTGATCGACGAAGTGCTCACGCCCGACTCGTCCCGCTTCTGGCCCGCCGACGACTACGAGCCCGGCCGCGCGCAGTCCTCCTACGACAAGCAGTACGTGCGCGACTGGCTTGACGAGTCCGGCTGGGACCACGAGCCCCCGTCGCCCGAACTGCCCGAGGACGTCGTGGCCCGCACCGCCGACAAGTACCTGGAGGCCTGCCGCCTCCTGACAGGCGGCTCCCCTGCCGGCTGACGCGAGCGCGCCGGGCGCCTACGGCTCCAGCATGCCGGCCACGTGCTCGGCTAGTTGGCGATCGTCGGCCGGTTCCATGGCGAGGGCCAATGGCAACCGTCCTGGCGTGCAGCCTGCCGCCGAGGTCCTCGGCGAGTCGAAAGCCACCTGCATGCCATCCCCCGGGGGCCGCCGATGTCGAGCCCGCGCGGGCGGCGGGCGCAGCCTTGGCGATGTGCTCGACCGCATAGCCCCAGGCCTGGGACACGTGCTCAGCGTCCGGGCATCGTTCGCGGCAGACGTCGATGATGACTTCGTAGGAAGCGCGGATAGTCCGCTAGAAGAAGAACGGCCCCAGGCAGGCATAGTTCAGATTAGCATGGAATATGGCGACGTAGTTCTTGGGGGGCTCTTGCGAGTTCCACTAGGCGGGCCGCCGGCCCCGGCCAACCGGCGTCCTCACGGACCAGGACACATGGCCGCGTGGCGGGAACGTGGCGAGGGGGGCAGTTCCTACCAACCCACGCCCCGTGGCAGGAAGAGGTCCTCGACCGACGACATGAAGAACGAGTCTGTCATGCCGCCGATGAAATCAAGGGCCAGAAGCGTCGCCTGATCATGATCGACGCTGTTGAGCCCCAGATCGGCGAAGACGAATTCTGACAGGATCCGGAGCACCCTGGGCGTTCCCTTGGGCCGGTCCTCAGGCCGCCTGAACCTGGGATGCTGGAGTTCGGCTCTGATGGCTGCGAAGAGAGGAACCACAGCGTTGCTGACTTGCCCGAAGTACTCAGTCACCTGCGCGCTGTCGTAGATGCGCTCCTTGTTGAACTTGTTGAACGTCCCGAGTGCGCCCCTGACCTCGGCGCTGACCGCGATGTAATCGCCCGTGCTGTTGTCCACGATGTTGCGGACCAGGGTGCCGATCATCTGTCGGTTCCTGGTCCCCAACACGCCGGCGACCGCGCCTGGGAGATCGGACTCCTTGACGACCTCAAGACGTATGGCATCCGCAAAGTCCCTACCGAGGTACGCCACCTTGTCGGCCCATCGCACCACGCAACCTTCAAGCGTAGCCGGCGCCGTGGTCAAGGGGTCGAGTTGCGGCGACAGATCGCTTCTCTCCCTGTCCGGCTGAAGCGACTCCCTCTCAAAATCCTCGCCGTAATGCATGAGTATCCCATCGCGCACGGCGAACGTAAGATTGAGGCCCGGGTGGTCAGGGTACGGCGACTCAAGGTGGTCGACCACACGGAGGCTCTGGGATTCGTGTCGGAAGCCGGTGAGGCCGTTGTCGCAGGCTACCTTCCGCAGAGCCTTCTCTCCTTCGTGACCGAAAGGCGCATGCCCGAGGTCGTGACCTACGGAGATCGCGTCCGTCAAGTCGGTGTTAAGTCCGAGTGCACTGGCGATCGTGTGGGCTACGGACGCCACGTGCAAGGAGTGCTCAAGGCGGGTGCATATGTGGTCGTCCTTGGGGTATACGAACACCTGTGTCTTGTTTCGCAGGCGTCTGAATGGCCGCGAGTGGATTATCCGCGTATAGTCGCGCCGGAACTCCGTCCTGAAGGGATCCTTCTTCAGAGGGTAGACGCGCCTTGCCGCACGCTCCTCGTCGGTCGACTTGGCCGCGAACGCCGAGAGCGTGCCTTCGGCTCTTTCCAGCCTCTGCCGTACGCTCGGGCTCAAGGCGAAGATCCTCCCGGTTCGCAGTTTCTCAGAGGCCCTTCATGCGGATGCATGCGAGCGGGTCGAGTCGCTCGCGATGATCTCTGCGACGGCTCCGACGTCCCTGGAAGACGATAATGCATGCCAGATCTCGCCGCCCAGCGCCAACCAGGCCTGGATCTCTTCGCCCCTAACGCGCTCCTGTTCGTCGCTCACTTGCCCCCGACCGACCAGGTCTGTCAGTCGGCCGACGGCATCCCCAATTGTCGTCATTATCTGGAAGCCGAAGAGGCCCGCTACGAGGGGGTTGTCCTCGCCGCCGACCAAGGACCTTGAGTCCGCCTTGTAGCCGATCACCGTCTTGCCCCTGGCCCAGGCCATCGCCACCTCCGCCACCGCGCCCTCGTCGGGAACCCGCCCGTTTAGGTTCACGAGAGTGGCATCACAAGCCTCGAGAACCTGGAACACGTCCAAGGCGAAGATGGCCCGTGACAGGAGTCTGGCCGCTCGGCCCCGGTCGATCCCCCGGCCCACGAGCAGTTCGATGCACTCCGCCAGCTCCAGGCCGTCTCGCTGTGGCAGGAACGTGGCGAAGCCGGCGTCCTCCAGCGCAGCGGCCATTTCTTGCATCTCTTCACGCTCTTTTGCGTTGAAGAGCGGGCCTGCGCAGTACACGCAGAGCTTGCCATTGGTCCCCATGTCAGCCTCCTTGCCGGGGCGATCCCCCGTGCAGCATTGGCCCCCAGACGACCTGGGGCGGAAGAACCTGCAGGCGGATGTTAGCCGCGAGCCGCTGGCCGGTCAAGTCCCTCCCGGCGGGCAAACGTACCGCACTACGGATGTAGAGCATAGCCCAGCGCATGCCGAGCATGCAACTGGTCGCCCAGGTCCCGGGGCTCGCGCTTCCGTGGCAGCGCCTTGCCAAGTCGATGTCGTTCGTGGCACGCGGGCGGCCGTGGAAGCTGCTGCCCAGCGAGCCGCACAGCATGTGGGGGATCCCGGCGCCGTCGAGCGCACGGATGATCGCCTGCAGGAAAGCGCTCTGGCCAGGGGTGCTCATCGTTGCCTGTCGCCGTAGAATCGACCGAACAGCTTGTCCCCGAGGACTGCACGGATGAGGGCTAGGCGGACCTGCTCTTCGTCGTACTCGGGGTGGCGGTGGCGGATGCCGGCCTCGGTGATGGCGCGCAGGTTGTCGCTCAGCTCGAACGTCATCCGGGCGCGGCCCTCCAGGCCCAGTCGGCGTAGGGCCGCCGCGTGAACCTTGGATGCCTCAACCGTCGTGTCTGTAGGCCGGACGCTCATCCCCGCCGCCTTCCCTCCCGGCCACCATCTTCCCTGCTGCCCACAGGCCTGTCAATAGGGAGAACACTCCCCCAGCCGAGTTGCCTACCGAGGGAGCGAGTGCTAAGCTGTGCACCGCCTGGACAATGGGGGTGACATGTCATGCGAGTCGGCATCATCGGGCTGCCGCTGAGCGGGAAGACTACGCTGTTCAATGCGCTGACCGGGGCGCATGGGGACACGACCTTCCACGGCGGGGGCGATCACGTCGAGCATGGGGTGGTGACGGTGCCGGATGAGCGACTCGATGCGCTGGCCGAGATGCTCACGCCCAGGGAGGTCCTCGCCGCCACGATCGAGTTCGAGGACATCGGCGGCGTGTTCGCGCACCTGGACGGTGACGACCACGGCGGGCGCGCCACGGCCGAGGCCCGCGAGGTGGACGCCCTCCTGATGGTCCTGCGCGCGTTCGAGTCCGACTACGCGCCCCGGGCCCTCGATGGCGCCGGTCCGGAGCGCCAGTACGGCGCGATGACCGAGGAGTTGCTGCTGGCCGACCTGGAGGTGATCGAGAAGCGGCTGCACGGCCTGGAGTCCGACATCCGCAAGGCGACGCCCGAACGCGACACTTTCATTCGCGAGCAGCAAGTCCTGGCGCGATGCCGGGCGGCCGTCGAGGAGGGGAAGGGCCTGCGCGATCTGGCGCTGCCCGGCGCCGACGAGAAGCTCCTGCGCAGCTACTCGCTCCTGACGCTCAAGCCTCACTTGTGCGTGCTCAACATCGGCGAGGGACAGATCGCCGAGCCGCCCGCGGTCGAGGGGCTCCAGCCCGTGCCCATCTGTGCCGAGCTGGAGATGGAACTCATGGACCTGGACGCCGACGAGCGCGGGGCGTTCCTGGAGGACGCGGGGCTGGCGGAGATGGCGTCCGGCCGCGTGATCCGCGCCTGCTACGGGGCGGCTGGGCTCTGCACGTTCTTCACGCACGTGTCGGACAAGCTGCGCGCGTGGACGGTGCCCGTCGGCACGCCCGCGCGCCAGGCCGCCGGCCGCATCCACACGGACATGGAGAAGGGCTTCATCCGCGCGGAGGGCGTCTCGTGCGCCGACCTGCTGGTCGCCGGTTCGCTGAAGGACGCCAAGTCCGTCGGCCGCCTGCGCATGGAGGGCAAGGACCACGAGATCCAGGACGGCGACGTGGTGACGTTCCACTTCTCGCGGTAGGGGAGCCGGTCGCGAGAGGCGGGACGGCAGGTTGCAGCGTCAGGCGCTGCTCGATCGGGCGCGGATGGCGTCTGTCTCGGGGGGTGCTTGGTGGGCGTCAGTTCCCCGGAAGAGACCCCTTATCGAGACCTCGCGCTTCGCCACATTTCTCCTGTAGCCCCCCGGGTCTTTCTCCGGCGCATCGTCGCCGAGTGCTTGGACGGCGCGGCCGAACGCACCGAGGATTCGGGCCTTGAGATCATCGTCCAGACAGCAGTGCCCGATTCCGTTCGCAACGAACAGGTGGACATCGCGTGCGACGCGACAGACGGCCTCCTCGGCGGGCCAGCGCTTGAGGCCAGGCTTGCTCTCCTCCACTGCGCAGAGGAAGGACTCCATGCTGCTGACGGCATCCTCGAGTTCGGCGAGCACCGTCGTCTCCTCCGCTTCAGCTGCAAGTCTCAGACCTAGCCACCCGCCACACAGTGCAAATGGGGGGCCGTATCTCAGGATGTAGGTGCACAGAGGGCCTCCTGGCGGATGCTGTTACGCGCCTCCTCCGCCCCCAACTGGGCCGACACCCCGATAACACGTGCATCATAGCGTACGCTCCGTGCACGCTCAACGACCAACTCGCAGGCTTTCAAAGCCGCTGCGATGGCCGCCGCGGGATCCTCGTTGGCGTCCTCGGAGTTCAGGGGGTCGATCACGTCCGTCCTGAAGGACCGAGTCAATGCATCCATGGCGTCCACGAGTTGGGGAACGTTCCTCCACCAACCGTCCCGCCAGGTGTCGGTTCTCAGGAGCAGGCCACGGCCACCGACCGGGCCCGCCAGCACGTCGGCGATGTCCCCAACGAGATACCGAGCGAAAGCCGCCGGGAGGTGACTGTGGGTGAGCTTGCCCCAGCGCCGGAATTGCTCAAGGATGATCTGCCGGCCGGGATCCAGTTCCTCCTCCAGTTCCATCCGGAACGTGTCCAGCGAGATGTACGTGCGCTCTGCTATCGCCAGCAGAACACCCCCGGTTTCGCGTACGGCTGCGGCAGCCGCAATATCCGTGGCTTCCCCTCGTCGACAGATGTCGGCAATGAGGATCCGCTGGCTGACCACTTGGGGTAGTGTCGCCTCCGTCGTCCGGGCCCGGCGGACGAACGCGCTCACCGCCACTACTGACAGCAGACCCACCACCACGCAGGCCAGCACCACGGTGGGTGCGCCAGGGCCGTCGGGCATACTGGCCAAAATGGTAAGGACTACGCCAAGCAGACCTATCACAATGCCGAGCTTCTCTGCGACCCCGCGCATAACGTCCTAACTCCACGGCCAGTGTCCAAGAAGCGCCCCCCAACCGGCCGCGATTATAGCCTTGCCGGCATCCCATGCACAAGGCGCCGATCGGTCGCAACGAGGTGCGCATTCTACACGTTTTGCGGAATGCTATCCAGCGAATATGGCGAGCCGTGGCAACCATTGCCCACCCCTGGGCTCAAGCAGCACTTTGCCGTCCAGGTAGAACGCGCGGAGCGGGCAATAAGGGGCGTCTGTGATCTGGCTCCGCCACTGCACGTCGTCAGTCGGGAACGTCACGAGGTAGAACGATCTGCCGAACAGCGGCGTGTCGTCCTCAGTGAGGCCGAGGCCCCGGCAGTAGCCGACGTGTCCGCCGCCGACCGAAAGCGCCACCGACTTCGGCCACGCCCACCAGCCGCCAAGCGCGCTGAGCACCAACAGCGCCGCCACTGCGACGGCCACCACGGCCGATGAACTCGAGCCCCGCTTCACGTCTGTCACCCCGCCCCTTTCCTTCCTGCCGTCGCCTTACGTCGTGCCCGTCGTGTCGTCGTGTTCGGGGCCGCTGTCTTTGCCTTGCTTCGTGCTCTTCGTGTTAGAAATGCTCCCGCTCGGCCAGCTCCGCGCGCAGCTTGTCCAGCTCGCCGGCGCGCATGTTGTAGACGTGCTCGGGGCCGGGGAACGCGCCGCCACGCACCTCCGCGCAGTAGGCCTCGAACGCCCCGCGGATGTCGTCGGCCAGGTTCGCGTACTTCTTGACGAACTTCGGCGTGAACGCCTCGAAGATGCCGAGCAGGTCCGAGACGATGACGAGTTCGCCGTCGGTGTGCGGCCCGGCACCGATGCCGTAGACGGGGATGGTGAGCCGCTCGCGGACGAGCTGCGTCACCTCCGGCGCGACGGCCTCCACCAGCAGGAACATGGCGCCCGCCTCCTGCACGGCCTCCGCGTCCGCGATCATGTCGTGCGCGGACTCGGCGGTAAGCCCCTGTGCCTTGAAGCCGCCGAGCTGGCCGGAGCTCTGGGGCGTCAGGCCGATGTGACCGAAGACGGCCATGCCGGCGTCCGAGATGGCACGGATGCGGCTGGTCACGCGCCGGCCGCCCTCCAGCTTCACGGCGTCCGCGCCGCCCTGGGCGATGAAGGCGCCGGCGTTGCGCACGGCCTCCTCGTCGCTGATCTGGTAGCTGAGGAACGGCATGTCGCCGACGACGAACGTGTTCGCTGCGGCGCGGCGGACGGCGGCCGTGTGCGCGATCATGATGGGCATCGTCATCTCGTTGGTGCCCTTGAAACCGTAGATGCACATGCCGACCGAGTCGCCCACCAGCAGCATATCGAGCCCGGTCTGCTCGGCGAGCCCGGCCGTCGGCGCATCATAGGCCGTCATCCAGCAGGCCTTCTCGCCCTTCGCCTTCATGTCGTACAGGTCCAGCACGCTCTTCTTCTTAGCCATCGTGTTCCTCTCCTCGGAAAGAGCTTCCGCCCTACAGGAGCCTTGCGATCAGGCCGGGCAATTCGGCCGCACTGTCCGTCAGGGCGTCGGCGTCGGCCAGGTCCTCGGCGGACCCCATGCCGTATGTGACGCCGATGCCGGGCAGGTCGTTGGCGTGCGCGGCCTCGATGTCATGATGGCGGTCGCCCACGACGACGCCCGGCCCGCCGAACCGCGCCAGCACCTCGGCCACCATCGCCGTCTTCTCATCGTCGTCCGATTCCAGATGCCGGACGGCGTCAAAGTAACCGGTCAGCGACTGCGAATCGAGCACCGTGTGGACGTAATCGTGCGGCCCGTTCGTGCAGATGGCCATGTGGGCGACGCGGGCGCGTATCTCATCGAGCGCCGCACGCACGCCGGGATAGAGCCTGCCCGTCCGCAGCACGAGTTCGATCTCGTGGCGGTCCAAGGCCTCGGCCACGCGCTCGCCGACGCCGGGCGGGCACACGGACCGTATCCACGCGTGAAACTGCGGCGGCGGGACGCCGATGAAGTGACGTATCTTCGCCTCGGGCGGCACGGGCAGCCCATTCTCCTCGAACGCCATCCGCGCGGCCGGCACGGTGGCCCCGTCCGCCTGGAAAAGCGTCCCGTCCAGGTCGAAGATCGCCAGGCCGCGTCTGTCCGGTCTCTCAGTCATTTGTCGCTCCGAAGGCAGGGACAGTCTCCACTCTCCATGCCGCTAAGCTATGCATTACACACGTGTTAGGTCAGCGGGAAGTGGCAACTGTCCCTACCTTCGCAGGTTTCCGCGAACATTTTGGGCCTGTGGTGCGTATATAAGGGTGAGTTGGCAGTGCGCCCCCGGGGGCTTACGAGACCCCCTCGGCGTCCGGTTGGCCGACATGCCTCCCACGTGTCACAGACCGGATTGGCGGCTCCCGGGGACGCCTGGCTCTGCCGGCTTGGTCCTGTCCCTTCGCATCCCCCTCTCATTTCCACGCACTCAGGCGCTCGGACCCGGGCTGGAGCGCGCCGGACAGCGAGTGAGCCCTGGCCTTCAGCAGCAGCCGGCGTCCCGAGCGCCGCCGCGTGTAGACGACCTCTGCCGAGCCGACGTACTTGCGCCACATCCGCTCGAAGTAGTCTGCGAAGTCCCGCCGCCTGGCGATCTCCCGCGGCACGGCGTGGTAGTCACTGCGCCGGATCCTGCCGAACAGCGACGTGCGCACCAGCAGGTAGCGCGGGTTCGCGATCGGGTCCAGCAACTCCTGCAACGAGGCCAGGTAGAGCGACTTCTCGTACGACGTGCCGCCGCGCAGCGAGCAGTAGACCATGCCGCCCTCCGCGTCGCCGGCCTCGACGCCCAGCTTGGAGATGCGCGTCTTGACGGCGCCCGTGTGGTGCAGCGTGCGCAGGACGGCGACGCCGATCTCGTGCAGGCTGGCGGCGACCGGTCCGTACTTCAGCAGCAGCCACCCCGCCTTGATCAAGCGCGGCAGTGCGGCGAGCGCGGCAAGGGTGAAGGCGATGCCCACGATCACGGCCAGCACCTTGAGCGGCACGCCCTTGCCGCCACGGATCTCGGTGGCGCCGAGAACATAGCAGAGAACCGCCGCCGCAACACTGACCGCCTCCCAGAGCAACGCTTTGATCGTCCGCGCGAAGAAGAATCCGCGCGGGACGGCCGCCTCGGGCGCGCGCACCTCTTCTACCAGCCGCACGCCGGCCACGCCGCGCCGGAGCGCCTCCTCCCAGTGCTCGCGCAGCCCCTCGCGGTTGGCGGCCAGGGCCAGCATGCGGTCGTTGGCGCGGCGGACGTCTGCCTGGCGGTAGGGCGGCTCGCCCAGGTCCAGCCGTCCCATGCCGTTTTCGATAACGGGCTCCACCAGCGACACGCCGACGAACGCGCGGAACCGCCGGGTGAGCATGGCCATGTCCTGGCCGGGCTCCTCCGCGCCGGGCTCGACGCAGGTCAGGTGCCAGATGTTGGCCGTCTTCTCCGGGTTGCCCGGCTCGGTGCGGATGGCGCGGCCGCGCATCTGGTTCGACAGCATGTAGGAGCCGACGAAGCTGGCCAGCACGAGCGAGTTGATGCACGGGGCGTCCCAGCCTTCGCCCAGGAGCGACTTCGTGCCGACCAGCACCGTGATGGCGCCGCGCGAGAAGACCTCCGTGATCAGGCGCACGACCGCGTGGCTCTCCTGGCCGCGGATGTCGAAGGCGGCGTAGTCCTCATCGTGTGCGAGCGGCGTCAGCTTCAGCCTGTCGACCGCGATGCCGCACGCCTCACATGAATCGCGCAGCGCCGGCTCGGCCGAGCGCGGGACGATGACGAGCGAGCCGCTCAGCGCGCCCAGCCTGGTGCCGGCCGGGCCGCTGCGGCGCAGGTGCTCGAAGATGGGCGCCACGCCCATGCGGGTGACGGGCCGGACGTCGTCGCGCCCGCTCGGCAGGTCGTCCTTGCGGATGTAATCGGTCAGGATGACCATCCGCAGATCGGCCCCGAGCGCGCCGTGCTCCAGCGCGACGATGCTGGCGATGCTCTTGATCTTGCTCAGGCTGGAGGCCAGCGCGCGGGCGGTCCGGCGGGTGTTGCGCAGCTTGACCTTGCGGTGCTCGACCGCGCCCAGGCGGCTCAGGTGCCGCTGCATGTCGCCCAGCTCCGCCGCGCACGAGGTGTAGTTCTCGACGTCGGCGTAGAGGGCCCCGGTCAGCAGCGCCTCTAGCCACTCCTCGTCGAGTTCGGGGACGCGCTCTCGCGAGAGGCCCATCACCGCCACCAGCCGGCGCGGCGGCCGGCCGCGAACGTGGTTGATGAACACCGCCATGCTGGACGCGTACTCGGGCTCCCGCAGCAAGTCGGCCACGTGGGCGTCCGGGTGCTCCACCCAGGGGTGCTCCTCGATGGCGCGGGCGAATGCCTCGTTGGCGCAGACCGATTCTGCGAACTGCCGCACGCCGTCGCGGAACTCGCGCAGCCGTTCGGCCTCCCCCTTGGTGGGCGTCGAGAGCAGCACGCAGTCCTGGTGCGGGCACAGGTTCCCCTCCTGCACCAGTTCGGGCACCGGGATCTCCGCGTCGACGGGCCCGCACAGCTCCTTGTATCGCTCCCACTCCGGGGGCGACACGTCATAGGGGGGCGTGGCCGTCAGCGCGACCACCGTCGGCTCGTCCAGTCCCTCCTTGACCGCCGACAGACTCCGCCACCACTCGCTGCGCAGATGATGCGCCTCATCCACAACAAGCGTACGCACCCCCGCCTCCCGAAGCATCCTAACGATACTGACGCCCCCTCCTGTCTCCTGCTCTTGCTCCTGCTCCTGCTCGCCTTGGCCTTTGTCTTTGCCTTCGTCGTCGTCAACCGCCCCCCCCAAGTGCATCGTCCAAAGCGCCTGGTAAGTCGTCACCGTAATGAACTGCGGATCGCGCAGGTCCGTGCTCACCCAATCGGGCCGCCCGACGCCCTCGGGCAGGAACAGGTCGACGAACCGGTCCACCCACTGGTTGCGGATCGTGAGCGTGGGCGACAGGATCAGGGCCGGCTGGTTAAGGCGGCGGACGGCCTCCAGCCCCAGCACCGTCTTGCCCGATCCCGGCGCGGCGACCACGTGCAGGTGGTCGTCGTCCAGGTGCTCCTCCAGGTCCGCGAGCACGCGCGCCTGGTAGGGGCGCCACGGGTAACAGAAAGCGACCTCGGGCGGCATGGCGGTGACCGGGCCGCGCGGGACGGTCCGGCGCTTGGGCAGCTCGTAGCGGCGGCGGATCTCCTTCAGCCCGTCGAGCAGCCCCGGCCGGCCGCGCGCGTCCAGGTTGCACTCGACGGTGATGGGCCCGCCGAACCCCGCCTCGAGCACGGCGTCGATCATCTCCTTCAGCGCCGCGTTGCCCTGGCCGGGCATCAGGTGCTCATCGGTCCGGCCGCCGTTGTCGTGGAAGTGCACCTCCACGATGGGGCCGGGCATCGCGCGGACGAACGCCGCCGCATCGTCCTCTTCGCACCAGCCGCGCTTCAGGGCCACGTTGGCATGGCCTGTGTCCAGCAGCAGCCCGATGGCGCCGTCCGTGCCGGCCAGCATGTATCGCACGGCCTCCGGCGTCCCGGCCGTCACGAAGGGCCAGTTCTCCAGCCCCGGCACGACGTCGTGCGTCCGACGCAGTTCCAGCAGGAGGTCCACCATCCCCGCCAGCAGCTCGGGCGAGACCAGCGGCTCACCGCCCACCCACTGCACAGGCGGGTCCATGGTGACAGTGATCGGCGGCAGGCCGGGACCCGACAGCGCCTCGACGGCTGCCGTCACGTGTTCGCGAAGCATGGCGAGCCCGGCGGCCGGCTCGACCGAGCGGTCCACGTAGTCGTGACTCGGCACGTGCAGCCCGCGGCCCAAGCCCAACCCCAGCAGTCCCTCGCGCAGCTCGGCCGCCTGCGGCGCCGAGAGCCGCTCGAGCCGCCTCGGGTCGTCGATAGTGCCCACCAGGAAGCTGGCGCCGTCGAACCCGGCCGCCTTCACCAGTCGGCAGCAGTCCAGCGGCGTAGCCGGTTCCAGGAACCAGGTCGCATAGAAGATAGCCACCGCGCGCTCAGCCACCACAAGCTCCGTCCTCGGGCAATCGGACAAACAGAATGATAGACC
>SDBT01008354.1_pt1 | contig 16924 bp, 17 predicted proteins | sample 2277101 | NCBI WGS metagenome assembly SDBT01 (sample SAMN10404973, study PRJNA504765) | marine sediment metagenome | isolation source: marine sediment core GS10_PC15, 103 cmbsf | place: Arctic Ocean: Southern Knipovich Ridge | collected 2010
CCATAACAGCTGTCCGATCATGCCCCAGCCAGCGAAGCATCCACCACAAACGGGCAGCCAGAGCGCCGCTCCTATTATCATAGGCAATCACCTGGGTTGTCCGATCGATGCCCCATCCAGATAATCGTTCTGCAAAAACTTTAACCTCAGGTAGAGGATGACGCCCTGTAATACCGGGTATGATTTCACCGGATAAATCCTGATCGAGGTTAAGATACACGGCTCCTGGAATATGACCTTCCAGATATTCCTGATAACCTCTGTCTGGCTCCGGAATATAAAAACGGCAATCCATAATTGCTATTTCAGGATGATCAAGAATACCAGTGAGATCAGCCGCAGATATGATTGTTTTATATTCCATAATTCCTCGTATTAGATTCGGACAGATTGGTCTTTACCCAGCTACCGGTACAAATGATGGAAATTCAGGTATTCTGCGATTGCCTCCGGTAAAAAATGATCATAAGGCTCAGAATTTTTGATCCTGGACTTGATCAAACTGGAAGCAATTTCTATTCTTACATTTTTCAGGAAGGTAGTTTTTCTGGCCAAGCCCGGCAATAATCGTTCCATCTCCTCCAGGTCAGTTGAGATGCCAGGCCTGGGGGCGATGGCAAGAATATCGACAGCAGCAATAAACCTGTCCGGGGCATGCCAACCTGGTAAATCCTGCAGCGAATCCTCTCCTATCAGGTATACCAACTCATCAGCAGGATTCTTTGTTTTGAGCAGTTCCACTGTATCGGCGGCATAATGAGGAGGATCACGATTAATGTCGATCAGGTTGATTTGGAATTCAGGTCGATTATCCAGGATCAACTGGAGCATCTCCAGCCTACTTTCAACAGGGCTGACCTGATGATTTGTTTTGTGAGGTGGATCTGGAGTTAAAATCCAATGCACTATATTAAGCTCCAACTGGCGATGAGCTTCCACAGCAAGAATCAAGTGGCCCAGATGAGGTGGATCAAATGTCCCGCCAAAATATCCAATCCTCCTGCCAGCTTTCATTCGTCCCATTCCAATTCATGATCGCCAATGAGAACCGTATCCCCGGGTTGGACTCCTGCATCCCGCAAGGCACCATCAACCCCCATAGTTTCTAATATCCGATGGAATCTGCGGATGGATTGAAAGTGTTCCCAATAGGTCATTGCTGCTGCCCGTTCCAAAGCTTCACCAGAGATCCTCCATCCTCGATCAGTGCGTAAAATAGAATAATCCTGAGGATCTTTATCAAACCTATAGACTGGAATCTCATCTTCATCCACCGATGATCGGTATTCATAAGCAGGCACTTCTTTCAGTAATTCAGCAGCGCGATATAAAACAGGTTTGATGCCCTGATTGCTGATAGCAGAAATTAAGAATATATCCTTATATCCCTTCTTCTGGAGCTTCTCCTTAACTGAAGTCCACTTCAATTCAACTTCCGGCATATCCATTTTATTCAAAACCACAATTTGTGGCTTATCCCCGAGAGCCGGATCAAATAATGCCAGTTCAGAATTGATTTGAGCAAAATCCAAAAAAGGCTCATCGGCTAAACCATCCAATAAGTGGATCAATACCCGGGTGCGTTGAATATGGCGCAGAAAATCATGACCGAGTCCTTCTCCGCGGTGCGCTCCTTCAATCAGGCCAGGTATATCTGCCAAAATTAAATTAATATCATCCTCAAGATCCACCACTCCCAGATTAGGTTGAAGAGTAGTGAATGGATAGGGAGCTATTTTGGGTTTTGCATTGCTAACCACTGATAACAAGGTAGATTTTCCAGCGTTTGGCACACCGATAATACCGATATCAGCAATCAGTTTTAATTCTAATCGGATAGATTTTTCTTCTGGCGGTTCACCTTTTTCTGCGATTCTGGGAGCTTTGTTTTTGGAAGTTTTAAAGCGTGTGTTTCCCCTACCTCCCCGTCCACCTTTGCAAATATTTATTTCCTGTCCATCAGAGACCAGGTCCACTATAAAATTTCCATCAGACTCATTAAAAACCATCGTCCCGGGAGGAACTTTGATGATCAAATCTTTACCAGACGCACCGGTTTGGTTTTTACCTTTTCCCCTGGTGCCATTTACAGCTTTAAATATTCTCTGATGACGAAATTTGGAGAGGGTGTTTTTATGGGGATCAACGCGCAGGATAATATTGCCGCCATGTCCACCATCGCCGCCATCCGGTCCTCCCCGCGGAACGAATTTTTCATGGCGGAATTGGATCACTCCATCTCCACCTTTCCCGCCCGAAACTTCAATTACTACTTCATCAAAATACATAATATTCTCTTATGAATAATACCTTAATCCCAAATTGAAATTAGTGATGGACGGAAGTAAAATGTATATCTAGAAATTGAAGATATTTAGATAAATACTTACTAAGAACACCACCGGTGTGATTTCCACGCTATTATACCATCCTCATTTCTCGGTGGTGCTTATGGTAAAATTGTAAAAATCCTCACAATTTCCGAAAAAATCATGAATTGAAAACAGGGCAGGAAAAATCTATGGAAAATCAAATCCCCCGCATTATTATAGGACGCCTACCCCTATATCTCAGAGCTTTAACCAGGCTTAAAAATGATGGGTTTCATTACGCATCCTCTCGAGAACTTGGTAAACTCCTTGATATCTCAGCAGCCCAAATCAGAAAAGACCTCTCCCATTTTGGCGAGCTGGGCAAGAGAGGAAAAGGTTATGAAGTCGACTTTTTAATTAACAAATTAAATCAGATCCTGAATACCGACAATGTTTGGAAAATGATTGTTATCGGAGCAGGCGATCTGGGTAGTGGATTAACCAGGTACGGGGGCTTCCTTAATCGTGGGTTCAAGGTTGACGCGATATTTGATGTTGACCCTGCGAAGATCGGCAAACGGATCGGAGGTCTGATTGTCAAGGATATCCTGGAAATGTGTGATTATGTCGCCCAAGAAGAAATCCAGATAGCCGTTTTGGCAATCCCGGCGAAGGATGCCCAAAATGTAATTGACGAATTAGTTGAAGTTGGAATTAACGCGATATTAAATTATGCTCCCATTTATATTAAGACCCCTGATGGTGTTCAAATCGAACATATCGACCCTGCAGTTCACCTTCAAAAACTGAGCTACTTCTTAAAATAACTACTTATCCCTTCATAAAATAACCCCTACTCATGTGAGTACGGGTTATTTTTTTCTTGATCACATATCTCAATTAGATAAACTTCGTCTTATTTTGGGAAAAATCCCTGGAGAAAAAGCCCGAGAAGCTCCTTCAACAACACAGGTGGTCGGATTATCAACCAGGTAAGTTGGCACTCCCAATTCCTTAGTTAATAATTTTTCCATACCTGGAAGTAGTGCTGTCCCTCCGCAGAGGGCAATACCACGATCAATAATATCTGCAACAAGCTCAGGAGGTGTTTTTTCCAGGACCCGGCGGGCTGTTTCAACGATTTCTTTTAATGGGCCTTGAAGTGCTTCTACAATCTCACCAGTCGTCAGAGTAAGGGGCTGCGGCAAACCTGTCACCTGGTCCTGCCCCTGGACTTCAATACCAGTCTTCTCTTCCATAGGAACCGCAGCGCCGATCTCCATTTTTATTCGTTCTGCGGTTGGCTGGGCAATGATCAAGCCATATTTCCTTCTCACATAAGTAGAGATAGCTTCATCTAGATCTGCTCCACCTTTTCTGAGAGTGCCCGCAGATACTATACCGTATAGAGCCAAGACGGCAGCTTGAGTCGCTCCACCACCTATATTCAAGATCATGTTGCCTGTTGGTGTATTAATTGGCAGATCTATACCGATAGCCGCTGCCAGGGGTTGAGGAATCAGAAATACCTCTCTGGCGCCGGCTTCCAAAACAGCTTCCTGAACAGCCCGGATTTCAACACTTGTGACACCATAGGGAATGGTCACCATAACCCGCGGATGAAATAAACGGATCGGACCGGTCACCTTTTTTATCAAGTATTCCAACAGGCGCATGGTGACTTCATAGTCGGCAATTACACCGTGCTGAAGTGGATAGGAAATTTCAAACGTATCCGGAACCCTGCCAAACATGTCCTTTGCTGCCTGGCCATATTCAACAATTTTTTGTTCATCAATGGTAATTGCTGCAACAGTGGGGATTCTTTCTAACAGAATACCCTCTTCGGCAATCATCGTGTAATATGTACCTAGGTCTATCCCAAAATCCTGAGAAAATAATGCCATGATTTTCCTATTCGGAGGAGCCCATACCAGGAGGTCTGGAGCGCTGTCCGCGTTTTCGGAATTGTTCTACCGTTTTCAAGCGAAGGTTGGAACGCTTCAAGGCAGCTTGAATACGCAGATAAGTATCCGGATCAGTCGGGCTTTCATCTGCGAGTAATTTACTGGCTCTTTCCTTGGCTTCTTCAGCCCGCTTAATATCAATGTCTTCCACGTTCTCTGCAGCATCAGCCATAATCGTAACTATATCCGGCTGAACTTCTACGAAACCGCCAGTAACTGTAAAAACCTCTTCCTGATCTCCACTCTTTACCCGGATTACACCAAGCTCCAGGGTGGACAACAAAGGAGCATGTCCGACAAGGATACCCATTTCACCCAGAGTTCCGGGGACAATGACAATATCTGCCTCTCCCTCATAAACCAGGCGGTCTTGGGAGACTATTTCACACCTGATAGGCATATAATTTACTCCTGATATTATACTGCTTCAATCCGTTCCGCTTTTTCAACTGCCTCGTCAATGGTACCCACCAACAGGAAGGCATCTTCAGGCAAGTGATCGTGTTTTCCATCCAGGATCTCACTGAATCCCCGGACGGTTTCCTTGATAGGTACATATTTTCCGGGCAGGTTAGTAAATTGTTCAGCAACAAACATCGGCTGGGAGAAGAATCGTTCAATTTTCCGGGCCCGAGAAACAGCAATTTTATCATCCTCGGAGAGTTCATCCAAACCCAGAATAGCAATAATATCCTGCAGATCTTTGTATTTCTGAAGCACTTCCTGAACACGGCGAGTAATCTTATAGTGTTCCTGACCGACAATATTTGGATCAAGAATCCGGGAAGTAGAAGTTAATGGATCAACTGCTGGATAAATGCCCTTTTCTGCAATAGACCGTTCTAGAGCAATTGTCGCATCCAGATGAGTAAAGGTAGCAACCGGTGCGGGATCTGAATAGTCATCTGCGGGCACATAAATGGCCTGCATCGAAGTGATCGATCCGGTTTTTGTGCTGGTGATCCGTTCCTGGAGATTACCCATTTCAGTAGCCAGAGTAGGCTGATAACCAACAGCTGATGGCATCCGGCCCAGCAACGCGGAAACTTCCGCACCCGCCAGGGAAAAACGGAAAATGTTATCAATAAACATTAACACATCTCGTCCTTCATCACGGAATTTTTCAGCCATCGCCAATCCTGTCAAGGCCACCCTTAGCCGCGTTCCAGGAGGTTCGTTCATCTGGCCGAAAACCATGACTGTGTCTTTCATAACGCCGGACTCAAGCATTTCCCTGTAAAGCTGAGTGCCCTCACGGGTCCTCTCACCAACACCTGCAAAAACTGAGTTTCCTTCATGTTCTGTGGCAACGGAGCGGATCAGCTCCATAATGATCACTGTTTTGCCAACTCCTGCACCTCCAAATACTCCGGTTTTTCCACCTTTAGTAAAGGGGGCAACCAGGTCGATCGATTTAATGCCGGTTTCAAATACCTCAACTTCAGTGGATTGTTCATCAAATGGTGGAGCCAAACGATGGATTGGATAATATTCATCGGCAACTATATCACCTTTATTGTCGATGGGTTGCCCCAACACATTTAATACCCGCCCTAAAACTTTTTCTCCAACAGGAACCATAATAGGGGCGCCGGTGCCCATCACAGTCATTCCCCGCCATAACCCATCTGTAGGTCCCATGGCAACACAGCGGACTTCTCTTCCACCAAGATGATTTTCAACTTCGAGGACAAGATCTTCACCATCAGTTTTAACAATTAGGGCGTCGTAAATATTCGGCAATTTTTCACCGGTAAACTTCACATCAATAACGCCGCCTTTGATTTCGATGATGCGTCCGTTGGCTTCAGTCATTACATCCTCCACTACTATCTACCTATCTTCTAACATTATCAATTTGATTTCAATCTTTCTTTGATATGGCTTCTGCACCACCGGCAATGTCAAGTAATTCACTGGTGATGGCCTGCTGCCGAGCATTGTTATATTCCAGTTGAAGCGCATCAGCCAGGTCGGTTGCATTGTCTGTGGCATTTTTCATGGCCACCATTCTGGCAGAGTGTTCACTCGCCAGAGATTCAATCACGGCATGGAAAACCTGCAGAGTCGTAAACCTCGGTACAACTTCATCTAGAATTGATTTTTGGTCCGGTTCAAAAATATAACCCCCCACCAAAGGTTTGGTACCCTTAAAATCTTTCACGCGGTCATCAAGTTCAGTTTCCAGAGGAAGCAGCTTTTTGACAACCGGCTGATGATTCATACGGTTGATAAACTGAGTGTAGATCAAATAAACCTCGTCTACATCTCCCTCGAGGAACTGATCAATAGCTATCCGCCCCGCTGCTGAGATATCCATATATGTGGGCCGAGCAGGAAGGTTGCTGAATTCTGCCAGGATATCATTGCCTCTTCTGAGCAGCTGGTCACGGCCCCGTTTACCGATCGTGACATATTCAATAGGAACTTCAATCTCTCTGGACCATAGATCAACAGCACGGTTCAGGTTTGAGTTATAGGCTCCCGCCAATCCCCTGTCACCACTGATGACAATTGCTAGGATTCGCTTAACCTCAGGGTGCCTTTCCAATAATGGATGTAAGGTTGAACGGTCCGGTTGTTCGGCGATATGCTGCAAAACCTGCCAGGCTTTTACAGAGTACGGGCGTGTATCGTCCAATTGGTCGATAGCCTTGCGCACCTTGCTGGCGCTAACCGCCTGGAGAGCCCGGGTCACTTGAGAAATATTCTTGACGCTTTTTATCCGTTGTTTTACTTCTCTTGCATTTGCCATGTTTCTTTATCCTCAGGACTTCTGGATTGCTGATAAATCAATTATAGTGAGAAAGAATCCAATGCAGTCTTGAGTTGTTCTTCAATCTTGTCAGTTATTTCTTTTTCTGTCAGTATGGCGGAGATCAAATCAGGGTGGCTGGATTCCACATAACGGACCAGCTCAGTTTCCCACTTGGCCATATCTGAGAGGTCCACGGAATCCGCATAACCCTTTGTTGCAGCATAAATCACCACAATTTGATTGGCGATAGGTACCGGTGAGAATTGAGGTTGTTTCAGAACTTCCCGCAAGCGTCGACCTCGATCGAGTCTAACTTGAGTAGCTTTATCCAGATCAGATCCAAACTGGGAAAATGCAGCCAGTTCCCGGAAAGCAGCCATCTCCAGGCGCAACTTTCCTGCGACCTGCTTCATGGCTTTTATTTGTGCGTCCCCTCCAACCCTTGAGACAGAAATACCGGCATTGATAGCCGGGCGGATGCCAGAGTAAAAAAGGTCATTCTCCAGGTAAATCTGACCATCTGTTATGGAAATAACATTTGTAGGGACATATGCTGAAACATCTCCCAACAGTGTCTCAATAATCGGCAAAGCAGTTAATGAACCTCCGGTCCCCTTGACTTTGACGACTTTCCCAGAAGTGCCAGATTCCCGATCCTTTTCAGCATCATCCTTGGCCAGCGGACCGACATAAACCTTATTGTTAACTGAATCCTTACTCTCGGCCAGCTCTTCTTTAAAATCAGCCGGAACGATCACATAGTGATCCGCGAGACGGGCTGCCCTTTCCAGTAAGCGGGAATGCAAATAAAACAAGTCTCCAGGATATGCTTCACGTCCAGGCGGACGCCTGAGCAGCAATGAAAGCTCCCGATATGACCAGGCATGTTTTGAGAGGTCATCGTAAACGATTAAGGCATTTCTACCAGCTTCCATAAACTCTTCACCCATAGCACAGCCTGCATAGGGGGCAATGTATTGGAGGGCGCTGGGTTCTTCTGCAGAGGCAGAAACGACGATGGTATGTTCCATCGCTCCATATTCTTCCAGGATTGCTACTGTTCGGGCGACACCAGACTTTTTCTGTCCGATGGCCACGTAAATGCAAATTACATCCTTGCCCTTCTGATTGATGATAGTATCAAGCGCAATGGCTGTTTTTCCAGTTTGCCGGTCGCCGATGATCAACTCACGCTGGCCACGACCAATCGGAATCATTGAGTCAATAGCTTTAATGCCAGTCTGGACAGGCTGATCTACATCCTTCCTATTAATAACTCCAGGGGCAATTCTTTCAATTGGCCGGAATCCACTGTGCCGGATCGAACCTTTTCCATCAATAGGTTGGCCGATAGCATTTACAACCCTGCCAATCAACCCATCTCCCACAGGAACCGAAGTGATCCGGTTTGTTGACCGAACTTCCATGCCTTCGATAATAGCGGTATATTCGCCCATGATGATGACACCGACATTGTCCTTCTCGAGATTAAAGGCAGTACCCAAAACACCATTACTGAATTGAACCAGCTCCTGGGCCTTAACATCGGACAATCCGCTTACGCGGGCAATTCCATCTCCGGCATCAATCACAGCACCGATACTTTGAACTCCTGCAGCAGGCTGGTATTCTTCGATAAACTTTTTTAAATCTGCAGTAATCTGATTAATGGATTCGGTCACGATACCTCCGCTGTGAACACTTGAACAAATCTAGAAATATTAATTTTTTAAATCGTGATTTATTGATCATTTCGCAGGTGATTGTTTCTCTGAAAATTCATGTCCTCATAAATTTAATTTAAGATATTCTGAAGACTTCTGCAGTCAACAGATTATCTCTGTTTATACACCGCAAAAATGATAACTGATTGTAGGAAGATTGTCCAGAAGATTACCACCTAACTGAAAAATCTTAAGGCGATTGTTAATCTGGTTTCCAGATCCAGGGAAGATTCTGAAGGTATTGTCTGGAGAGCTGCCTGGGCTTCGAGCACGGAATATCCCAGGGAAATTAAAGCTTCCTGCACTTCAGCATTTATGCCTGCTGATTCTGGTGAAATAACCATATCTTCTGTGAACATAATCCGGTCCTCAAGTGTGAGGATTATCTTCTGAGCAGTCTTTTTTCCAATTCCAGAAACCTGGGCAAATACTTCGTCCTGTTTGTTCAATACTGCCCGTTTAATTACGTCTGGTGCATGAGTTGAAATTGTTTCCAAGGCCAGGCGTGGACCTACTCCATTAACCCTGATCAACTCCCGAAACAGGACGATTTCTTCCTGATCCTTAAACCCATAGAGGGTTAATGAATCCTCCCTCACGACCAGGTGTGTAAAAAGGGAGATTTTTTCTCCTCTCCTTAATGACGTATGAAATATCTTCGTTACAAAAATCAGGTAACCAATACCGCCTACTTCAACAATGATGGAGTCCTCTCCGATATGAATGACCTGACCTTGAATACTAGCTATCATAAGAAATTCTCTCAGACTAACAAAATAAAACCCAGACCAATAACCAGCATAAGTGCGATCATCGGCCAAACAAATTTCCTCATTGATTTTGAACCCGGAGAAAATACCAGCACTCCCCTGGCCAGAGTATTTGAAATAGATGCCAGGATAACTGCAACTTTTCCAGTATTCAGGAATATCGTACCGATTCGCCGTGTCAGATCTGATATTGAGAGGATTATTGCATCTACATCAGTTAATCCTGTAAAAAAACTGGTGCTAAAATTGACCATTTTATCTGTATACCTTTCTGGTCGAGTGCAAGTAACAAATCGCGACTGCCAGGGCGTCAGCCGCATCATCTGGATGTGGAAGTTCTTGAAGTTCCAGTAGGATTTTTACCATCTGCTGAACCTGTTTTTTATCAGCGTTCCCATATCCCACGACCGCCAGTTTAATTTCCAGGGGTGTATATTCTCCTACAGGCAAACCCGCTTCAGCAGCAGCAATTAATGCCGCCCCTCTGCCTTGACCTACAGAAAAAGCAGTTCTGACATTCTTTTGAAAGAACAACTTTTCAACTGCACAACAATCAGGTTGGTTTTCCTCGATTATCACCCTCAGAGTTTGGTAGATGTAAAGCAGTCTGCGGGGTTCGTCCCAATCACTTGGAGTAGTAATCACCCCATGATTGAGCCATTCGAGTTCACCTCCCTCCAACTCTCGAATAACCCCATACCCGGTAATTGCAGTACCTGGGTCAATACCAATCACAATTCGAGTTGCCCCCATAATTTAAGAGATCCCTTCTAAAGCTTCATCTGTTATCTTAAGATTTGTGTACACTTCCAGTACATCATCTGATTCTTCCAGCTTATCAATAACTTTCATCACCTGAACAGTTTCTTCCAAACCCAATTCAATTTCCTGGTTTGGATCCATTCTTAATCCAGAAGCCTCAGCGTTAATAGATGCTGCCTTTAATTGATCGTGGATGGTTTTAAATGATTCGGCTGGTCCAATTATCTCAAAATATTCCCCTTCTTCCAGAACATCGTCAGCTCCGGTTTCGACAGCAATTTCAAACAGGTCATCAAATTTATGATTTCCACAAGGAATATTGAAAAAAGATTTTCTGGTGAACTGCCAGGATACAGACCCTTCCTGCCCCATACTTCCACCATGTTTTGTCAGTATGTGCCGAATATCCGCGACAGTTCTGTTTCTATTATCTGTAATGCAGTCTAAAAGAACCGCAATTCCATGCGGTGCATATCCTTCATAAAGAATCATTTCCATCGTGGCTGCATCACGATCTTCCCCTGTTCCCCTTTTGATTGCTTTATCAATATTCGAACTTGGCATATTGGCGTTTTTTGCCCGGTCAATAGCCAATCTTAATCCAAAATTCATGTCAGGATCCCCTCCACCTTCTCGGGCAGCGATTTGGATTTCCCGGGCAAGCTTTGTGTATACTGCTCCCCGACGGGCATCAGTTTGAGCTTTTTTATGTTTAATGGTCGACCACTTTGAATGTCCTGACATTCTGAACCTCCCCAAATGGGTTATGATAGCGAATTTCAAATGGAAAATAATAAAATCCAATCCCAAATATTTTGACCCAATTATAACATCTGGCTCTTTGTTTCAGTTGATATAAATCGATCATGATTGATTGAAGGAAAACAAAATTATTGTTCTTCATCAGGTCGATAAATGAATCAGGAAGCTTTCCTGAGACGAACCTACTAGATATTCCGGTCATCAAGCCGCTTCAAGCCCAGCTCAATAGCTAGATCAACAACACCTTCATATACTTCCCGGTGAACCAAACGGTTAATCTCAGGAACTCTATGCGCCTGATAGGCAGGTCGGTATTGATCCATAATGTTCAAGTAGGTATTTCTTGAAATTTCCCTGGCAATAAAATACAACACGTTTCTGGATCCTGCCAATCCAGCCGGCAGTACCAGATGGCGGATGAGCAGGCCTTTTACCGCAATTCCTCTGGAATCAAACTGAAGATCTCCCACCTGCCTGTGCATTTCCCGGACAGCTTTCTTATTAACCGAAGGATAATCAGGGACGCCCGATAGGCGATCGCCTGGGTTATCTGAACTGTATTTCATGTCCGGCATATAGATGTCGATAATGCTATCTAATAATTCCAATGTACCGGTTGAATCATATCCACCGGTATTATAAACAATAGGCAAACTTAATCCTTTCCTGGCAGCCAGATAGATTGCCTCGAGTATCTGGGAAATCACATGGGTTGGAGATACTAGGTTTATATTATGGCAGCCCCTTGCCTGCAGTTCCAGCATTAACCCGGCCAGATCCTCTGCTGTCATCTGTAGACCTGACAGCTGCTGACTGATATCAGCGTTTTGACAATAGATACAAGAGAGATTACATCCACTGAAAAATATTGTTCCGGACCCTTTCCAGCCTCTTAATGGTTTTTCTTCTCCCAAGTGAGGGCCATAGCTGCTGACCCAGGCTTGCTGCCCAACACCGCAGATACCAAGTTCTCCACCCAGTCGGTTTACATAACAATTCCTGGGACACAGGTCACATCTGGCTAATTTTTTATTCATTTCCACGACCCGCTTTTTAAGAATTCCCGAGGTCAACAGGTCCCGGTATGATGGCAGAGTACTCATAATCACCTCTCTCTATTCCATTATAACTGGTAAGGAATAACCTCCCCCCTGCATCAAAACGACATCTAGAAGTTTTTTTCAGCTTGTTTTATTTGCCCCTATTCGATAGAATTTGGATGGAGGATTCTACTTGAACAAGTTTACGCGCAGAAATTTCCTGAAATTATCTTTAATGGGCCTGCTTGGGTCAGGTCTTTCGCCTGGTTTTCCGGCCTCTGGTATCAGAAGAACAAAAGGGTTGATCGGAAGAATTGCCGCTGACGATAAAACGATCTCAATTTACGAGGAACCAGATTACGAAAGCTCTATCGTTCGCGAAACTACTTTTGACGAACTAATCCACTTATATTATGAACAGGAGATCCCCCAGGAAGATGATCACTCACAATACTGGTACAGGGTCTGGGGAGGTTACCTGCCAGGAGTCTATGTTCAGCGAACTCGCTATCGTTTAAATAAACCCATAAATTCAATCTCTGAATGCGGAATCCTGGCAGAAATAACCGTCCCATATACAGAAGCATATTCGTTCAGCGAATACCAGGGTTGGAAATTAAAATATCGGCTTTACTATGAAACCAATCATTGGATAACTGGAATAAAAGTAGGACCAGATGGTAATCAATGGTACGAGCTTACTTCCCAGCTCTCCACTTCCCTGGTTTATTACGTTCGCAGAGACCATATCAGACCCATTCAGGACCCGGAATATATTCCAACCAGCATACATGTCCCGCCTGAGAAAAAACACATTGAAGTTTCTCTCCAGGACCAAACCCTTTCCGCTTTCGAGGAAGACAAACTAGTGTACGCCACCGAGATATCTTCAGGTCTGGGTTATAAAGAGGTGAGTTTAAAAAATCCCAATGCAACAGCCACACCCAGAGGTACTTTTTTTGTAACTTCCAAGTATCCCTCAAAACACATGGGAGGAGTAATAGCAACAGGTGCTCCAGGAAGTTATTCACTCCCCGGAGTTCCCTGGGCTACTTTTTTCATATTTGATACCGGAGTAGCGTTTCACGGCACTTATTGGCACAACAATTTTGGAAACCGAATGAGCCATGGCTGTGTCAATATGAGAAACTCTGATGCCAAATGGCTGTTCAGATGGGTTAATCCTGCTTACGATCCCCCCTATAAAAACCATTGCAATTGGCATAATACAGGACATGGAACCCGAATCGTAATTGACTGAGATCGAGCTTCAAATCCATTGTGTGTTAAAATGGGCGCATGAGCGGCAAGACAATTACCAAGAACAGAAAAGCCTTTTTTAATTTTGTGATCCTGGACACGTTTGAGGCTGGAATTGTTCTGCAAGGTTCCGAAATAAAGTCTATCCGAAATCACCAGATCAGCATCGATCAGGCGTATATTCACGTAGATGGTGAAGAAGCCTGGCTGATCGATGCTTATATTCACCCCTATGAACAGGCTAGCATTTATAATCACAGTCCAAATCGACGGAGAAAACTCCTGCTCCATAAAAAAGAGATCCTGGAATTATGGGATAAAGTCAGGATCAAAGGTCATACAATAGTCCCCCTGCGGGTTTACCTGTCTCATGGCAGGGCAAAAATTGAGATTGCAGTTGCCAAGGGTAAAAAACTCCGCGATAAAAGAAAAGAAATTGCTGAGCGGGAATCAGAACGCCAGACCGAAAGAGAACTAAGAAAAATCGGTTTTTAACACCTCAATCAATCCAAATCGGATCAAAAATGGATCTTCCTTCTACAATTGCTGGTTTAAATCAGCTTCCACCGGTTATCAAAAGGGAGACATATGCAAAAATTATTCCTCCAGAGCTGCTGGAGATGTATGGGATCCAGAAGGATCTGCTGGATCCCCGGGGAAATGATCTTTTTCAGCTGAATTGTCATCCGGGATCAACCGATGTCGAACTTGCCCTCTATAATTCAGTAGAAGCCCGGGATCCCATTATCTTCGGCCACCTCACAGATACTATCCACGGACAACTTCATATTCTTCTCTACGGCATGAACGATATAAACTCACCGCGGTTTGATGTTGACCACTTAGCTGATGGAACAAAAACCAATTTTGGGTACAACCACCGGAACCTAAAAGCTGAGACACAGGCTCTTAATGCCGGGCTTTCTCCAGGTCAAATTTACAGGGGACCCCATATATTTCAAGAATCCTTAAGACAGTTCGAGAGTTTTGTAGCATGTATGGGGCAGGAGCTATTTTTTGTCGAGCCCCTTTATTACCATGTCGCACTAGTTTTTGAGAATTACAAATTCCAATATCAATCAGGTAAAAAGCTTATGGACCGGATTTACTCAGGATTCTCAAAAGATGGCGATCTTATTGCCCGCCTGGATGGAAGTAACCCGTTCCGACAGCCTAAGGCTGCAGACCACCTTCGCCTGCGTTCCTGGGCGGTTCATGACAATATCCTCGGTGAGCCATTTTCAAACGTTACCATGTATAAATATATTAATAAGGATTCACAACCATGCAGTGAAGTTACACTCCCATGGTAAATATCTAGCCAGTAATAATTATATGTTGGGGCTAATAAATTATGATCCAAATTGACGGAAACTCACTGACGCTTGAAGAAATTTACCTGGTGGCAAATGAGAATTTACCAGTTTCATTAGCACCTGGTGCAGTTAAAAAAATCAAGAGATCCCGGACCTGGGTTGAAAATATTATCAGCCAGGGTGATCCAGTTTATGGCATCAATACAGGTTTTGGGGCTTTTGCTGACCAACAGATATCCAGTGATGAAACAAGGCAGCTCAACAGAAATTTAATTCTCAGCCATGCAGTGGGTACCGGTGTTCCTTTGTCTACTGATGTGGTCAGAGCGGCCATGCTGATCCGGACAAACACTTTATCCAAGGGATTCTCCGGGGTCCGCCTGCACCTGATTGAAGTTTTGTTGGAAATGCTAAATAAGGGAGTCCACCCGGTGATTCCATCCCAGGGTTCTCTGGGTTCCTCTGGAGATCTGGCCCCCCTGTCACATTTAGCCCTGGTAATCTCTACCGATGAAAATGACAATGAAGAAGAGTCCGGGTTTGCTGAATATCAAGGTGTGCTGTCTTCGGGCAAAAAAGCCATGGAAAAGGGTGGCATTTCCCGGATCATCCTGGAAGCCAAAGAAGGAATTGCCCTCAACAACGGGGCTACATTTTCAGCTGCCATAGCAGCCCTGTGCTGTTATGAAGCCAACCTCCAGTTAGGTATCGCAGAGATAGCCCTGGCGTTAAGTTTGGAGAGTTTACGAGGAATTTCCAAAGCTTTTGACCATCGAATTCATCAATCCCGACAGCATCCCGGGCAAATTGCAGTTGCCCAGAGAATACTTCAACTGATAGGTGGAAGCACCCTGGTGGATTCCACGGACAGAGTCCAGGATGCTTATTCCCTGAGATGCGGACCCCAGGTCCAAGGTCCAGCCTGGGAAACGCTTCAATTTACAGAACAGGTAATTAAAAGGGAAATCAATGCGGCCACAGACAATCCCTTGCTATTTGCGGAAGGAGAAGCAATCTCAGGCGGAAATTTCCACGGTGAACCAATCGGAATGGTGATGGATTTCCTGGGCATTGCCCTAACAGAGATTGCGGGTATATCAGAAAGACGAATTTACAGGCTGACTGATGGAAAATTAAATGAGGATCTACCTTCCATGCTGGTTGATAGTCACGAAGACGCTGGTCTAAATTCCGGGATGATGATGCCCCAATATACAGCCGCTTCACTGGTGCTCGAAAACCGATCTCTGGCATCCCCGGATTCAATCTATTCCCTGCCAACCTCGGCAGCCCAGGAAGATCATAATTCTAACTCAATGACCGCTGCCAGGCATACCAGGTCGATTCTAGAAAATACCTGGCATGTTCTAGCAATTGAACTTTATACTGCTGCCAGAGCAGTTGATATCCACAGAAAGGAAAACCCAGATGCTGCGCTCGGAGTGGGCACTGATGCGGCATACCAGGCAATTAGGAACGTGGTCGCATATCAACCGGGTGATGCTCTCTGGGGCCCAGAAATTGATCTGGTCAGTCAGATCATTAAAAACGGTCGTTTATCAACGCAGGTGAAGAACACACTTTCAGATCATTAGTCCGTCACCTTTTATACCGGTCAATGGATTGATACTCAGACCGATTATAGGTTCATCAACAATAGGGGCTGCAAAAAGAAATGAATGATCAAACAAAGCCTGATTATTTAACAGCTGCAATATTGGTATCGGTCTTTTACGTCGCTGCCCAGATGATGGCAGACATAGCCAGTTTAAGAATTGTGCTCATTGCTGGTTTTTCAATTGACGCAGGAACATTTGTCTACCCTCTGACATTCACCCTAAGGGATATGGTTCATAAAGTTGCCGGCATCAAAACTGCCCGCATATTGATCATCGCGGCCGCTGGTGTGAACTTGCTGATGGCACTATTGTTCAAGGTAGTGTCCATCTTGCCAGCGGACCTCAGTGTTGGACCGCAGATAGAATTTGCCCGGGTTCTATCGCCGATCTGGCGGATTGTAGCGGCATCCATTCTGGCTGAGGTTATTTCTGAATTAATTGATACGGAAAGCTACCGGATTTGGGTTGAAAAAGTCACCACTAAATATCAGTGGGCCAGGGTTTTGGTCAGTAATGCCATCAGTATTCCTGTGGATAGTTTTTTATTCAGCACGCTGGCTTTTTGGGGTGTTTTCTCTCCCGCGGTCGTATTCTCTATTTTCCTGAGCAATATGATTATTAAAGGAATTACCAC
>SDBT01008355.1_pt1 | contig 16923 bp, 14 predicted proteins | sample 2277101 | NCBI WGS metagenome assembly SDBT01 (sample SAMN10404973, study PRJNA504765) | marine sediment metagenome | isolation source: marine sediment core GS10_PC15, 103 cmbsf | place: Arctic Ocean: Southern Knipovich Ridge | collected 2010
GCAAGCTGGTCCACGTCTGCGTAATTCTCGCCCAGAACTTCAGCCACCCTGCCGCCGACGTGGCGAATGCCAAGGCCGGCCAGCACCCGAACCAGGCCGCGCTGCTTGCTTGCCTCGAGCGCAGCCAGAATATTCTGCGATGATTTCTCGCCCATTCGCTCAAGCTCGATCAGATCATCGGATTTCAATTTGAACAGGTCCGCATAATGCTGAACGAGTTCACGGCTGACGAGTTGGTCGATGACGGCCGGGCCAAGATTCTCAATATCCATCTGATCGCGCCCGGCGAAGAATCGCAGCCGTTCGCGGAGTTGGGCTGGGCACTCCACGTTCACGCATCGCAGATACACGCCGTCTTCGTCGCGGGCCGTCTCGCCATCGCAGGAGGGACATGTCTTTGGCTCGGGGATCGGCTTGGCGCCCTCGGGTCGCTTGTCGAAAATCACCTGCAACACATGCGGAATAATCTCGCCTGCCTTTTCGACTTGGATGGTATCGCCCACGCGAACGTCCAGCCGCTCGATCTGATCGAAATTATGCAGCGACGCGTTGGAAACCGTCGTGCCAGACAGAGGCACGGGATCGAAGTTGGCAACAGGTGTGATCGTTCCCAGCCGCCCTACCTGGAACGAAACTTCGCGAAGAATTGTCTCGGCCCGCTCGGCCTCGTATTTGTACGCGATGCACCATCGCGGGTGTCGGCTGGTCGCGCCGAGTTGCTCGCGCAGGGCCAGTTCGTCCACCTTCACCACCATGCCGTCGGTCGGGTAATCCACCTCGGACAGTTTGGTCACCCAGTCGTTCACTCGCGCGATCACGGCCTCGATGTCATCGCACCGGCTGAGATAATCGCTGACCGGCAGTCCCCAATCGCGGAGGCGTTTCATGACCTCGTCGCCGGTCTCAGCCACGGTGGTCGACAGTTCGCCGAATCCGTGGGCGAGGAACGACAGGCCTCGCTCAGCCACGACAGCGGTATTTAGTTGCTTCAGCGTGCCGGCAGCGCCGTTTCGCGGGTTGGCCAGAGTTTCCTGTCCGTCTTCCGCTCGCTTGCGGTTGAATTCGTAGAAGGTTTTCAGCGGCCAATACACTTCGCCGCGGACTTCCAGCACGTCGGGGTAGCCCGCACCATGCAAGCTAAGTGGAATCGCCTTGATCGCCCTGGCGTTGAGCGTGATGTTATCGCCCTTTCGCCCGTCGCCCCGGGTGGCGGCCAGCACCAGCGAGCCGCCCTCGTATCGCAGCGACACGGCCACGCCGTCGATTTTCGGATCGACCCCGTAGCTGTAGCTCCGCTCGCCGAGCGCCTTGGCGACGCGTGCGTCGAACTCGCGCAGCTCATCGGCGTTGTAGGTGTTGTCGATGCTGAGCATCGGCGCGGCGTGGACGACGGTTTCGAAGCCTGTCTGCGGCTCGCCGGCGACGCGCTGCGTTGGCGAATCGGGCGTGATGAACTTCGGGTTGGCGTCTTCGAATTGGACAAGCTGCTTGAGCAGGATGTCGTATTCGCGGTCGGAAATCACCGGCTGTGCTTCGACGTAATACAGCCTATCGTGCCGGCGGATCTCCGCCCGAAGTTTTTCGACATGCTTGGCGATACTTTTGGAATTCGAGTCAGCCGTCATAGTCTATTCCGGTCTGGCCGCCACAGGCGCCACGGAAACGAGATTGAAAAACTCCCGAAGACGGGTGGCACGGGTTGCTCGCAACCCGTGTAGTCGCATCAGATCAGTTCATCGCCCTGGCGTGCGTAGACCCACCCGGCCGTCAGCACATCGTAGTCCAGTAGCTCTTCGGACTTGAAGAACAGCGGAATTTCCCGCTCGGCCGAAGCCTGCGAGTCCGAGCCGTGGATCAGGTTGTATCGTCGCGAAGCGCCGAAGTCGCCGCGGATCGTTCCCGGGTCGGCATCCGGGCCGAACGTCTGGCCGATAAGCTTGCGAACGATCGCGGTCGCGCCCACGCCCTCCAGCACCACAGCCACCACGGGCGCGGCTGTAATGAACGCCATCAATGGGGCGTAGAAATCCTTGCCTTCGTGCTCGGCGTACATTTGCCTGGCCAGTTCGTCCGAGACCTGCAGCATCTTCATCGCGGTGATTTTGACGCCCTTGTCCTCGAAGCGGGACAGGATGCGCCCGACGATTTGCCGTTGCACGGCATCCGGTTTAAGTAGAATTAGCGTACGTTCCATGGTGGCAGACTGTAGACGTTCGCCGCCGGCCGGTCAAGATGCTGCAACGCCGACATTTCTCGCCAGCCTGAAGGCCTGCGGGGTGACTTTGGTCCGACCAGCCGCTAAGATGCACCCACATGACTTGCGAGGGTAAACACATTGGCTCAGGAGTAAATCAACATGGATAAGCCCGCCCCGACCTATGCGGACATCCCGTACGGCCCCCACCCGCGAAACACGCTGGATATCTGGCTGTCGCAAAGCAACGAGCCGGCGCCGATGCTGGTCTGGATTCACGGCGGAGGGTTCTACCTCGGTAACAAGAATGGCGTGCGGCCGACGCTCGTAAACGCCGCCTTGGATGCCGGCATGGCGGTGGCGAGCATCAACTACCGATTCTCGCAGCAGGCGCCCTTCCCGGCTCCGATGCTCGACGGCGGACGGGCGTTGCAGTTCCTGCGATCGCGGGCGGAAGAATTCAACATCGACCCCAGCCGCATCGCCGCGGGAGGAAGTTCCGCAGGCGGCGGTATCTCGCTGTGGCTCGGGTTTCACGAAGACCTCGCCGATCCGACCAGCGAGGATCTTGTCGCACGCGAATCGACCCGGCCGAACTGCCTGCTCTGCTACGACGCCCAGAGTTCATACGATCCGAACTACATTTGCGAAATCATCGGCCCCAATGCAGGCAACGAGAATTGCCTTCAAATGCTTTTTCGCGCGCGGCCTGAAGATTTTGCCAATCCTGACAAGCAGAAGATGTTCACCGAAGCCTCGGCCATCACGCACGCCACAGCCGACGCGCCACCGGTCTTTGCCTGTTACGCCCGACGAAATATCCCGCCGACGCCCGAACTTGACTCATCTTATGGCATCCACCACCCGCGATTCGGCGAGGTGCTCAAGGACAAGCTGGACTCCCTGGGCGTCGAATGCGTCCTGCGCATCCGCGACGAATACCCGGACGCGACGGACGAGCAGATGGCGCCAATTTTCGACGGCGAGGCGATTGAGTTCGCTGTCAGGCAGTTCGGGCTTGACTGAACGATGGTTTAGATGGGCTTCGCGAAGCACATTTCGCAATCGGCGATTGCTTTTTGGCGATATCGGCGGAATAATCACTTCGAAGCCTTATTATTAGAAAATCGAAAGGACGTGCGATGTCCGTAATCGACAAAATATTTAAAGCCTACGACGTGCGAGGGCTATACGGCGATGAAATCGACGAAGACATGGCCTGGAAGGTCGGCCATGCGTGTGGGCAGTTTCTGCGGAGCCTGCTAAGCGGATACGAGCGCGGCCAGGCTGCGACAAATCGCCTTGTGGTCGGGCGCGACATGCGTCCGCACAGTGAATCGCTCATAGAAGCTATGATCGAGGGCGTCTCGGCGAGCGGCACGTCCTGTGTCGACATCGGCATGGTCGATACGCCTATGGTCTACTTTGCGATCAACCATTTGGGCACGTGTGGCGGGGTCCAGGTGACTGCATCGCACAATCCTATCGAGTATAACGGATTTAAAATTTCCGGCACGAAGGCCCGGCCGATTAGCGGCAATACCGGGCTCAACGAGATCAAGCACATCGTGACGACGCTGCGTCGCATGCCGAAAAGCGCCTCGCTCACACCGTCCGACTGCGTGGATCTGTGGGACGAATATCGCAAGCACGTCTGGCGGTTTTTGCGAATGCCCCGCAAGCTCAAAGTCGTCGTCGATGCATCCAACGGCATGGGCGGCGTGATGATTCCGAAGATTTTCGATGAGGCCGATCACGTGGAGATCATCCCGCTGAACTTCGAAATCGGCCAGGATTTCGCGCACCCGCCGAACCCACTGGTCGAGTCGAACCTCCAGATGACCAAAGACGCGGTCGTAAAGCACAAGGCCGACCTGGGCATCTGCCTGGACGGCGACGCCGACCGCTGCATGTTCGTCGACGAGCACGGCCAGTCCGTTCGTTGCGACATTATGACGGCGGTGATGGCCAGGTATTTCCTGGCCGACACTCCGGGCGGGACGATCGTGTACGATTTGCGATCGTCGCGCGTGGTGGCCGAGGAAATCCGCGCCGCTGGCGGCGTTCCGCGTCGCGGGCGGGTGGGACACTCGTTCATGAAGAAGGCCATGTCCGACGGGCACTGCACGTTTGGCGGCGAGTTGAGCGGGCACTTCTACTTCCGAGACAACTTCAATTGCGACTCCGGCGCGATCGCGTTCGCCACGGCACTGACGATCATCAGCTCGCAGGACAAGCCGTTCAGCGAACTGGTTGCCCCGCTGAAGCGATACAGCCACAGCGGCGAGATCAACTTCGAGGTCGAAGACAAAGACGCCAAGATGGATGAGGTCGCCGAGAAGTTTTCCGACTCCGAGGTCGATCGGCTGGACGGCGTGACCTGCCAGTACGACGAGTGGTGGTGCAACGTGCGGCCGTCAAACACCGAACCGCTGCTGCGCCTGAGCCTGGAAGCGGGCGATGACAAGGTGATGAACGAAAAGCTCGGCGTGCTGAAGGAAATGCTCGGCGAGCCGGTCGAGCACTAACGCAATTTAGAGATATGAAGCGAGATACTGGCCCGTGAAGGAATCGCTATTGGCTGCGATCTGTTCGGGCGTCCCCTCTGCAATGATCTCCCCGCCGGCGTCGCCGCCTTCGGGGCCTAGATCGATAACCCAATCGGCGCACTTCACCACGTCTAGGTTGTGCTCGATAATCACGATCGTGTTGCCCATGTCGGCCAGGCGGTTCAGCACGTTCAGCAGGTTGTGGATATCGGCGAAGTGCAGCCCGGTCGTCGGCTCGTCGAGCAGGTACAGCGTGTGGCCGGTGGCGGTCTTGCCCAATTCGCTGGCGAGCTTGACCCGCTGGGCCTCGCCGCCCGATAACGTCGTGGAGCTCTGGCCCAGTTCGACGTAGCTGAGGCCCACGTCGTTGAGCGCCTTGAGCAGCTGCTTGATCTTCGAGAAATTGCTGAAGAAACCCAGCGCCTCTTCCACACGCATGGCCAGCACGTTGGCGATGGTTTTGTCCCTGTAGCGGACCTCAAGCGTCTCGCGATTGTAGCGGGAGCCCTTGCACTCCTGGCAGACAACGTACACGTCCGGCAGGAAGTGCATCTCGATTTTCTTGACGCCCTGGCCCTGGCACGCTTCGCAGCGCCCGCCCTTGACGTTGAAGCTGAAACGCCCGGGCTTGTAGCCGCGAATCTTCGCCTCGCGGGTCTTGCTGAACAGCAGGCGGATCTGATCGAACACGCCTGTGTAGGTGGCGGAGTTGCTGCGCGGCGTCCGCCCAATGGGCGACTGGTCGATCTCGATGACTTTGTCTATCTTGCCGATGCCCAGAATTTTATCGTGCTCGCCCGGCTTGTCGCGCGAAGTATACAGCCGCCGCCGCAACGCCCGCAGCAGCGTCTGGTTGACCAGCGTGCTCTTGCCCGAGCCGCTAACGCCCGTCACGCAAACGATGCCGCCCAACGGAAATCGCACGTCGATGTTCTTGAGATTGTGTTCGCGGCAGCCGCGAAGCGTAATGCTATGGCGAATCGTGAGCTTGCGCCGCTGAGTCGGCGTGTCGATGCATATTTTGCCGGACAAATATTTGCCCGTCATCGACTCTTCCGAGGCGTAGATGTCTTCTATCGTGCCTTGCGCTACGATGCGCCCGCCGTGTCGGCCAGCAGCCGGCCCCATGTCGATCACCAGGTCGGCTGCGCGAATCGTGTCTTCATCGTGTTCGACGACGATCACCGTATTGCCGATGTCCCGCAGATGCATGAGCGTCCGCAGCAGCCGCTCGTTGTCTCGATGATGCAGGCCTATCGTCGGCTCGTCGAGAACGTAACAGACGCCCACCAGCCCACTGCCGACCTGCGTAGCCAAGCGAATCCGCTGCGCCTCGCCGCCCGAAAGCGTCGCAGACGTTCGGTTCAGCGAGATATAATCCAGCCCAACGTCGGCCAGGAACGTCAGCCGATGGCGGATCTCCTTGAGAATCGCATCGGCGATCTGCGTTTTCTCCTCGTCGAGCTCAATTGCATCGAAGAACTCCAACGCATCATTGATCGACAAGGCCGTCACTTCGGACAGTGTCAGCCCGCAGACAGTCACTGCCAGCGACGCCGGGTTCAGCCTCGCGCCGTTGCAGGCCGGGCAAGGCAGCTCGGACATGAACGCGTGCAGGCGGGCCTTCACGAACTCGCTGTCGGTCTTTCGCCAGCGACGATTCAGATTGGGGATCACGCCCTCCCAATTGCTCTTGGGGTCGCCGTCCATCAGCACCTTGCGTATGTTGCGAGGCAGTTGGGCGAATGGCATATTGGCGGGCATGTCGTACTGCCGGCAGAACTGGCGAAGCATGCGGTTGTAGAATATGTTCATCCGCTTGCCGCCGTGCCGCCAGGCGTCGATCACGCCCTGCGATAGCGAAAGCGATTCGTCGGGAATGATCAGTTCCGGATCGAATTCCAGAATCGTGCCCAGCCCGTCGCATTCGCGGCAAGCGCCGTATGGCGAGTTGAAGCTGAACATTCGCGGCGAGAGTTCTTCCAGATTCGCCTGGGGATGCTTGGAACATGCGTAGGTCGCACTGAACATCCAGTCCGTCCACTTGGCCGGTGCGGAAGACTCCTCATCGCGCTTTTCGTACGAAACGATCACCAGTCCGCTTGCAAGGGCCAGGGCGGTTTCGATACTGTCGGACAAGCGGATGCGAACGGTGTCTTTGAGCACCAGCCGATCGACCACGACCTCGATGGTGTGCTTCTTGTTCTTGTGCAGTTCGGGGATGCTCTTTAGCTCGTGGATCTCGCCGTCGACGCGGGCGCGAACGTAGCCTTCCCGCTGAACATGGCGAAGCAGTTCGGCGTGCTGGCCCTTCTGGCCGCGAATGATCGGCGCTAGCACCATGAACCGCGTGCCGGCCGGCAGGGTCATAATCGCGTCGACCATCTGGCTGACCATTTGCGAGGTGATCTCTTGCCCGCAGATCCAGCAATGCGGCGTGCCAGCACGCGCGTAAAGCAGACGCAGGTAGTCGTAGACCTCGGTCGTGGTGGCGACGATTGACCGCGGGTTGGAACCGCGGGCCCGCTGCTCGATGGCGACGGTGGGCGGCAGGCCCTCGATGTGCTCGACGTCCGGCTTGGAAAGCTGCTCCAAAAACTGCCTCGCGTAAGCGGACAGACTTTCGACGTACTTGCGCTGGCCTTCGGCGTAGATGGTGTCGAACGCCAGCGAGCTTTTGCCCGAGCCGCTCAGGCCGGTGATTACGACCATCTTATCGCGCGGTATGCGAACACTGACGTTCTGGAGATTGTGCTCGCGGGCGCCGATGATGACGATTTCACGATGTCCGCCGGCCCCGGCCGGGATGGGCTTTATTTTGTGCGCAGAGATTTTCTTACGCCCTTTGGCCCGAGCCTTCTTGGCGCTTTTCGCGGCCTTTTTGCCGCTGGAAACTCCCTTGCGGGCGGTCTCTCCGTTCGAGGTTGTCGTTCGCCTCTTGGCCATACGTATAGAAACCGTAGACTATACCACGATTCGGCCAATCGCACAAGCCACTAGCCCGCCGCTGAAAGGGTTTAATACTGTAGACGCTGTCAGATCCGCCCCCACCGCCCCGATTAAGTTCTTCAACAGCCCCACTTGGCCTTATAATTCATTTCTTCCATCCAACAAAAATGATCACCCACAAGAAGACCAACGCCACTTGCAAAAAGGATTGAATAACTCCAAACCAGAACCTGGCCATATTCGGCCAATAGCTTTCAACAAGTGTGTCAAGCAACCAATACATCACCACGATGGCTATCATCAGTAATGGCAAGCTGAAAATGATCCTAGTTATCTTTGCCAAGTTATATCTCCCGATTTAATCCTTATCTGCTAAGGGTTCATTTACCTCATCTGATCTCAAAACCCATACCTTTCAGGATCCATCTGGATGTGCTTTTATCCAGTTTCTTTGCACTGCCCGAAAAACCTTGGAGGCTTGAGCAGAAAGGCTTGAACCCGGCTTTCCCAGTCAGTTGCTTGTTAATTTCCTCTGCGTACCACAGGACCTCGGCGATGGCATTTCGCAACTTGCCATCGGAGGTGGGTTTTCCGTGCATAACAGAATCTCGTACTTTCTCTGCAATTCTCAAATCTTCCTGAGCTGCTGCCGGGGGATCCGTGTCGAACACAGTTCGATACTGGTCCCGGAATCCCTCTCGCGTCATATGACTACCATTGACTGCGTTCCTTGCCAGGGAAATATGCACCCGATGAACCTTTACAACTCCGCAATACAATGCCATATTTTGTGCCAGTTCCATGCGAGCGAACATGTAACTCAGACATACATCCAACGGAAACTCCTCTACGAGACGGGGCAGGTGCTCGAAGTAGGCTCTAACCTCTTCAGAGCATTTGTCAAACGCCTTCCGCAAACCTATCTTGGTCTTAATTATCTTTGCCATAATTGCCCACCTTCCTTTTAAGGGTTTAATTCGGGACGGTTACCGTTGTTCTGTCTCTTTCGCACGGAAGTCACTCCCATTTGTCCCGCTTTTCATTTCATGACAATATCCCGCACAACATGGAGTGTCAACAACGGCCAACGCGCATGGCGTCGAACAAGTGGCCCCACTACAGATGGCCCCACCACAAATGAAAACCGACGGGCCTGTCACCCGCCGGTTTCCTTGCATGGCGAAAGCTGAACTATGTTTTTATAGATATTAAGAAATTCAAAAACTTCAAACTTGTGCTCTGATTTCTATCGTTGAAATGTGCGAGTGTGTTCAGACCTCCCGGCCGCGAAGCAGTTGACGCTTGCGATAGCTGCGGACGCCAGCCAGCGTCCCGCCGCAGAGCATCATCAGCAAGGCGGCTGGCTCGGGCACGGTGGGCTGCTGCTGAAGGGCGAACGTGGACCACTGGCCTTCCTGCGCCGCGTCGCCATCCAGGACATCGGTGATGGAGGCCGTTGCCGCACCAGACGGGGCTGCACCAAGAGACAAACCCTGCGAAGCGGACGGGAGGATGGCCAGTTCGGCGAGCGGATTGCTCAGAGCGAGCGCAGAGGCCACAAAGAGAATGCACGAAGCGAGCACGGCAAGACTAATCACACTGATTTTCATCGGTTGGTCCTCCTAAGAACCGCCGGTGTACGGCTACACAGATTTTTTCACATACCACATGCACAGGCACGATGCCCGCACAGCCAATGGACGCATTCGCAATTACGCTTACGCCCGGACCGAGCCCGCTGAGGCTGGACTCCGCCCTGCTCGAGCAGGAAACATACGATTCCGCCTCCCTAACGGCGAATCCGGTTGGGGCAGTTCAGGAGAATGTTTTTCCCGTGGGAGAATAAACGGAACCGGCGCGGTGGCCGCCTGTTGACAACTGTTGACAGTTTGCAGCGCTGGCTGTACCATTAAGGTTGTAAGGGTGAAGTGACCTCGAAGTGCTCTGATCTCACAAGCGACGGGCACGGAAGGAGTACGAACGTTATGGCAGGTGAACTGGCTGGAAAGAAAATCCTCCTGGTCGACGATGATCGGGATATCCTGGCTGCAATGTACGCCGCCCTGGAAGACAAAGGGCCGACGCTACTGACCGCCAGCGATGGAAACGAGGCGTTAAAGCAGGCCGAGGAAGGCCAGCCCGACCTGGTCGTGCTGGATATGATGCTGCCCAAACGCAGCGGTTTCCTGGTGATCGAGAAGCTCAAACGCGGCAAGGAACGATCCGCCCCGCCGAGAATCATCATGATTACGGCCAATCAGGGCAGCAGACACAAGACATACGCCAAGAGCATCGGCGTCGATGAATACCTCAACAAGCCTTTCCGCATGGAGAAGCTGCTGACGGCAATCGACAAGGTGCTTAGCTGAATCGCGTTGGGCATGGCGGCCAGAAGTGGAGAATCGGAAATTCCACCAGCGGCCAGCGAAAAATCTGCCGATAAAGAAATTGCATCGCCGCCATAAAGCGGCTAGAGTGGTTCGCTTGCACAGCGAGTATATTCGAGCATATTCGAATATATTAGCGAATTCGCTGCAAGACGCACGGTTAGGAGCCGTGCGGCTACGAACGAAAATGTCAAGTAAGGTTTTTTCCCGCCAAATCACGGCCTCCATACTGTGTGGCGGGGTGAGGTGAAGCAGAAATGACGACAGCAATTGAAGCAAAAACGAAGACTATCGAAGAACATCAGAGACATGACGGCGACACGGGTTCGGCCGAGGTCCAGATCGCACTGCTGACCAAACGAATCAATCATCTCACCGAACATCTGAAGACCCACAAAAAAGATCACGCCTCTCGACGGGGCCTGCTGAAAATGGTCGGCAGACGAAACAGCCTGCTGAAGTACCTGGCCACCACCACCCCAGATCGATACCGCAGCATCATCGGCAAGCTGGGTCTGCGAAAGTAATCTTAAATATTCCGCCAAAATTCTATGGGGCGCAAGCCCATAGATGGAAGTGCCCGCACAACGGGCGTGACCCGTGGAGATTTAAAAAAACGCAGCGGCCGGCGAGGTCGCTTGCGCACAAGGGCCGGGTGTGATCCTCCTTCTCGACTTCGCGTGAACCGCGTAACTTTACACGCCCATCGCAGGTTGATACGTACCTGAGCGTAAACTGCTCTAAACAAATTCAATGATTGTAATACCATACGGGTAAAACATAGAGAAACAGTCGTCCGCGATGTTCGGGCGGCGAAAGGAAAATGAAAATGGCAGAAGTAGTAAGAGTAGAAAGAGAAATAGCCGGCCGCACCCTATCGATGGAAACCGGCCGGGTTGCGAAACTATCCGACGGCGCTGTGTGGGTGCAGTACGGCGATACGGTTGTTCTGGCGACGGTGCTGACCTCCCCGCCGACGCGGGAGATCAACTTCTTCCCGCTATACGTGGACTACCGCGAAAACCGATACGCAGCTGGCAAGATACCCGGCGGGTTCTTCAAGCGAGAAGGCCGACCTTCCACGAAGGAAGTCCTCACCTGCCGGATGATCGACCGACCTATCCGCCCGCTGTTCCCTTATGACTTCATGAACGAAGTCCAGATCCAGTGCATGGTGCTGAGCACCGACAACGAGAACGACCCGGACATGCTGGCGATCGCAGGCGCTTCGGCGGCATTATCGCTGAGCCCGGCCCCGTTCGAAGGCCCCATCGGCGTCGCCCGAGTCGGGTACATCAACAAGGAAATCGTCGTTAATCCGACGCACTCGCAACTGAAAGACAGCACGATGGACCTGCTGATCTGCGGCCCGGCAGAAGCGGCCAACATGATCGAACTCGATGGCAAGGAAGTCTCCGAAGCCGTCGTCGTCGAAGGCCTGGCCAAGGCGCACGAAACCTATCAGATCGTCATTGAAATGATCAATGAACTGGTCGAAAAAGTCGGCGTCGAAAAGAGCTACGTGCCCACCCCGATCCCCGAAGCGCTCAAGAAGCACATCGAAGACAACTACGGCGACCGCATGCGAGAGGCCAAGCAGATCAAGGCCAAGACCGAACGCAGCGAAGCCATGGGCGCCGTTCGCCAGGACGTGCTCGCCGAGCTTTGCCCCGAAGGCGTTGAAGAGCCCGAGTACACGCCGAGCCAGATCAAGGAAGCATTCTATAAGACCGAGGGCAAGATTCAGCGGAAGCTGATTTTGTCCGGCACGCGACCCGACGGCCGGGCCAAAGACGAAGTGCGACCGCTGAGCTTTGATCTTTCGGTACTGCCGCGAACGCACGGCTCGGCGATCTTCTCCCGCGGAGAAACCCAGGCACTGGCGACCGTCACTCTCGGCACGCCGCGCGATCAGCAGATTATCGACGGGCTGCTGGAAGAATACAAAAAGCCCTTCATGCTGCACTACAACTTCCCGCCCTTCTCGGTCGGCGAAATTCGCCCATTACGAGGCCCCGGACGGCGAGACATCGGACACGGTGCCCTGGCAGAGAAAAGCCTCGCACCCGTGCTCCCGTCGAACGATGAGTTCCCATACACCGTTCGAGTGGTGTCCGAAATTCTGGAATCCAACGGATCGAGCTCGATGGCTTCGGTGTGCAGCGCGACCCTGGCGATGATGGACGCAGGCGTGCCGCTCAAGGCGCCGGTTGCGGGTATCAGCATCGGCATGGTCACCGAAGGCGACCAGCAACTGCTGCTGACCGACATCGTCGGCGAGGAAGATTACCACGGCGACATGGACTTCAAGGTTGCCGGAACGCGAAACGGCATTACCGGTATCCAGTTGGACATGAAGGCCCGCGGGCTGCCGCAGGCGAAAATGGCCGAGGTGCTGGAGCAGGCCCGCCAGGCCCGGCTGCACATTCTCGACGAAATGGCCAAGGCCATCGCCACACCGCGAGAAGAGATCAGCGAATACGCCCCGCGGATGCTGACGACCAAGATCGCCCCGGACAAGATCGGCAAACTGATCGGCCCGGGCGGCAAGACTATCAAGAAAATCCAGGAAGAGACCGGCGCGAACATCGACATCGAAGAAGATGGGACTGTTTTCATCTCCTGCGCAGATTCAGATGGCGCACTGGCGGCCCTGGCTGCCGTCGACGGTATTGTAGCCGAGGCGGAGCTCAACCGGATCTATGCAGGCAAGGTCGTCTCTATCAGGGACTTTGGCGCTTTCATCGAACTTTTCCCCGGCCAGGACGGCCTGTGCCACGTCAGCGAGCTGGACACCGCCTACGTTAAGAACGTCGAAGACGTGTGCAAAGTTGGCGACGTGATGCGGGTGAAGGTGATCAACATCGACGACCAGGGACGGGTGAAGCTCTCCCGCAAGGCCGCCATGCAAGAGGAAAACCCCGAAGGCGAGTCCGCCGACAAACCCGAGGATAAATCATAAGGCCGATCTCGCAGCGAAAATACGAGACGATTGGCAATAAATATATGGAATAAAAGTCTGGCGGCAGACGCCATGATGGTGTAGTATCCATTTGGGTTTACGCATCAAATCTTCACATTGTTTTGGGAAATCAGTTGCACTGCGGTGTTCCGCGGTGCTGTGGGTTATACCTTGACAGCCTGGAAACCTGGGTTGTCGACTGTCTGTGTGTATCGGTGGACGCCGGCTAAGGCCTACGGGCTAGGTCAGCGTCTGCCGGTGGACCGGCATGGAAAGGGAGGTGCAACAGATGCCCACAGGGAAAGTGAAGTGGTTTGACCCGAAAAAAGGGTACGGATTTATTGTTGGCGATGAAGGCCAGGACGTTTTCGTCCACTACACATCGATTGCTGGTGACGGCTTTCGCGCGCTGAAGGACGGGGAAATGGTCGATTACGAGATGTTTGAAGGCGACAAGGGCTTCCAGGCTCGCAACGTAGCCAGGCCCGAAACGCCGCAGGCTGCCCAGCCTTCAGCGTAATCCGTACCGTTTCCACACGTCTAGTCGCGTTGCGGACAAGTCAAACGATCCGGCCCGATCTGCCCAGACGCCAGAGAATGTCGATGCCTGAAAGAGATTTTTTCGATATTTTCAATATTATCATTGGCGCATTACTGGCCGGCCCGGTCTGGATCGCCGCTGTCCTTTGGTTTAGTCGAAGGATGTGGCGCAATGTGCGCCGTCTGTCGGCCAGGGCACGGGGACAGGGACACCTCCTCGAGGTGGCACAGCTCGCGGGCGGGCTCGCTCACGAGATCAGGAACCCTCTGTCCACCATTAACGTCAACCTCAAACTGCTCAGCGAGGATCTCGCTCGCCGTCAGGACGAGGAAAGCAAGCGGATGGTGCGCCGGCTGGAAACAGTTCGCAGCGAGGCCGACCGCCTGCGCGATATCCTGGACGACTTCCTCCGCTACGCAGGTCACTACGAACTCCAGACCGCCCCGGTCGACGTGCGAAGAATGATTGAGGAACTGGTCGACTTTTTCGCCCCGCAGGCCGAGGCCGGGCGGATCGTCCATCGATCGACAATGCCCGAAACTGAAGTTCTATGCAGTCTCGACGTCAACCTCATCAAGCAGGCCTTGCTGAACCTGATGATCAACGGCTCCCAGGCCATGCCCGACGGCGGCGAGCTACTGGTCAAACTTTCAACCCAGCGCAACCAGGCCGTCATAGAGGTGATCGACACCGGGAGCGGTATCGAACCGGACGAGCTTAATAAAATCTTCGGCGTCTACTATTCGACCAAAAAACAAGGCTCGGGGTTGGGGTTGCCCACCACCCGCCGGATCATTCGCGAACACGGGGGCGATATTACCGTCGAATCCGAGCCGGGCAAGGGCACACGATTCGTCATCACACTGCCGCTGGAAAATCAATGAGCTTGCCCCACCAGGTGACGGCCCAATGAAGACCATCGAGCCAACCATTCCGCAGTTACGACTCACCGACCCGGCCCCTACCTCTTCCGTGCGCGAGCGGGTAACTGCGTCGTCATCCCGCCGCACGATTATTCGTAGGGCGTACAACTCGTTGCACGCGGAATGCTTGTTGGACAGCTCAGTGATGTTCCTGGTGATCCTCGATGGGTGTGTGGTCGTGGAAGAGGCCGGCCTTGTGCATTCGGTTGTGCAACTGTCGGTGGGCGCCGGTTAGTACCATTCGCATTCGCTTGTAGGCTGCCTCGTCGGCGCGCGTCCCGTAAGAATCCAGGAACGCCATCGCACCTTCGATCTGTTCGAGGATCGTCAGCGCGTCGGCCGCCGCGAAGAACGGCGAGCGGGCCAGTTCGACCATAACCGGCGATGAATGGGCGGTGATGATTTCGGGCTTGTCTTTGTAATGGCCGCGTACCAGCAGCGCCAGCCAACTGCTTTTGTCGAGCTTGACCGACCAGTGGCCAGCTCCTCCCGAGCCGCCAATCGCCTTCGACTGGACAATCTCGCCGTTGACCACAAGTTCCACTCGCGAGGTCGGCACGGTCACCGACGCAACCTTCCACGTCACGTCCACCGTCCCACCGTTGCGGGTCATCTTGATTCGACTGCCAGGTGCCCTGCCCTCGACCGCGAACTCCAGCAGCGGCCCGCATGTCACGAACGTTCTGCCCGACCGCACGGCCTGCTTCCACGCCTCATGATCGAACGCCCGCCGGCGATTCGTCTGGGCGTAAGTTCGTAGCGTGCCGACAGCTGTGGTTGCAGACATCTTGTCCGTACCGCCAACGGCTGCGACAAAATAGCCGCAGTTCAGGTAGCGATACCAGTCCGACAGCGAATAGGGGTTAATTCCAGCGTAGAGGTTGCCCCATGAGGTCATCTCGACCCCGTCGACGTCGCCGGAGACGATGCTGGCTGCGCCTTCGCAACGCGGGTTGGGGAAGTGCGGCAGGATCACCACGCCGCTCTGCTTTTTGCACTGAGCGGCCCATTCGGTCAGCAGCACCTCGACCGGATCGCCCATGGCCGACTCGTCCGGCCCGCCCGTGGTCATCGGCTCGATGATGTCGCCCTCGTAGCCCAGCAGCGAGATGTGGCCCATGATGTGCTGGCGATTCTCCGTGCCGACGCTGACGAGATACTCGCCGTCACCGCCGGCGTCTTTCGAGCCGTAAATCGTCTTGCCGTCGAAGTCGCCCACGTTGGTCATCAGCTCGCCCCACTGGCTGGCCAGCAGGTTCACCACGTTTATGCCCTCGCCAGCGCCCTCCAACAGCGCCGACGGCGGAGAGAGAAAATGCACGTGCGTGTCGGCTGTCACCCAGCCGTTCTCGCGCCAGGGCAAAACCTTTTCGATCTCAATTGTAATCTCGCGAGTCGCCTTGGTGATTTTAACGACCTTGCGAACCGGGCGAATTTCGAAACCCTTGGACACCTCGATGTACACCCGTCCGAGGGGCAGTTTGACCGTCGTCTTACCCGGCACGTACGAGCAGTGATGGATTCCGCTATGCGTGAAATCCACGCTGTAATCCTGGAACCAGTCCGGGTTGATAATGCGATGGCGATCTGTGGGCGCAAGGTATTCGCCCGCCTCGCCGTGAACGTGAAGTTTGACGGCTACGGGTTTTTTCGAACCCTTAATCACCGTTCGAATCGTGACCGCCTGCTGCGATGCGTCGACTGCCTGGAGCGGGCCTGATTTGCCGGCCGAGATCAGCCTGGCCACCGCCACCGTCTTGCCTCCAGGTACGTGGAACTTCGCATCAGGGTGGGCAGTGTACTCCACAAGTAGCTGGCGGTTCGACACTTCAGGCAGTTTATTATTGTACGATCGAGCCCAATTGTCGTTGGGGTACAGCGGCCTTGGCACGGCCGAGATCACCTGCCCCATGTCCATCTGGAGGCATTTTACCTGACCAATTTCATCCAGCGTGGGATCGAACTCAACGCCCTTCGGCAGCGTAAGGATCGCCTTCTGTCGCGACTGCCACCGCAGCGGGTTGCCGTCCGCCTTGCCGGCCGACACTGCCGAGATCACCACCGCTCCGCTGACCGGCTCGAAACGAATCGCGACGATTGCCTTCCGCGGATTTGGATTTTCCCACGCCCACAGCCAGTTCATCCAGGGACCATAACGATCGCATTTCGCTCGCGTCTGGCCCCGGCTCCAGAATTCGTTTTTCATCGTCTCGGACGAATGCGAAGGGATCTGGCAGGGCTTTTGGTCCGGCACGCATTCGAAGCTGTTCTCGCCCCAGGTTCGAGTCAGCGCATTGATCTGGAAGCGTCGCCGAATGCTTGCTCGCTGCTCGGAGCCGTCGGCGTAGATCATTACATAGTCGGCCGCATGTTCGCCCAGGCGTCCCGAGCCCCGCATCGGAGAGATGAATCCATGCT
>SDBT01008356.1_pt1 | contig 16923 bp, 18 predicted proteins | sample 2277101 | NCBI WGS metagenome assembly SDBT01 (sample SAMN10404973, study PRJNA504765) | marine sediment metagenome | isolation source: marine sediment core GS10_PC15, 103 cmbsf | place: Arctic Ocean: Southern Knipovich Ridge | collected 2010
TGTTCAAATGATACTTGAATTAATCCAATACTCGACCGATTAGAAGAACAAGGAATAGATATCACTGCTATTGGTGGATTAATCCGTTAGAACAGAATTAGTCATGCTTCTCTCCAATCCCACGTTCCTGTTTTTCGCCATTTACAATAAGCCCAAATCCAGGTTTGAATCATAATTGCTGCATCATAAGCTGTATATGTATAATGCCAATCTTTTCGTGGTCTAAGGTAACAAATTTCTGTATGACCATATTCGTCTCTTCTATGAACGTGATGAGTTTTAGAGTGAATTTTTGGTTTCTGAATCCAAGCTCTTGGAGGACTGTTCGGATAACTGTGGGGGAATTCGATTAAAACGTCAAAGACTCCAAGGGAATATGGTCCTGTAGTCGCAAATTTGACTTGTACACAAATATTTCCATTATCTAATCTATAAAAATCACTTTTATTTAGCTTAGGAAAGACTCCTTGTAATTCATGAAGTTCACTTTCTACTGTTCTTCTCATGATTGTATCTTCCCTTATTTATTCTACTTCTACCAAATTAAAAGAGATGATCTAAAAATCCTGCTTCTGGCCAATCCCATACGCCTGTTTTAGTCCAGTGACAATATGTCGAAAGCCATGTTTCAATCATGGATGCAGCTTCGTACGAACTATAGCTATAATGCCAGTCTTTTTTAGGACGTAGATAACAAATATGGGCATGACCATATTCATCATACTTGTAGACATGGGGCGTCTTTTTTTGTATCGTGGGTTTAGTAATCCAAGCACGGGGTGCTCCTACAGGATAGTTATAGGGAAGCTCGATCAATACATCAAATTTTCCACAAGCATATTTACCACTTGTCAGATAACTTACTTGAACACAAGAATTACCATTCTCTAAGATGCGGAAATCCTTTCTGCTGATATCTGGAAAGATTTTCTGGAGATTTGGCCTCTCCCTTTCAATTAATTTTTTGAAATCAAACATATAAAATCCTTCAACAGATAATTAGTTAGTACCTATTACTAATCTTCAATCATATTATTGCCAATCAATTCTGGTCCGTGAAAAGGGCAATTAGAACTTTTTTCTAAATCTTCGTAGAAGTACAATTCAAGGCCTTCGAATTTTACAGTCCTAGTTCGTTCGTTCAGAATAGTTCGGTTAAACCACATGTAGAAATTGTGTGGAAATGTGTATAATTCATGTTCATTGCCAGTTAAGAGAGTATCTAAACAGAATTTGGACAAAAGAATGGTTAAATTGTCAATGTCTAATCCTAAGCCTGGTTGCGCAATTTGTTCCTGCAATGTTCTGTCATATTCAATTTTTTGCTCTAATTCAATTGTAGCGGGAATCGATCCAGATTGAATATTACCATTACTTGCGGGATCCGAATAAATACAATGATAACAATAATCTTCTTTTCGAGGATCTACTCTGAACATTAAGCCACCCTTTACTCCGTAGAAAGTGCCTGCATAAATAATTGGTATTTGCATATTGTTTGAGTGAATGAAATCATTCAATGCAAAGTTCACTGGATGCTCACCTGATGCAGCAACAATCAGATCAACATTATCAAATAAATCCATATAAAATTCTGCATCTGCTTGCGTATGAAGTGAGAATTTTTTCTCCACAGTTTTAATAGATACATTGGGGGTTCTGATCTTAATATAATCCATAACTGCTTTAGTTTTATATCTACCAAGTTGGTTAAGATCGCAGATATGCCGTATGATATTATGTGTTTCAAGATGGTCGTCATCAACAAAAATAAAATCCTTTACTCCAGATTTTGCTAAGTATACAGCTAGTAATGAGCCTCCGGATCCCATTCCAATAATAGCTACTTTTTTTTCTTTTATAATTTTAAGAGGAGTTTCAGACTCATCAATACGAACAAATAATCTATCCAAGTTAATTTGTTCAACATTAACAGTTAAATCATTTTTGATCTGATCTTTTGAATAATGGATTTCAATCTCTAAATCCGCGATGTTTTGAGTATTTGATTTCACATCTAATATGGGATATTCGTACTGTAATGACTGAATTTCAGGCTTTTTGTTTCCAATTGTAATTAAACCTATCTTTTGTGCATAATCTGGGCAAGAAGAAATCCCAACAAAATGACACACATTATATTCATCATAGATCCTGCCATAAAGATAATAGGATCCTTGTTTATCTTTTAAATCATCAAATTGTTCTTTAAATGAAGGAAAGATTAATAATTTCAAGTTTATCACCTCGTAGGACGCATTACTTTCCATAATGGCTCAAGCAATAGATTTGGAACATCCATTTCTAGACTTGCTTTTAGAGAAATAAGAAAGGGTTGGATTAAATCATCTTCTAGCATTCCTGCTAGGTGTTTCTCGAATGTAATATTTCTTGATAAATCCTTTGACGATATATCTATAAAAATTTCCCCCTCAGGAAAACTAGGAGGGAAAGAAATTAGAATCAAGAGGTTTAATATTATTTGATCCCCATCTGGATGAATTACAAAGCTTTGGGGAAATGAAATAATTTTCTCACTGGGTGTTTGACCAGCAAGAACATCAATTTCATCCACAGTAAATTTGTAATCGTATACCGCTGTGAGTTCTCTCATTATCCTCAGTATTTTTTCTTCACTAATTCCCATTTCAGGCTCGAGAAAAGTCAAATCATCTGGAAAAAAGGAAATGTTTTTCTGAAGAACTCTATAGGTGTCAAAATTTTTTGCTGCTTCTTCTAAATCTGTTTCTCTTCTTCTATATACTTCAATTATTAGATCATATTCGTTTTGGGAGTGATAATCAATTATAAAAGTGAGTACAATATTCAAATGATGATTAAAGGTAAAAAAGTCCTCTATCTGCCTCATGTCACCTTGACTCGGTCCCCCGTATCCAAGATGTTTATGCCAATTGCCAATATAAGGCAATTTTTCATTTTCAACTATTTTTTTTGCGTGTGAAGGATCAATTTCGAAAAAACCACGTTTTCTTGAACAATATTCGTCTGTAGGAATAACCATTTTTGAGATCTTAATTTTTATATTTGTTTCTACTTCTGAAATTGTACCAAACATCATTCCACCAGTTTCTTTTCCAGGCCATAATGATGCTTCCTCTTTCATAGCTTCATGTGTTTCTTGATTGATTTGAACGAATATGGTTTCATCTTGATAGTGGAACAACGAAAATCTCCTCTTCCTTCTTTCAAATCTTTAAAGAATAAAAGTGAATATTCTAAAAATAATGCTTGCTGATTGGAACTGTATCCTTATTCTCTTCGGCGTCTTCTCTAGCTTTCTCTTTTGATTCGGTGTCTACTTTTTTTACAGGTCTTGGCATTTATGTGTAACTCCTTAAATCTACAATTGAACCTAAAAGATGAGTATTTATTAATCTTTACATCCGCTACCATTACCCGTTCTTAGTTAAACCACTTCTAACAAATAGTTAATTTTGCTCCATTCTTTCTGTGTATTCTCCTTTCAAGATTTCTAACTTTAGATATTCTGAATTACATCTATACTAGTCTATTCTTTTATTAAATCATAAATATGATCCAAAATCAAATGGATAGATAAAAACTTCAATAACTGGATTTATCCAATTATCCCCTTTCAAGAATGTTCATTTGAATTTTTTTTAACTCTCTTTTCTTTTTCCTTTTTCTAATGGTTCTATTTTTTCAACAATTTTTTGAGCAGCTTCTGCATATTTCTTAATTGCACCTTTCCTGCGAAAGAAAATTTTTTCCCAATCTTGTTCTGTTTTTGAGAGTATTGGCTCTTTATTCTGATTTACAACTATAGTGGCTAATAAATAGGCAAAAATCATGACAAAGGGAAGAAGGATAGGTTGTGTTTCCATTATAGGTTTTAGCAGTTCAACAGTAATGACTCCAGTGACACACCCTAAACCCCAAAATACATATCCCATTCCACCATGAATCATTAAGAAATCTTTCGGAGCCATTTCGTAATTTGCCACGCTAGTACCGCCGAAACACACAAGCGTTAAGCTAATTCCAAGGAGAATCGGGAAAATACCTAATAAAATGAATACTTCTGAAATATTGGGGATAAACATTGGAAGTATTGGGATTAAAAAGTACACAAAAGCCCCTACATAGAGTCCTATTAATATCGACAAGCGACGTCCCAACCGATCATAGAGAAAACCGCAAGGTAAGCACGTAATCATGGAAGTAAGGAATAACACGAAAACGAAGATAAATAGACTCTCAGGGTAGGGAAAACCTAGAGATATTTCCTCCGATGTATTCAATAGAACTATAGCAGTATAGTAAGAGTTTGTGACAAAGAAACCCATTATTAAACTTAGTAAAAGAACGGGAAGCGGGAATTTTTGCTTATTAAGATACTCTCTTAAGGTATTTTTTCTCGGAGAAATCGAAAAGGTGCTCTGTACTAAAGTAAAACTCAGAATGAATAACAATAACAATACTGCAAAGTAAAATGCAAGAAGTATATCTATTCCTATGGAAACGATGATTGTTCCACTAATTATCACGAATCCTATTGGTATGTACATAAAAAACGTATCTCTACCAGTAGATTCCGGATTGGTATTAAGAGACCCACCATAAATATGAAAAAGAGTACCCATACTTCCAATACTGAAACCTGCCAGCGAAAGAAAGACAATAATCAGGATTGAGTCCTGAAAAAGGGATAAAATGATCAGTGATAAACCTAATACTATAGTAGTAATGAGTAAAACAGAATTTGAGTCATACTTAGAGAACCATAAAATGAAAAAAAAACTCCCAATTGTGAATCCTCCTAGATGAAATACTATATACACAGGATCCATACCAGTTGCAGAAAGAAAAGCAAATTCAAATATAAAATGCAGACCCCATGCCATTGAAGCATTTACAATACCAGCAACAGCAAATAGTACGATCCTCTGAGAAATAAACCTCTCTGAATCTTTTCCTGCCATCTAAATCCCTATTAAATTCCAGATGAATCTGATATAATTACTATTAATTTATATTATTTTAGCTTTTACAATCAATACAAAAATTAATAAACTACTGAAAACAAGAAAAGGAAGTAACTTTTACCCTTTTCCCAATCACAGGATGTATTATATAAAAGGGACCTTTAGAATTTCATTATTTGGTGACTAATGAATTCCATCCATGTGATCGATCTATTTAGGGGTTATATTATGCAATTACAGCAATTTATTGACAAGAATGGTTTAGATGCTAAGATAGTTGAATTTGATAAACCAACATTAACAGTTGATCAGGCTATAAAGGCTCTTAAATGTCAACCAGATGATATTATCAAATCAATGGTCATAGTAGCAGGTACAAATGATTTCTATCTAGTTCTCCTTCAAGGAAATCGAAAATTAAAAACTAATAAGCTAAAGAAACTGCTTAGTACTAAAGATATTAAATTAGCTTCACCACAACAGGTTAAACAAGTAACTGAGTATAAAGTTGGGGATGTCCCTCCAATTAGTATTGAATTACCTGTAATAATAGATGAACTTGTTGTTGAAAAAGGAGGAAAGGTCTACGGAGGCGGAGGTGAAACTGCTAAACTTATGCATATATCAATTCAAGAGCTCTTAGATTGTACTCACCCACTTATAGCTGATGTTTCAAGTCCTTTATAATCTAATCTTGAATTTAGGATAAAAGGATTCATTATGAGGTTACAAAACTACCTTGATGATAACGCATTAGATGCTAAAATTCTTGAGTTTGATACACCAACCTTGACTGTGGAGCAGAGTATGAAGGTAAATAATTGCCTACCTGAGGATATTGTTAAATCTATTCTTGTAAAAACCAAATCGAATGAATATTATCTTGTCTTACTTCAAGGAAATCGAAGAATAAAAACTGGAAAACTAAAAAAATTGCTGAAAGCAAAAGATGTTAAATTAGCATCTCCTGAAGATGTTGAAAAAGTCACAGATTACAAAGTTGGGGAAGTTCCTCCTATCAGTATTGATTTACCGATAATTATTGATGAACTGGTGATAGAGAAAGGAGGTACTATCTATGGAGGAGGAGGTGGGGCAACTAAGTCTCTCAAAATTACGATTGACGATCTTTTGGATTGTACTCATCCTTTGATTGCTGATATTTCAAATCCATTGTGAAAGGGGAAATAATCGTTGGGTATTATCTGTTTATTATTAGGCCACAAATATAAACCAATTTCCAACGAAAAATCAACTGCTGAGAAAAAAGAATTAGCAAAACATGAATATGATGAAATCCGTGAATATCAATGTCAACGCTGTGGCAAAAGAATCATTCAAGAAGAGCACTACCAGTAAATCAGATAATGTCTATATTTTCACTCATTTTTTTACTCCTATAAGATTCATCAGCTTTGGAAAAGTATCTCAAAAATCGTTCTAATTAACTTAGTAATCGGACTGTCAATATTGTCCTGTAAATAGTATGGTATTAATTCATCTACAATGAGAAATGCTTGGATATAACTGAATAACAATATCCCAATAATTAAAATACGGGTTAATTGAATATTAGGCTCATTTTCTAAACCCTTTTGTAAACTGTTGACAGCAATGAATCCAGCTAAGATAATTATAAGAGGTTGGATTTTCATTGAACTATCAATAATGAATTTGCAGAAAAAAATCTCTCCCAATAATGAAAATAAAATTACAGTCTCATAATAGAATAATAATCGTTTGAATGTTGACACAAATGATATTTGAGGAGTGACTACCCATAATAGTACAACTCCTGGAGTTGCTATTAAAATAGCTATAATTGTAGCACTAAAAATTCGGGATATACCAGTAATAAAAGTAGCAAATTCATAAGATACAAATTGTGCTGTTAAAATGACCAACATAGAATGGAATGTCGAAAAAATTGCAAGTGTGGAGAGGAATAATGTCATGTACACCCAGAAAGGAAATTTCATTGCACGTTTAGGATTGGTCAGGAGATTTTTTAATAAATCCATATTAGCTGCCCATACATCACGAATTGTATACTTTTCAGGAAAGATTTTTTTCGGTATTCGTTCTTCAGTCCAAGCTTCTTCCTCATTCTTCACAATCTGCATTATTAATTTCACCATTAGTGTACAATTAGAAGACTTCAATATTTCTTGATATTCAAATGCTTTAATAGAAACCAGTTAATATAACTGGATGTAACTTTCTCCCAAAGATTACTTTGTCAGGGAAACTAACTAAAGAAATTTGTAAAACCAGTCTAAAAGTCAATTGATTGTGAACGAGTCTTTTCTTAATTTAGAAGATAAATCAAATGATTTTTTTCATACCTTTTTTCTCGTGTATAAGTTGGGAGGTTGTATTTTGACTTTAGATTCTTTTATCAAACCCTTTTCTTTATTCGTGAAGCATTTCGTACCCCCCTTGCTCCCTGCGAATCTTCTTATGTTTTATTTCTCACTAGTCAGAATACCCACCCACCTAATGCTCGTACTCATATTTTACTCAAGATCGGGTTGATGATACCTTAATATTAAGCAAAATCCGCAGACTCTCTTTTCCCCATGCCCTGATCATTATTCGTGCCCAGAGTGCAATCGAAGCAATTGAATTATAAATCAGATGATTCACATCTCCCCCATCCCAATTAGTATATGTTTTAAAGATTTAATGTACTTTTTTAGAGATATACTACCTTTTTCTGTTATATAGATCACTGTTCTTGGACGGGTGTTGACGAAAGTCCTCTCTTTTGTTATTAGTTCATTTCCTTCTAATTTCTTCAAATGAGTATTCAAGTTTCCTGAGGTTACCCCAAGTCCTTTTTGAATATCACTGAACGGTAAGGATGAATTAAGGTGAAGTATCATTAGGATACCTAACCTCACCGGTTCATGGATGGTAGAATCCAGTTTTCTCAGAAGTTCCTCGACTGAAGATGGTTGTTTTTCCATTAAATGACCACCTTGGATGAATGCGAGTTCAAATATCTCCTTCAGTAGAAATATTAGTTTTTCCAATACCAATGTAAGTTATCATGCTAGATATTGTGAGGAGTAGCCCAAATACACAGCTAAAGAAGAACATTCCTATTTCCTCTTCGATGTAAAATGTGGAAATTAAGCCCACAATGAAGGATGCTACTGAAATAAGTACTAATCCATATTTGATAGCTTTTTTAGAAATAACTGAAGATAAGATTATACTTGAAATTAGAAAGCCAATACAGACCATTGTTCCCCAAATACCAGGAATAAATTTTGAATTCGCGATACCAAGAATTAATATAGTTATATGAGATAGAAAGAACAGAGCTATTGCTGTTGCTCCAGTAATCCTGTAAGATTTATTCCAATTGATGAATCCTGGTGAACCCAGAGTGAAAACAATGATACTTGAAATTGGAAGTAGATATATCAACCAAATACTGAAAAAAAGAACAGGTTCAGCTGTAGGAGTAAGTTCAGGTTGGCCTGTCTGTCCCCAGATGAAAAAGATTGAACTCATGTTAAAAAGTCTATAGAAGGCATATTCAATCCATCCTCCAATGATTGTTATAAATCCAGCAATTGTCAAAAGAAGTAAGAACCTGTTAAATTCCTTCCTCTGTTCAAATACCATTACTTTTTCCAAAATTTCAAGATGTGGCTTTAATTCCGCTATTAGATCCATAAATTCCACCCTATGTCTAGTTAAAATAAATGAATTATCATATTTCTGAATTTAGAACCTGAAACACTTTTTCCACTAAAAAATACATTAGTCTATTAAAATAGCTTTTGATCATTCGAATTTTCGGATTATCAGAAGGATTACGATTATTCTGTTTTTTGAATGAAATAGCAAACACATTATTTTACATTAAAAAAAAAACCTATCTAAGGAAGTTGTGAGTATAAAAATGAAGTTCGCAAGTCATTCAGAGGAAAGTGAGTTGCTAATCAAAGAGACTCTATAGTAAAAGAAGAAAAATAGCAGGTAATGTAAATGAATTAGCCTCTACTTTGGTATTCTATATTTTCGTGCTCTGCGAATACCCATATTGGTTAAACTATTTATAATTTGATGGAGCTCCAGGCTCTTCATTCTTTCACGCTGTTTTACTAATGCAAGTTCTGTAAAATATGTCTTCATAGCTGGAGCTAAATCCAGAGCTACTTCTTTAGGTATTTTTTTCCACAAACGAATAAATTTCTCAAGCCTAAGTAAACGTTGAGGATTATTCACTACAAACATATTATTTTCTGTGGTAATGAAATCCATTCCATTTATTGACTGATCTCCAAATACAAGTCGTGATGGATATGCTCCAAAGAGGATGTCGCAATAACTTACTATGACTGATGAGAAAGCTGAAATCATGGCAAAATCTATTGGAGATTGATATTCCAGGTAAACTGGCACACCATCTTTAGCACTGATAACTCCCCATGGTGGGCTTGGTGCATTAATAGAAACGTAGGTTTCAAACAATTTTCGCAATAACGCATGGAAAAATAATAATTCCTCGAAGCTTAAAGCAGAAAATGAGCATTCTCCATTCGCAACAGTAACTTTCTTATTATATGTAACAGCGTTAACAGCTTCTTGGAACATTTCGTCAACTATACTACCTGAAAGGACACTATCTTCTTTCGAATAAAAATCTGAATAGATTACCGAGGCTGAACCTGCAAGAATACTACGTATTTCATCCCAAGGAGCGTCTTCCAGTTCAATTCGATTGAATAATCGTGTTGTAACGAGAGGATCAGAAATTACAACATTATATTTGTCCAATAGATTTACAATCATGATTTCTCTTGCTAAAGTGGGATGAGGTCTTGGATATCTTAATCTTACAATTCCTACTCCCCGGCCAACTAATGAACTTCCCATTCGAGATAATGCATTAACAAAATCAACCGTTTGTAGAAGCTTTTCCCCTTCTATATCACCGAAGTGCCACTTTACTTCGTCTGCTTCTGTTAAGATTGCCCAGTTATTAAGAAATAGCCTTCGATGCGAATTTATCACAGGTGATTCACCATTCTATACATTTCATTAATTGTTCAGCATCTTTTTAAATCATTGGAATTAATACAACAAGAAAAAGGATATGCTATTCTTCCTAATAATGTTAATTGGATCAAATTTGCATAATACTTCAGTAGTAATGAGGAATATTAGTAAAATTCTCACTGTATTTTCAAATCATTTTTAAAAAAATATAATCAATTTGTGTTTAATAAAACGAATACATTCCAAAATTGCACAAACCACATTGAGAGTATGATAAATGGACATTATTGATATTTCTTTGGAAATTGGAGAGAAGACGATTTTTTACCCTGGTGATCCACAATTTAGTATCACAAGAGTATTGGATATGGCAGCTAAGGGTGATAAATATAATTTATCTAAGATTGAAATTGGTGTTCACACTGGTACTCATGTTGATGCCCCACTCCACTTTATAGCTGATGGAAAAGATATCCTTAACCTTCCTCTCAACAACTTTTATGGAAAATGCAAGGTAATACATCTAGATAAAATAAAATACAATGAAACAATAACAGAAGATCATCTCAAAGATAAAAATATTGAACCTGGTCTTATTGTTTTGTTTCGTACAAAAAATTCATTTTTATACCAAGAAAAATTTCGTAAAGATTATATTTCTCTTTCAGTAGAAGGAGCTATTTATTTAATATCTAAAAAAGTGAAAGCTGTCGGGATTGATTATTTGAGCATTGGAAATCCAGAGGTACATCATTCACTACTTGCTGCTGATATCATTATATATGAAGGGTTAAATCTTACTCATGTTGATCCAGGCTTCTATACTTTTGCTGGTTTCCCTCTCAAAATATCAGGAAGTGAAGGGTCTCCGATTAGAGCAGTTTTAATTAGATAATATTGATCTTTTTAACAGTTTTTACCGTATTAATGATGATTGAAGTATTTATGATGGAGATCAAGTTGTCTCAAGACCTCACTCTTATTTTGATCAGAAAAACCGTAAATCTTAAACACCAGGTCATCTATTTTAGAGCGTAAATCTGATACTTTATTGTCGGAAGAACAGAATGGACATAATGCTTCTAAAATCTTTGAAGATGAAGGATATTTGGTGAGTGTTTTTCTTAATTGAATGACATTCTTTTTCATTTCTTTCAAATAATCTTTAGTAGAAAGAGTAATATTAGGAATTGGTATCAATCCTATATCAGCTGGAGGGATAGCTGCGGTTAAGTTTACTTGATGAATATACCAATTAATTAAAAGTGAATTAAAAATCCCTAACGCTGTATTTTGGCAAAGCTGGTCTTGAAAAAGAGGTGAATCTAACAGAATATAATTGACATTATTCTCAACCCAAATTCGTGTATTTTTTTCCAAATCTTTTTCTGTAATAATACCTGCAACAACACGTCGTAGTTGTTCTCTTGCTGTGATTCTTTGAAACACAATTCGGGATTTTTTTGCATGATTTTTACGAAATAGGTCGTTTTTTCTATCTTTTGGTTGCAAATACCATCTGCCTTTCTGACGATTGGGTGATATATTAACAGAATATGGATGCAGGTTCTTTCCATTTAATATTATATTGAAATTTGCAGATAAAATTTCTTTTGGAAGCTTTTTGTAATAAAAAGGTCTTATTTTTTTATCAGCAGGCCGAATTTCGCCACTCTGAATTTTTATTAAATATTTGAGATTAGTGGTATTTTTGTTCAAGATTTTAAATATGTTAAAAGTAGAACGGAAGGGAGACGGAATTATTTTTGTATTATAAACTAATTCATCAATTGGAATGGGGTGTTTTTCAATAATACCCTTGTATAATGATGTTAAATCGAATGTTCGAATCACTTCTGTTTCATATTTCTGTCTTTTACTTTTTTTATTAATTAATACTAAAACACAAGTACCTTGTAATATATTTGGAAAAATCCGTCTGCGACTAACAAAATCAAGAATCATTGGGATTTCGAAATTTGTTAGAAGAAATGTTCTTAGCTTTGAGCTGAACCTATCAGTTAATATTGAATTTGCTGTAAGAAATGTTGCTACTCCATTTTGCTTTAATAAGTCCTTAACTCTAGCGAAAAATAGATGATAAAGGTTCAAACGATTTACAACTATTTGATCTTTATATATTTGACGATATAAATGAATATCTCCTGCAGGAATACCTTTTGTTACATATGGAGGATTTGAGAAAACGATATCAAAACCTGGCTCCTCTGTTCTAAAGATACCTGGAAATTCTTTATACCAGTGAAAATATCCTTTCTGGTTTTGGATAAGAATATTCTTTTCCTGATGGGGGTCTTGAATTTCGGTGCCGTTAAGAGCTATATCACCTAAGATGATATTTCCAACCCGAATATTTTCGTTTACTGTTTTATTTATTAATTTGGTTTGATTTGTGGTAAGATTTTGTACACTAGGGCCAATAATCCATGATTTCAGTTCATTTCGGCAAAACTCAACAGCTTTTGAACTGAAATCTACCCCAAATAAATTTTTTTTTACAATATTTAACCGTTTTTCAATTGGATCATTGGATGATTCAGCTAATTTGTTATATTGAATATAATTTGCTGTGTTAAGCAAAAAAGCCCCGTTTCCTACACCCATTTCTAATATCTTCGTATTTATCTGACTTTTCACGGCTTGATGTTTTGAAAACTGCAAAAAAGTTGTATTAACAATATATCGGGCAAGTTTACTAGGTGTATAATGTTCACCGAGTAAATTCTTGCTTGTGGAGGAAATAATATAGACCTCATTCTTTCTCTTTTTCAGATTAGAGTTTTCTAATTCATATTTTCAGGATTTATCTAATTTAGATAGATATTCTAAGCTTAACTTGGCGTATTCTGGATTTATTTCTATACCTAAGTAATTTCTTCTAAGAATTTTGGCCGCAATTGCAGTTGTACCTACTCCTAGAAACGGATCAAATACTAAGTCTCCCTCTGTAGAAGATGTTAAAATAATTCGTTTCATAAATTCAAGAGGTAATTGAGTAGGATGATCAGGTTGCCTATTTAATTTATGTTTAATTCGGTAGATGTTATTCCATATATCAGAGTAGGGTGTTTCTGGCATTGAAAGAGAGTCACGATCGTCAATACAAGTTTTACGTGCGCAATGAGTCCAATTGTGTTTTGATTTGCCTTTATTAAATACATATTTTACCTTAGATTTAGTATAATAAAGGAGTGTGTAATGAGCTGGCATAATTTTTCCACGCGGAGTTGAAAGTGCATCCCAAGCAATTGTATTTTGTCTATAGAGAAGTTTATCAAGGAAAACAGCATGATACATTGCCCATTTAGGTAAATTAAGAAGATAGAAAGAACCCTCAGGTTTTAATATTCGCATGATTTCAATTAACCACTTTTCTGTCCAATTTAAGTAATCTTGTGGGGAATGAGAGTCCCTATAGAGTCCATAATCTTTTTCCAGATTGTATGGGGGATCTGCAAAAACTAAATCCACCAATGATGATGGAATAGAGGTCAATTTCTCTATACAATCTCCAATAATGATTTTGTTAACATAATTCAAGCGGAACCTCACCATTGAACGGAGCAATTAGTAAAGATGAGTCAGAATTGCATGATAAATCAATTAATCTTCTTAAAACGGTTGAATGAATATTATATGAGACAGAATTTGTATTTTGATCAATTTCTAGGTGCCATATATCTGAAACAACCATACCATCTGAATGACGGAGATGTTTTTTTCCTCCATAGTCCTTTAAAGGTTTATAACAATGTGAACAGTTTCTATATGGGATTCTGACTTTATTAATTCTAAATTTAAACTTGGATCTCACAAATTATAGAATTCCATTTGAAATGGGAGTAAATCTATTCAAAGAAACTTTAGTGAGCGGTTTAGTTGAATATGCTATCCAATATTTGAAGAACCAACCTAAATTATTAAGGTATAATCCAAAATATGGTAAATTGCGGGGTATTGAGTGAACTAATATATTTCCTTGAGATTTCAGAATTCTTTTTGATTCATTAAAATAGCTAAATATTTTCTGCAATGAAGTATTTGATAGATCGTTATGCGATGTGGACTCATTCTTTTCAATTAGATTAAAATTTGACGCTATATTCCAAGTATCTATACTTTTATTCTTAATTTCACTCAGTTTATACATTTCTTCAGATCTTAAAACGACAATATTATTGGGAATGATATTTCTATTCCCATCTATCTGCTTTTTTCCCTTAATGAAGTCTTTTTTAACCTTTTCAGGGTTTTTAATATTGAATAAAATCAATAATTTTGCTAATTTGAAATATCCTTTTTTTGATAAAGGATCTGATAATATATTTCCATTTTTATCATACTTTCTTAGTAATCCTCTTTTAATTTGGAGTCTAATATTTTCTTCAGCATGATTTGAATACATCACCGCTTCTTTTAGTGTAATTAAGCGATTATTTTCTTTCATTAGAATAACCTGTTTAATTGCAAGACTTTTCTAAAAATTATGATGAATTCAGGGAATATCATTAAGTTTTTGATTATAAAACGGATAGGAATTCAGGTATATGGGAAATAAGAGTAAAATAATTGAGTTTTTTAGCATTTAGTGAGGAGTCATTTTCTGAAAACTTATCTGAGGGGTTTTTAAAAGTGATGGTTTTTTCTTGTAATTAATTGGAAGCGATCTAAATGGTTGAAACTGATGTTTTAGTAATTGGAGGCGGCCCCGCAGGTGTTCTTTCTGCACTTACATCCGCTAAAAATGGCAATGAAGTTATACTAATAGATGCTAAACCATACGAGGAAATTGGTAATAAGACATGTGGAGATGCAATAAATCTAAGGCCTCTAACATTCATTGAAGAAAAACTTGGGTTAGAGAAACCCCACGGTGAAGAAGTTGCAGAAAATGTTGAATGTTTAATTTTCAAGACATCTAATGTTGATTTTCCATTAGAAGGCATTGGTTATGTTCTCAATCGTCATCCCTATGGTCAGAGATTGCTAAAACAAGCAGAAAAATATGGTGTCAAAGTTCTACCAAATACTAAGGCTGTAAAAGCTATAGTTGAAGAGGAAATCGTGAAAGGAGCTGTTGTTCGAAAAAATCGAAAAGATGAATATGATATTATGGCAAAAATAACCATTGACTGCTCAGGTAGAAATTTTCAAATCCGACGTACCTTTTCTCAAGAAGAATTTCCATTAATTGAAACAAAAATGGAGAAAAGGGATATTGCAGCTTCCTATCGGGAGATTATAAAACTTAAAGAGGATCATCCTTACCATAATGCAATTTACTTGATATACCGTAAAGAGATACCAGAACCTGCGTATTTCTGGATATTTCCCAAGGGCAAAAATCGATTGAATGTAGGAATAGGATGGTTTTTGGATATGAAAGCTCAAAGAGGGATGAAAGATCTTTTTTGGGAAGTTTTACATAAATATTACCCCCCTGGGACTTATGAAGTGGAAGATAAAGGAGGTTACACCATTCCAACTCGGTATCCAATGACCAATGCAGTGGCAAACGGATTTTTGACAGCTGGAGATGCTGCTTTCCACGTTAACCCATTATCCGCGGAGGGTCATGGTCCAGCATTAATTGCTGGCTATTATGCTGGAATGGCTGCATCAGAGGCAATTAAGGAGAATAACCTTTCTGAAGAGAAGTTATGGCAATATAATGTTAATGTCATGGAACATTTTGGATTAAGCCATACGAAAGTCCAATTGTTTACTGAAACATTGTTGAAGATAAAAGTTTCAGGGTTAGAATTTCTGCTGAAACGAAACATTCTTACAAGGGAACAATTTCTCGATTTGCATGCAGGGAGGAAGATGAGTATATTTGATATGTTGAAAATCGCAGTGAAAGCTTTTCCCCGTTATGTCATTCTAATGCAAGTTAGAAAAATTTCTAAGGAAGCTGAAGCATTCGAGAAATTATTTGCAGATTACCCCAAGAATCCAAAAGACTATCCATCTTGGTTGGACAGATTCAATACAAGAATGACAAAAATCAGAAATAGGTAACAATAAGGTTATTAATTACTATTTCTTACAGAATTGGTATGTTTTTTCAAAATATTTCTTGAAAAATAAAAAAGAATTATTCGTTTTTAATTATTAAAAACAGTTATAATCTTCGTTGATTTATTGGAACGTATGATTGTCGTTTTGGACGTGTCGTTTTAACATTATTTAAACTAAAAAGTGAGTTAAATATTGATCCAAAGAAAGCTGTTCCATTGTAGTTGTTTATATTATTTTTTTTCATTTTATTTACTTCCTAATGAGTAATTGTTTATCTAAAGCCTATATGATTAAAATTTGTGTCTATAAAAAGTAATTCGTTGTGTAAATCTTCCACACCCTACGATTGCTTTAGATTTTGATTACTTGTATAATAATGATAATCACAAGTAATCTTGACACTTGTTTTATCTCTGCTTTGCGAGTATTCCATTCTGATCACTATTTAAATACTTTTGGAAACGAAAAGATGAAAGTTCTAACAACTATATTTGCCAAAAGAGACAGTAGTTTAAATCAGCTAAAGTTTAACACTGCTAGGTCTATACCTAATTACTTTATAAGAGAAGATTAGCAATTGGAAAAGATTCTTAATGACTCGATTTAATAGATGATTTGTTCACTGTATTCGATTCAGATATATGCAAGATATCCTTCAAATAAACTCCTGTTGGACAATCGATTTTTACTATCTCTTCTGGAGTTCCAGTTGCTAGTATTTGACCACCTTTCTCTCCTCCCTCAGGTCCTAATTCAATGATCCAGTCTGCAGTTTTAATTACATCTAGATTATGTTCTATTACTACTACACTGTTCCCTTCTTTGACTAACCTTCTTAAAACTTCAAGTAGATATTAAATATCCTGTGTAGACAAACCTGTAGTAAGTCAGACAAAAA
>SDBT01008357.1_pt1 | contig 16923 bp, 28 predicted proteins | sample 2277101 | NCBI WGS metagenome assembly SDBT01 (sample SAMN10404973, study PRJNA504765) | marine sediment metagenome | isolation source: marine sediment core GS10_PC15, 103 cmbsf | place: Arctic Ocean: Southern Knipovich Ridge | collected 2010
GTAAGGGGTAAGGCCGTCTCCAGACCAATTATACCAAATGCTGCCTTATCAAACTCTACATCCTTCTCCAGTGGACTGTGGGGGGCATGATCGGTTGCAATAACATCTATCACACCCTGAGAAAGTCCTCTTTTTATGCCCTCCACATCCTTGGGTGCCCTCAAAGGGGGGTACATCTTGGCATTGGAGTCAAAGTCAACAACAGCTGTGTGATCAAGACTGAAATAATGAGGAGCTGTCTCAGCTGTTACAGGAAGACCTTCCTCCTTGGCCTGTTTGATAAATTTGACAGATCCCTCGGTACTAACATGGGTAATATGAACAGGATATCCAGTTAACTTGGCTAACAGAATATCCCTGATAACCATTATCTCCTCGCTGGCCGCTGGAATCCCCTGTAAACCCAGCCTGGTGGAAATAGTACCCTCATGCATAACACCCTTATTTGACAGATCGAGATCCTCACAATGTGAAATAACTGGGAGATGAAAAAATTGTGCATATTCAATTGCCCTCCTCATGAGTTCAGTATTTGCAACTGGTCTCCCATCATCGGATACTGCAACAGCACCTGCCTGTTTTAGATCGCCAAATTCAGTTAATACCTCACCCTTCAAGCCCTTGCTTATGGCTGCAACAGGATAAACCCTTATCAGATTAGCCTTGCGCGCCATTTCTAATATAAATTCAGTAACAGATCGTGAATCATTTATGGGATGGGTATTAGCCATACAGGCTACAGCGGTAAAGCCCCCTGCAGCAGCAGCCTGGCTTCCAGTGGCAATTGTTTCTTTGTACTCCTCTCCTGGCTCCCTAAAATGCACATGCATATCAATAAGACCAGGTGTGACTATCATCCCAGATGCATCTATTATTTTTAAATCGGTATCCTTAGTAGGATTAAAGTTACCAGGAGGAAGGATCTTTTCAATCCTTCCCTTCCGTATAACAATATCCAATGGCTTTTTCGTTCCAAGGCGAGGATCTACAACCTCCCCGCCTTTAATCCAGGTTATCACCCCTGCCCCCTCCAATTAATAAATAAAGGAGAGCCATTCTTATAGCCACACCATTTCTAACCTGATCGAGGATCACGGAAAAAGGGCCATCCGCCAGATCTCCTGTTATCTCAACACCCCTATTAATAGGGCCTGGATGCATTATAATGACATCCTTTTTCGCCCGTTTTATGAGCTCCTTGTTTAAACCAAAGACAATAGAGTACTCCCTTAGGCTTGGAAATAGGACCTCACTCTGTCGTTCGAGCTGAATCCGCAGAATCATAATAACGTCCTTGCCCTTTAATGCCTTTGCTGGTTCAAAAACCACTTTAACGCCCAATGATTCGGGATCAACTGGGATCATGGTCGGTGGACCTGATATCGTCACTTCAGCACCCATTTTCCTTAGCCCTATTATATCAGACCTTGCTACCCTGCTATGGGCTATATCCCCAATTACAACAACCCTTAATCCCTTTATCCTTCCCTTCTTTTTCCTAATGGTAAAAAGATCTAACAATGCCTGACTGGGATGCTCATGCATTCCATCGCCTGCATTTATAACCCCTGCATCCACATATCTGGCTAAAAGATGTGGAGCCCCACTGGAGGGATGTCTCAGGATAATAATATCTGGATTCATTGCCTGGAGATTTCGTGCTGTATCTATAAGTGTCTCTCCCTTTACCATACTACTTTCTGTTGCCGAAAGGCTTATAGTATCCGCACTTAGTCTCTTAGCTGCCATTTCAAAAGATGCCTTTGTTCTGGTGCTAGGCTCATAGAAAAAATTGATCACGCTCTTGCCCCTTAATGTCGGGACCTTTTTTATATCTCTGGTGGAGATCTCCATAAACGCATCAGCAGTATCCAGGATCATGTTTATATCACTAACTGATAGTTGATCCATCCCCAATAGATCTTTATGACTAAATCTGTACATGAGCCCTTCTCAATGGCGGAAACAAATACCCAAGCGATATAATCTTATTTTGTTTTAAACATTTGAGAATTCGAATTTCGGATTTGTTTCGGCCCGCCCTGGCGCTATGTGCTTGAATAAGGCTACTAAGTCTATAACCTAACACGTGCTCGAATAAAACTACTAAGCCTCTAGGCCAGGACTTGGCCAGGGTTGCCCAACCGATAAGCGTTTTACGCAACCTACCCATCATTTTGGATTGGACATCTCAAAAACTTGATTTATTTATTAAGAAGTTGCCTTATAAAGACGTCTAGTGACCACTGACTATTGACTAATGACATTCACTATAAAAAAAGCCCCCTTTTTATCAGAAAGGGGGCTTCATTTCCCAAAAAACATAGATTATTCTCTTGAGCTTTAATCTCTTCTGTCTTCTGCCCAACATTTTTTTATGGTTTCTCTATCTTCTCCTGTTTGTCCTCAGAAACTCGCGTTTTCCCTTTGGTGTCGATCTTTTTACCTGATACCTTGTCAGTAATCTTTTTTTCACCACTTCGCGTCTTTTTAATTGTCTTTCCTGAACTCTTCCCCTCACCCGCCAATAACAACTGAATAATTACCAAAGGTGCATTGTCACCAGCTCTATGACCTGTCTTTAAAATCCTGATATAACCACCCTGGCGGTCTGAAAAACGATCCCTCATCTGATCAAACAATTTATGGGTAACGGATTTATCCATTATATAGGAAAGCGCCTGACGTCTTGCATGAAGATCCCCTTTTTTGGCCAGGGTAATCATCCTCTCAGCGATAGGACATAACACCTTGGCCTTTGCATGTGTTGTCGAAATCTCCTCATGCTGAAAAAGAGAAGTAACCAGGTTTCTTAAAATGGCCTTTCGATGGCTTGAGTCACGACTCAGCTTTTTCCCCGCCTTCCTGTGCCTCATTGATCCTGATCCTCTTTCTTCTCCTCTTCCCCTTCCTTTTCTTCCTGTTTGGGGAAAGGGAAATCTTCCAGTTTCATGCCAAACTGTAGATCCATTTCCTCCAAGATCCTTTTTATCTCATTTAGGGACTTTCTTCCAAAATTCTTTGTCTTTAACATCTCACTCTCTGTCTTCTGAACCAATTCGTAAATATGCTTTATATTAACATTCTTCAGACAATTAGATGAGCGTACGGAGAGTTCAAGCTCGCTTACAGGCCTGAAGAGATTTTCATTTATCTTCTCTTCCTCCTCTTTTTCCTCTTTTTCTATTTCTTCTTCCGGTTCTTCCTCAAAATTAATAAAAGGGGTGGCCTGTTCCTTCAAAATTTTTGCAGCAAAGGCTAATGCATCTTGTGGATTCACCGTTCCATCTGACCAGATCTCTATGGTCAATTTATCATAATCGGTTTGCTGCCCAACCCTTGCATTACCAACAACATAGCTGACTCTCCTGATTGGTGAAAAAAGGGCATCTATAGGTATTACTCCGATCTCCTCACCTTCCGTTACATTCTTCTCTGCAGGAACATACCCTTTGCCGGACTTAACCAACATCTCTGCAATTAAAACGGCATCTTTATTTATGGTGGCTATATGTTGATCTGGATTCGCTATCTCTGCCTTACCGTGAGTTATTATATCGCCCGCCTTTACCACCTTTTCCCCTTTAGCATCCAAAAAGAGTTTAATCTCTTCTTCCTCCTCTTCAAGAACAATAAGGCTTACCTCCTTTAAATTCAAGACGATTTCAGTTACATCTTCCTTCACGCCGGGAAGGGTGGTAAATTCGTGAGGTACACCATTAAATTTTACAGAGACAATTGCCGCCCCTTGCAGAGAAGACAGGAGAATTCGTCTTAAAGAATTACCGAGAGTTATCCCAAAACCCCTCTCCAAAGGTTCACAAATAAATTTTCCATAGAAGTCAGTAAAGGAATCTGCCTCTATCTCAACCCTTTTAGCTCTTATTAAATCTCTCCAATTTTTTTGGTATAAATTTTTCATAAATATTAATCACCTCAAAGAAAATACCTAAAGCCCGCCCTGGTGCTATGTGCTCTTATCAGACCATAAAAGCCAACATGTGCTTTAATTAGATTACCGAACCTATAGGCCAGGATTGGGCCAGGGTTTAAAGTGCCAGCCCGCCTCGTCCCGCAGAGCGGGACGGGCAGGCCTAAAGTGAGCTAATGATAACTAAAAAGTGAGTAAAGCACATGCTAAATGCAAATCTCAAAATGGACAATTACAAAAAAAGATTACAGAGATCTATCCGACCCCTAACTTTATGTACTTTAGCTCCATTACTTGGAGTATAGTTCAACTATAAGCTGCTCATTAATGGGCATGGTCAACTCTTCGCGGGCGGGAAAGGCCTTAACTATACCCCGGAAATTACCTCCATCAACTTCTAACCATTGAGGAGTTTCTCGCCTAACAACCGTCTCCATTGCCTCCAGAATGAAAGGGATCTTATGGCTTTTCTCTCTCACCTCTACGACATCTCCAACCTTAACGTGGTAAGAAGGTATATTAACCTTTCTGCCATTCACAGTGAAATGATTATGTCTAACCGACTGCCTTGCCTGATCCCTTGAGGAGGCAAATCCCATTCGATATACTATATTATCCAATCGTCGTTCCAATAAGATCAACAAATTTGTACCTGTAATGCCCTTTTGCCTATCAGCCTTGGAGTAATACCTTCGAAACTGTTTTTCTAATACCCCATAAATTCTCTTTACCTTTTGCTTTTCTCGTAATTGTATCCCGTAATCGGAGATTTTTCCTCCCCTCCTCTGTCCATGTTGACCTGGAGCATAAGCTCTCCGTTCAAAGGCACACTTATCAGTATAGCACCTATCGCCTTTTAGGAAGAGTTTAAGATTTTCCCGTCTGCACAACCGGCATGAAGCCTCAATATATCGAGCCAATATTCTCTCTCCTCTCTACACCCTTCTCCTCTTAGGGGGTCTGCAACCATTATGTGGAATAGGAGTCACATCCCTGATCATGGTAACAGAAAAACCACTCATCTGTAACGCCCTTAAGGCCGCCTCTCTTCCGACTCCAGGCCCCTTAACCCGAACCTCAGCAGTCTTAAGACCTAAAGCCATTGCCTTCTTTAATGCATTCTGTGCTGCCAACTGAGCAGCAAAGGGGGTACTTTTCCTGGAACCTTTGAAGCCTAACTGCCCTGGACTCGATGACGCTATAACATTACCACTCATATCGGTGATGGTAATGATAGTGTTATTAAAGGTAGATTGTATATGGACAATCCCATTAACAACAAGTCTTTTCTCTTTTTTGCCCTTGATAGCCTTTCCTTCATCCTTGGCCATTATCCCTCCAGAGGTCTATTTTTTGCGTCTTCCAATTATTCTTCTCGGTCCTTTCCTTGTTCTTGCATTCGTATGAGTTCTCTGCCCTCTTAGTGGGAGCCCTTTTCTGTGTCTTAATCCCCTATAAGATCCCATATCCATTAGGCGCTTTATATTCATGGATATTTCCCGTCTCAGATCTCCTTCAATCTTAAAGGATTCATCCATAATTTTTCTGATGCCTGTTACCTCATCTTCACTAATTTGATCTGATTTGGTATCAAGATCCACTCCTGCCTTTGTCAAAATCCTCCGAGAACTACTTGTGCCTATGCCATAAATATAGGTCAAAGCTATCTCGATTCTCTTTCCCTTTGGTAAATCAACACCAGCAATTCTGACCACTATATTTCTCCTTTGGTTGAGTAGTCAAATGGTAAAATAGTGAAATAGTGAAATAGTCAAAGATTTAACCATTTAACAATTTAACGAATAAGCCATTGTGCCTTTGGTCTTGCGTGTGACCTTTGCCTTCCCCCTGAGAGCTGATTGCTGAGCACTGAATGCTTACAGTTACCCCTGTCTCTGTTTATGCCGAGGATTATCACAGATTACCCTAAGCACACCTCTCCTTTTAACTATCTTGCAATTCTTGCATCTCTTCTTTATAGATGACCTAACCTTCATAACTATCTAACTCTACTAAGACCCTTTTTCAGAAACCCCTCGTAATGCCTGGTCAACAAATGACTCTCTATCTGGGTCATAGTATCCATCCCCACACCAACCACGATTAAAAGGGCTGTTCCCCCAAAGTAAAAAGGCACATTTAGTCTATAAATTAAAATCTGAGGTATGATACAGACAATAGAAACGTAAATTGCCCCACTGAATGTTATCCTTGTGAGTACCCGGTCAATATATTCCGCCGTACTCTTACCAGGTCTGATACCAGGGATAAATCCACCATATTTCTTCATATTATCTGCAACCTCAGCAGGATTAAAATGAATGGCCGTGTAAAAATAACAAAAGAAGATTATAAAACCCACATAAAGTAAGGAATAAAAAGGCCTGCCTGGTGCTAGGGAACTTACGATAAATTGAAGCCAACCGATCTGCTTCACGTTTAAGAAATTTGCTATTGTAGCTGGAAACATAATAATGGAAGAGGCAAATATCGGGGGTATAACGCCAGCAGTATTGATCTTTAGCGGGAGGTGCGTGCTTTGCCCCCCATACATCTTCCTGCCTATAACCCTCTTTGCGTACTGGACAGGGATGCGTCTCTGACCTCTTTCAATGAAGACAATAACCCCAACAATAGAGATCATAAAAACAACTAAAAGAAGCCCCAAAAAGGGACTCATCTCACCAGTACTTATCAGACGAAATGTATTGCCTGCTCCTGAAGGTAACCTGACAACAATCCCTGAAAAAATGATTAATGATATACCATTTCCAATACCCCTCTCCGTTATCTGTTCGCCCAGCCACATCAAAAAGGTTGTACCGGCAGATAACGTTATCATGGTCATAAGCCTAAAGCCCCAACCCCCTATCGGGACAATCAAGGCCCCTGATGGGCTCGTCATACTCTCCAGACCAACTGCTATACCCATACCCTGAATGAGGCTAAGCAGTACCGTCCCGTATCGTGTATACCTTGTAATCTTTTTCCGTCCAGCCTCTCCCTCCTTTTTCAATTTTTCCAAATGGGGAACAACTACTGTGAGAAGCTGGAGGATAATAGACGCACTTATGTAAGGCATTATCCCTAAGGCCATGACTGACAGCCTACGTAAAGCCCCGCCCGAAAACATATCAAAGAGACCAAATAAGGTGCCTGCTTTGTCCTCGAAGAAGGCAGCCAAGGCTGTTGGATCAATACCAGGTGTTGGGATGTGACACCCAAGCCTGTAAACTGCCAGCATCAAAAGGGTAAAAATTATCCTTTTCTTAAGTTCAGGGATCTTTGTTATATTTTGAAAACCGCCAATCACTTTAAAATTACACCCACCTTACCACCAGCAGATTCAATCTTTTCCCTTGCTGCCTGGCTTACTTTATTAACCTTTATGTCCAGAGGATAAGATATATCCCCTTGTCCCAGGAGTTTTACTGCCGTAGCCTTTTTTAGCAAACCGGCCTTGAGTAATGCGTCTCTGTCTACTATCTCATCAGCCTTAAAATGCTTAAGATCCTTTATATTAATAATCTTATACTGTTTCTTAAAGATATTCGTAAAGCCCCGTTTCGGTATTCTTCTCTGTAGAGGCATCTGCCCGCCTTCAAACCCTAAAGGGACTCCTCCACCAGAACGGGAGTTTTGCCCTTTTGTGCCTCTACCTGCCGTTTTTCCCCTTCCTGAGCCCTCTCCCCTTCCGACCCTTTTCTTTTTTTTCCCTGAACCTCTCTGTGCCATCAACTCATGTAATTTCATATGGGCCCCTGTAAATCCATCACCCTTCAGCTCAAGATCTCCTCTACAGTCTTCCCCCTTGATCTTGCTATCTCCTCTTTGGTCCTCAAAGATATAAGTCCATTAAGGGTTGCCTTAACCAAATTATGGGGATTATGTGAGCGTAGGCATTTGCTAACAACATTCCTGACACCGACTGCCTCTAAAACTGCCCTAACTGCTCCTCCAGCTATAATACCAGTTCCTGGGCGAGCTGGTTTAAGCAGGACCGAACTCGAACCAGATATCCCTATTACCTCGTATGGAATGGAGTCCTTTAAAAGGGCAACTGGCCTCATATCCTTTTTGGCCCTTTCGCTTCCCTTTCTTATAGCCTCTGGTACCTCCTTTGCCTTTCCAAGTCCAGTACCTACCATACCTCTACCATCGCCAACAACTACTATAGCGCTAAAACTAAACCTACGGCCCCCTTTTACAACCTTTGCAACCCTATTAATATAGACAACCTTTTCGATTAATTGTGTATCTTCATCTTCCTTTATCAATTATCTCTCCTTTATCGGGGTCAACTTTTATTAGAATTCTAGACCTTTCTCTCTTGCTGCATCTGCAAGCGCCTTAACCCTCCCGTGATAGAGAAAGCCGTTCCTGTCAAAAACAACCTTCTTGATACCCTTTTCTTTCCCTCTCTTTCCGATAGTCTCACCAACCAATATCGCACCTTTTATGTTACCACCGATGCCTTTAACCTTGGAGTTAAGATCTTTAGGGAGTGTTGATGCTGTTACTAGAGTCCTCCCGACACTGTCGTCTATAATTTGTGCATATATGTGCCTCGCGGTCTTGAAAACAGCTAAACGTGGTCTCTCGGGGGTACCTTTAATCTTCTTTCTCACCCTTTTTTTCCTTTTCAATCTCGCTTCTCTTTTACCCTTGATAGAGGTCATTCCATTACTCGTTTCTTGTTGCTGGTTACTGGTGAAGAACGAGTAACGAGTGACCAGTAACGAGTAACAATCATCATTCCTTTTATGCTTTTACCCCTGCCTTTCCTGCCTTTCGTCTAACCAACTCCCCCAGATATTTGACCCCCTTGCCTTTATATGGCTCAGGGGGCCTGAAACTTCTAATCTTGGCTGCTACAGTCCCTAAAAGCTCCTTGTCTACCCCACTCAAAACTATCTTAGTCTTTTGATCAAGCTGAACATCTATTCCCTTGGGGATATCATATTTAATGGGGTTAGAATAACCCAGATTAAATACCAACTGATTTCCTGAGCGTTCGACCTTATATCCTACACCAATCAGCTCAAGGCTCTTTTTAAATCCCTCGGTAACGCCTAAAACCATATTGGCTATAAGCGATCGAAAGAGACCAGAAATGGCGCTTGACTCTTTCGTGTTATCAGAGATCGATAACGTTATCTGTGAACCATTAATGTCTAACCCTACCTTAGGGTGAATAAGGCGCCTTAACTCCCCCTTAGGTCCTTTCACAGATAAGATTTCACCATCAAGCCTAACCTCTACCTCTTTTGGTACGATAATTGGTTTTTTACCTACCCTTGACATCCCTTAGCCTTCTACCAAACCGAGCAAATAATCTCTCCCCCTACTCCCAATCTCTTTGCCTCTCTACCTGTTATTACCCCCTTAGAGGTCGAAACGATATTGATACCAAGGCCATTTAACACCCTGGGGATCTTCTTACACCTTGAATATATCCTGCAGCTTGGCTTGCTTATCCTTTTAAGACCTTTAATAACAGGGCTCTTGTCCTCGTTATATTTTAAGTAAATTACTAGAATACCCTGTTTGGTATCTTTAATTATCTTGTAATTCCTTATATATCCTTCAATCTTCAATATCTCAGCTATATTAATCTTCATCTTGGAGCATGGAATTTCTGCTTTATCATATGAGGCCATGCTCGCATTTCTAATCCTAGTTAGCATATCTGAAGTGGGGTCAACCATCATAACTGCTCACCTACCAACTCGATTTAATAACCCCTGGTATATCACCTCTTAAGGCCAGGGTCCTGAAACAAATCCTACAAATCCCAAATTTTCTCAAAAAAGCTCTGCTTCTGCCACAAATAGGGCATCGGTTATACTTACGAGCAGAAAATTTTGGCTTCTGCTTTGCCTTTGCAATCAAGGATTTTTTAGCCAAGGTAACCTTTTCTCACCTCCGAAATAACAATCCCATCTTCTCAAGCATAAAGCGACCTTCTGCATCTGTCTTGGCAGTAGTCACAATAGTAATATTAAGGCCCTTTACCTTATCAATCTTATCGTAATTGATCTCAGGAAATATAATCTGCTCCTTGATGCCTATTGTATAGTTACCCCGGCCATCAAAGGACTTATCCGATAAACCTCGAAAATCTCTAACCCTGGGAAGGGTTACATTAAAAAGCCTATCTAAAAAGCAGTACATCCTCTGCCTTCTTAATGTGACCATACATCCTATAGGCATCCCTTCCCTAACCTTAAAGCTGGCGATGGATCTCTTAGCCCTTGTAACAACAGGCCTCTGGGCGCCAATAAGTGCTAATTCCTCTATAGCCGAATCCAGGACCTTGATATTATGTATTGCCTCACCAAGGCCCATATTAAGAATCACCTTTTCAAGCCTTGGTGCATCCATGATATTTCGATAACCGAACTCTTTGATCACAGCCGGCACAATCTCTTTAAGATATCTTTCCTTTAATCGAGACATGCTTATCATTATAGGCGTCCAAAGTTTAAAGTCGAGTCGTTAAGTCGTCGATTAGTTTAGCAGTAAGAATCAAACTACTCAACCATTTAACCGATCAACAACTCAACCATTCCCTTTACTTGTCTAATATCTCCCCACATTTTTTGCAAAACCTGACCTTGCTGCCGTCCTCAAGCACCTTTCTGCCTGCCCTTGTCGCCTCGGCACATTTCCCACAGATAAGCATAAGATTTGATATATGAATTGGTGCCTCTTTTTCAATAATCCCCCCTTTAGCACTTTTAGGTCCGGCCTTTGTGTGCCTCTTGACCATATTTAGCTTTTCTACTACAGCCCTTTCCTTTTTGGTAATCATCTTCAAGACTGTGCCGATCTTTCCCTTTTCCTTGCCAGTGCTTACCATTACCTTATCATTCTTTCTTATGTGAAAATTGCTCTTGGACATAATGCATAACCTTACAGCTAAAGTACCTCAGGGGCAAGAGAGATAATCTTCATAAATCTCTTTGACCTTAGCTCCCTGGCCACAGGGCCGAAAATTCGTGTTCCAATTGGTTCATTTTGCTGACTGATTAATACAGCTGAGTTATCATCGAATTTTATATATGAGCCATCCTCCCGCCTAATCTCCTTAGCTGTCCTGACTACAACCGCCCTCAAAACATCTCCCTTTTTTACCTTGCTATTAGGCAAGGACTCTCTAACAGATACTACAATGACATCGCCTACCCTTGCGTATCTCCTCCTTGTCCCACCAAGAACCTTTATGCAGTAAACCTTCTTGGCACCTGAATTATCAGCTACATTTAATATCGTTTGTGCCTGTATCATATTTAACAACCAAATTATCACCATCAGACGTAATGGCTTTTTTATTTTTGTCCTAAAGAGTACCCCGATTAAAGGAGCTAAAGTGCCTAAAGTTGAAAGTGATTTAAAGTAAATTAGTTGAGTAGTCAATTCCTAGATTTACAATTCAATATTCCCAAGCATCAATGCTGACGGCTTCGTAAAAAGTCCATCTGTCCCGCCAAGGCGGGATTACTGTGCCGTCTGATTTCTGACTTTTTACGAGATCATCAATGTTCGTTATTGATTTAAAACGAGTAACAATTCCACAATTCGCAATTCCAGAAAATCCTATCCATAACTTTAGTTCACTTTAGGAACTCTTGAACATATCGCACCTTCGGTGCGGACCTGATACTGGATGTATGATAATGGATTGTGTCTTTATCCAGTATCCAGAATCTAGTATCCAGAATCGTTTGGTTTATGCGACTAATCGTATTATATCGAAATCATTAGGCTAAAAAGAAAATTCCTATACTATAAATCTAGGCACTTTTCTGATCTAAGACCTCTAATACCCTCCATTTCTTCAACTTACTTATTGGGCGACTTTCAATTATTCTAACTTTATCTCCTATCTGACATCTGTTATGGGGATCATGTACCAGGTATTTTGCCCGATACTTAATGTATTTTTTGTATTTCTTATGCCTGGCCAATCTTTCAACTAACATTCTTACAGTCTTATCCATGCTGTTATTCAATACAACGCCTGTCATCTCTTTTCTCTTTCCACGTCCCCCCATACTATACCCCATCTTTATCCTTCATGGCTTCCTTCTCTTTAAATACGGTCTTAACCCGGGCAATGTCCTTTTTTGTTTTTTTTATAGCGGTATGATTACTTAACTGGCCTGTAGCCATCTGGAATCGAAGATTAAACAACTCCCTTGCTAATTCCCTTTCCCTCTCCTCTAATTCTCGGATACTCAATTCTCGTAACTCCTCTGCCTTCATGGTGCTAAGAGCTCCTACTCAAAAATTTAGTGGCAAAGGGTAATTTATGACCAGCACGTCTAAATGCCTCTTTAGCTACTTCCCTGCCAACACCTTCTATCTCATATAAAACCCTACCGGGTTTTATTACTGCTACCCAACCTTCGAGATTGCCCTTCCCCTTGCCCATCCTTGTTTCTGCAGGCTTCTTAAATGTTGGCTTGCCTGGGAAAACCCTTATCCATACCTTACCGCCCTTCTTGATATGTCTTGTTATTGCTATCCTTGCAGACTCTATCTGTCTAGCCGACATAAGACCCATCTCTGCTGCCTGGAGGCCAAAATCACCGAACTCAAGATCTGAACCTCTGTAGGCCTTCCCTTTCACTCGCCCCTTCTGCACAACTCTGTATTTAACCTTTTTTGGGCTTAACATAACATTCCATTTCTATTTTGCCCTATCAGGCCAAATCTCACCCTTAAAGATGATGACCTTTACCCCTATTACCCCATAGGTCGTAAAGGCCTCAGCAAATCCATAGTCTATATCTGCCCTTAGGGTATGCAATGGTACCCTACCCTCTCTGTACCATTCTCTCCTCGCCATCTCTGCACCTCCCAGCCTACCACTACAGGAAATCTTTATACCCTTAGCACCAAATCTCATGGCCGAGGCAACACTCTTCTTCATGGCCCTGCGAAAGGCCACCCGGCGAACTAATTGTAGGGCTATATTCTCTGCAGTCAATTGGGCCTCCACTTCCGGCCTTCTTACCTCTTTAATATCAATAAAGACCTCCCGTTTTATCTTGGCCTCAATCTCCTTCCTTAAATTCTCTATCTCTACCCCTCTTTTACCTATTATAATCCCTGGTCTCGATGTATAAATCCTAAGCCTCACCTTGTCAGTAGCCCTATCAATCTCTATCTTGGATATACCAGCCTGAGAAAGGCGTTTTCTCAAAAATCTCCGAATCTCGTTGTCTTCTATGACAAAGGAGGCAAACTCTGAGCCGGCAAACCACCGGCTATTCCAAGTCCTATTAATACCTAATCTGAATCCTACTGGATGTACCTTTTGGCCCACTAAAACCTCCTTCTAATCTGTTAACTTAAAGTCATAAGTCATGATCGATAACTTTAGGCACTTTAGCTCACTTTACGGACTTTAGGCACTTCTTACAGGGCTATCTCTCATCAAGTATAACCGTCAGGTGACTGCTTCTCTTTCTTATCCTTGTCGCCCTACCCATAGCCCTTGGCCTAAAACGTTTTAAAGTTGGTCCTTCATCGGCATATATATGCCTTATAAACAAATTATCCACATCAATATCAGGATATTGGCTGGCATTGGCAAGGGCAGAATTGATTAACTTACGCAGAATAGGGGCCCCTCTTTGTGGGGCAAAGGCCAATAAGTTGAGCGCCTCTTCAGCCTTTTTCCCTTTTATCTCCCGCATGAGTAATCTAATCTTCCTGGGGGATACTCGTATATATCTTGCAATAGCCCTGATTTTTATCTCTAACATAAATTCCCAATAATTTTGTCTCTATTTCTTCTTCCCTTTCAGACGTGATTTCTTATCGCCTCCGGCATGGGCGTAAAATACCCTTGTTGGCGAAAATTCACCTAATTTATGCCCTACCATATCCTCTGTGATAAATACCGGAATGAATTTCTTTCCGTTATGCACGGCAAACGTCAGACCTATAAACTCCGGTAATACAGTAGACCGCCTAGACCATGTCTTGATAACCTGAGGGGCATTCTCCTGTATGGCTCTCTCTGCCTTTTTCATTAAACTCTCATCCACAAAAGGCCCTTTCTTGACTGAGCGTGGCAACCCTTTCTCCTTTCCTATTTCCTTCTCTTTATAATCAACTTCTGACTTATCTTGTTGCGCCTTGTCCTAAAGCCTTTAGTAGGCACGCCCCAAGGTGTAACTGGATGCCTGCCCCCTGATGATTTCCCTTCTCCACCTCCAAGTGGGTGATCAACCGGGTTCATAGCTACACCTCTTACATGCGGCCTTCTTCCTAACCAACAATATCTCCCCGCCTTACCAAGGGAAATATTTTCATGATCTAAATTTCCCATCTCCCCAATGGTGGCCCGGCAATCCAACAATATCATTCTTACCTCACCTGAGGGGAGCTTCACCTGTGCGTACTTCCCTTCCTTAGCCATCAATTGGGCATATGCCCCCGCACTCCTTACTAGTTGTCCACCATGGCCTACATGTAATTCTATATTGTGTATATGCGTGCCCAATGGAATATTCCTTAAAGGCATAGTATTGCCCGGCTTGATCTCCACACCAGCTCCAGATTCTATCTTATCACCAACATGTAATTCATTCGGGGCCAATATATAAGACTTCTTTCCATCTAAGTAATGAAGAAGGGCAATCCTTGCCGACCTATTAGGATCGTATTCTATAGATGCTACTGTAGCTGGAATATTATCCCTGTTCCTCTTAAAATCAATGACCCTATATCTCCTTTTGTGACCTCCTCCCCTATGTCTGACAGTCATCCGACCAGCAGAATTCCTGCCGCCAGACCTCTTTATTGGCTTCAATAAGCCCTTTTCTGGCTTACTACTTGTGATCTCTTCAAAAGTCGGTACTGTCTGAAATCGCCTTCCAGGTGAGGTTGGGTTATTCTTTTTAAGTGCCATAGCTTATCCCCTTACATACCCTCAAAAGATTCTATATTCTCACCCGGGGCAAGTCTTACGATCGCCTTTTTCCAGTCTGCCTTCCTTCCCACATTCCTTCCTACCCTGCGTTCCTTACCTTTGACATTCATCACCCTTACATCTAAGACCTTAACCTTAAATATGTGCTCAATAGCATTTCTGACCAATATCTTATTGGCGCATCTGTCCACCTCGAACGCCAGTTGATTCAATTGTTCCTTTTGTTTTGTACCCTTCTCTGTTATCAATGGCCTTTTAATTACCTGATAAAAATCCATCACTTAGCGAGTGCCTCCTCCACTATCCCTAAAGCAGGTTCAACAAATAAGAGATATTCATGAGTTAAGATATCATACACATTTAGTCCTTTAGCCCTTAGGAGTTTAACCCTTCTAATATTTCTGGAAGATTTCTCAAGGTTCTCATCCGGCTTTTCCGTAACGATGAGAACACTAGCTAAATCAAAGTTCTTCAAGACCTCAAAAAACTTCTTGGTTTTTATCTCCTCAAGCTCAAACTTATCAACTACAATGAGTTGACCTGCCTTGAATTTATCTGCTAAGGCCATGCGTAAGGCTGCCTTTCTTTCCTTTTTATTAGTCTTAAATGAATAATCTCTCGGTATAGGCCCAAAGGTTACGCCACCGCCCCTCCTCAAGGGTGAAGATGCCGCTCCTACCCTGGCCCTACCTGTTCCCTTCTGCCGCCATAGTTTTCTGCCGCTAGCCTTTACCTTAGATCTGTTTTTGGTCGACGCACTACCAGAGCGAGAACTGGCCAACTGACCCCTTACCACTTGATGAACTATATCCTCTTTGATAGAGACATTGAAGATATCATCCCTTATGTCTCGCTCAAGAATCTTTTCACCTTTTACATTATGTACATCTATGAGGGCCATTTATCGCTTCACTCCATTTCCTCTCTTACATTTTGCTTTTTTCATTTTGCACTTTGCAATTTCTGACTACTTATCTTCACCTCTAAAAAGCTCCCTCTACTGCCAGGAACTGCACCTTTTACCAGGATTAAGTTCTTTTCCCTTACTACATCAATCACCTTTAAATTCTTAACTGTCACTTTTTTGTTACCCATCCTGCCAGGGAGCTTTTTCCCTTTCATTACCCTGCTTGGGGTTGCACTTGAACCAATTGAACCCGGAACCCTGTGTGAGCGACTACCATGACTTGTATCCCCTCCACTAAACCCCCATCTCTTGACAACCCCAGTAAAACCCCTTCCCTTGCTAATACCTCTTACGTTTACCAAATCTCCAACATTAAATATCTCTGAGGTGATCTCCTGTCCAAGCTCAAATGAACCAACCTCATCTACCTTTATCTCCTTTAAAAAGGCGAGGCCACCTCTTCCTGCTGCCTTAAAATGACCCAATAGTGGCCTATTGAGCCGTTTATCTCTTTTTGGCTGAAGGCCTATCTGAATAGCATTATATCCCTCTCTCTCTATCCTTTTAATCTGAATTATATAACACGGGCCAACCTTCAGCACCGAGACAGGAATGCTGTCCCCATTCTCACGAAAAACACGCATCATACCAATCTTTTTTCCCAAAATACTAACCATCTTCTCTTTTTCCCCTAAAGCCTTATCTCTACATCCACACCAGCAGCAAGATCCAATTTCATAAGGGCATCCACTGTCTGCTGAGTAGGTTCTAGAATATCTATCAACCTCTTATGGGTCCTTATCTCAAACTGTTCTCTCGACTTTTTATCAACGTGAGGCGACCTTAAAACACAATATTTACTAATCTGCGTTGGAAGTGGTATTGGGCCGGCAATCTTTGCGCCAGTCCCCCTAGCAGTATCCACAATCTCGGAGACAGATTGATCTAAAAGTTTATGATCATAAGCTTTAAGGCGAATCCTGATCTTCTGATTATTCATAAAAGCCTTTGTCCTTACTCTATTGTATCGCTTATCACTCCTGCACCAACCGTCTTACCACCTTCTCGGATAGCAAAGCGGAGTTCCTTTTCCATAGCTATTGGGGTTATCAGATTTACCTCCACAGAGACATTATC
>SDBT01008358.1_pt1 | contig 16922 bp, 4 predicted proteins | sample 2277101 | NCBI WGS metagenome assembly SDBT01 (sample SAMN10404973, study PRJNA504765) | marine sediment metagenome | isolation source: marine sediment core GS10_PC15, 103 cmbsf | place: Arctic Ocean: Southern Knipovich Ridge | collected 2010
CCTCGTCTTTCAAAATAATTTTATTTTTAGGGTGTCTACCCTGCATCCCATCTCACCTAATATGTGAACGGGGTAGAAGCTTTTTTAATATTTCGATAGCGAATTAGGAAAACTCTCTACTAGGATGGGATGGAATTAAAAAGCAGATAGCATTAGTTGGAGTGTTAGTGGTAGTTCTTAGTCTTGTTATTTCTACTCAGTATGCTACCACTAAAACCGGTTATTCATATGCGATAGTCCATCCAAGTAATGCAGATATTCGTTTTATTGGATCTGATAACACATCAGATGGAATTCGTGTTTTACGCGTTGATGGAGATAACAGCAGTGGCAGTCGATCTGTGGGTTTGGAGTTTGGTAATTGGAGTGTTAATCAAAACACGACATATACTGCTGCTTTTTGTATTGTAAATGAAGAACACTTTTCTGTCAATATTACGCATATCAATGTGTCAGTATCTGCGGGTACTTATGATCATATGCAGATCTGGCTGCATGGCGATAGAAGCGCAAAGGCTAGTGATGACTCTAGCAGTGTTTTTATGTGGGATAATGGAACCAGTGTGAATGATTCCGATACCATTGCATGGACGTTGGATGAAGGAAATCAAAACCCAAACAATATGAATGCAGCAGGGACATCAATAGATACAGATTGGGACCAGACGGCACATGTGCGATATTCAACAAATGATGTTGTAAACGCAGTTGATAGTGTTTCTGATTTTGTCTGGGTGCAGATTTCAATTAATATCCCTGCTGATGCTGATCCTGAAGGGAGTCATACTGGTGTTGTTTGGATTCATCTTGAGGCAAGTACTCATCTGGAGCTGGGTTTTCAAGGCAAACCGTTATGGGCAAAAGGACCCATAGGAGATGGAAGCGATTACGGACATTCTGTTGCTGTTGATGGTAGTGGTAATGTGTATGTCGCAGGAACTCATGGGTCTGGTTTGGATTTCGGCGATGGAGTAACCATACCAGATGAAGGATTTCCGTTTGGTGTGTTTGTGGTGAAGTATGATAGTGGTGGTACTGCTCAGTGGGCAGCAGGACCCACCGGAGCCGGAAGCGATTACGGAGAGTCTGTTGCTGTTGATGGTAGTGGTAATGTGTATGTCACAGGATGTCATGGTAGTGGTTTGGATTTCGACGATGACGTCGAAATACCTGATGAAGGAGGTTTTGGTGCTTTTGTAGTGAAGTATAATAGTAGTGGTACTGCGCAATGGACAAAAGGACCCACCGGAGGCGGAAGCGATATGGGATATTCTGTTGCTGTTGATGGTGGTGGTAATGTGTATGTCGCAGGATTTCATGGGTCTGGTTTGGATTTCGACGATGGAGTAACCATACCTGATGAAGGAGGTAATGGCGTATTTGTTGTGAAATACGATAGTAGTGGTGCTGCTCAATGGGCAGCAGGACCCACCGGAGCCGGAACCGATCACGGATGGTCTGTTGCTGTTGATGGTAATGGTAATGTGTATGTCGCAGGCATGCATGGGTCTGGTTTGGATTTCGGCGATGGAGTAACCATACCTGATGAAGGAGGAACGTATGGTGTGTTTGTGGTGAAATATGGATAAGTAATACATATTCTTGATAATGTATAACACTACTGATGGATTTGCAAATAATAATGTAATGGTAGTTGTTTTTGAGTGATAAATAATTGCGAATACACCAAATAATATTATGAAGACAAATATAGATCAACTAATAGAAGATATATACCCTACCCAAAATAAGAACTAGACATATAATAAATATAGTACAGTATGGTTGATATGTCAACAAAGCAATACAATTCTTGTTATTAACAGAACATAGTGCAATTTTTATGTAAAAATGAAAAATCTGATTAGATAAATAATTACTTATTAAAATAAAAACAATGAATTTTAAAAGATATAGGGGAAAATAAGATGTTAAAGAAATTCCATCTTATCTTCTTAAACTATTAAATGACTGCGACCATATAAATAATTTATTTGAAGTACATCAAATATTTTGAAAAGCATCAAACAATAAAAATAGAATTATTGAAAAGATGCTCAACAGATTATAAGTTCAAACATATACTACGTCTTCAAGATGTGCTTTACTAAAAGAAAAAATCTTTGATTGCATATTTTGAACTGCTAAGAAGAATAGTACTATAAGTTATTAGAGATCTTGATACTGTAATGGATAAGATTCTCAGATGCATTACTGCTCATAAGGATATTACTAATAGAAAAAAGAGTTCATCATACCTAATCTCATCAGATCCATTACTTGGATGGAACGTGTTTCTTCTTAAAAAGGAGTAAAATGCATTAAACTTTTTATAAAAAATATGAGAGAAGAAGTAGAGAAGAAAAAAAGAAAGTGGGTAGAGGTGTAATGAGTAGTTTGAGGTAGCTACTTTATCTTAGACATATGGTGATACATCTCCTGCTCCATCAAACAATTCTGCCATCGCCAATTCTAGTGAAATATGGTAATGTGCAGTAGGGAGTGCTTTACCCAGTAATTTTTCGGCATCTCGCCAATGTTCGGCATTATTTTCATCCACCTCTATCTTCAGCTTTTTAAAATATTCGCGCATACGGTCAATTATTGACACATCGGGAGGGTTTAATAAATAACCTAAACCGAACACCGCAGCTCCTACTAGCATTATTACTGGAGCTGCAGCCACCGCTGCTGAAATACCTAGCATTATTGCGCCAATTGTAACCAACCCACCTCCAAAACTCATTAGAATTCCTCCTATCTGAGGCCAGATATTGCGCTTCCAGATGAGATTGGAAAGAAAGGCAATAAGAACAAGTACGAGGACGATTACTACTATTGCTATCAAGGCTATTGTTAATACTGATAATACTAACCCACTTGGGTCCCTGCGATTAACAGGATTACTACCACAATACTGATACAGATTCAAACCATCGCCATACTGCCCTTGAATACTCAGATGAGCAATCAATTGACCGATATTACCATTCATTGCAAGAGCAGTCATAATCGGCATTCCCGCCTCATTTGGATCACGACTTATAAACCGTCCCAATTCAGGATCATACCAACGATTACGATTATAATAAAGACCCTTAGCACCAACAGCAATACCATCATCATCAAAGTTATCAAAGAACAAACCCTGATGACCAACACGATTGACAACACTAGCCGGCAGTCCTGTTGATGGATCCTCAGCAACTGCTAAAGTCCCATATGGATCATACTGATATTGAGCAACAACATCACCATCTTCATCTAATAAAGCCATTACGTTGAAATTTGCATCCTGCAACATATAAAACGCATTGCCTTCACCATCGATTTGCATGATGAATTCATCAACATAATCAGGACCATAGATATACTCACGTTCAAGCTTTCCATCTTTTAATTCCTGTATTCTTCTGACACCATCATAGTAATAATCCTCCGTAGTTCCATCAGATTTTTCTTCTTGAATTAGTCTACCAAAACCATCAATGCAATAACTAGCAACCAATCCACCAGGATCTGTTGTTAATCTACCATCAGAATCAAAATTTGACTTAATTAGACTACTTGCATCATTTACCTGAATTAATCGGTTAAAACCATCATACTGATAGAAATAATCTCCATCAAAGACAAGGTTACCTGAACGATCATACACCACACCTGTTTCTACAGGGACACCAGAATCAATACTTTCTTTAATCATAACGATCTCATTTGCATTATTTACCTGATGATTAACCTCATATCGAGAACTTGGAGTCCCAGTTTCTGCATAATCCTGACGAATCATCCCCCAAGGCTGTTGAGTTGCACTTCCATTCCAGTTACCAAGATTATCTAAATTCCACTCCGAAGTTCGGCTAAAAAGAGAAGGATTTACCACTAAATCAATATCATCATAATTATCATTCAACCGTCCTATCTTTGCCTCTACTAACCTACTCAAATTATCATACGTATACAGATATGAACGATCATTATCATGGCCTATTTGCTTGACCCGTGCATACTGGCGATTGCCAGCAAGATCATAATCATATTGATATCGATGAATGGTTTCTACTACTCCAATAAATCTGTCAGTACAAAATATTGATTCAGAATCATAATCACTCTGAACGGTAAAAGAATCAGGGCCACTCTGAGCAGCAGAATAATCATAGGCACTCTGAACGGTAAGAGAATCTTGTTCAAATTGAGCTTTAAAAGATTCATCTAGATACGACTGAGGTTCAAATATTAGTTTTGTGAAATGAAGATCCGTAATACGTCCGAAACCATCCAGACCAGCATATCCATCGTCTCCTTCATTAAACACACTCTGATAAGTATGACCTTGATAAGTATCACCTGTTCCTGTTCGTGTTGAGATTCGACGGTTTAAACCAGCATACTCATACTCAGCTAAAAATCTGACACAAATACCATCTTCTGATTTTATCTCATTTACATATTTTATACGAGAAAGAGCACTATCTATACTATCATAGTAATCACAATAGTATTCAATCTCCCGACCGTTATTTGGATAGATAATATACCATAGACGATTATAATTTCCATAATCAACATCTGCAGATCTGAACTCCCAATTATATTGTACTGATGGAGTATTCATATCTACTAAACTCAGATGAGCTTGAGATTCATTCACAAGATTCTTCAAGCCATCATACTCAAACTTATTCTGCGAAATAACGGCATCAGCACCATTATGCGTAGTCACCAACGAAATCAGACCATCAGGAGTATATTCATATGTTATCTTTTGAACTCGATTAGAAGGTGCCCAAGTAGGTTCTCCATCGTCCTCAGGATCATAATAATATGAATCATCCATACAGGTTTTATTCAACCGTCCCTGTTCATCATAGGTATAGGTTAAAATTGTACCCTTGCTATCAATCCGTGAGGCAATTGATCCATCAAGATAATACGTAAACCACAGGGTATCGGTACTACTTGGCTGACCAGTAATGCCATCTGGGTAACGAACCTCTGACACATATCCACCGTTTGCACTCATCATCCGACCAGACCATCTGGCACTATGGATAACACCATCATAATTTGTACCAATCTCATTAGAATCAATGACAGTAGTTCCACTGTCTTCATTTAGCTTCCAATATCCAATTGGATTTTTATTTAATGTTGAAAAACCAACAAAGAGCTCATACACCTCATATTGTTGAGATAAAGCAGATTCAATAAGAGCCCTATTGTATACACTGATTTCTTCGATTTGACCTCTAAACCAATGACAGGAATCTGCTGCCATACGTCCAAATGTAAGATGTTCATTATTATAAATAATGGATGTTACATCAACGGAATCAATAGAATTAATGAGAACTCCATCTAAGTATAAACTCACATTATTATTGTATATATCATAGGTAACAACAACATGATGCCACAACGTTGTATCCGTAAAAATATTGCTAAGTGTGATTTCATTTCCAGCTCCACCATTGTTATTTGCTGTAAATACCAATTCGTTATCATGTAAGAATATTCTCCATCCAGAGCCAGAATCACTTCCCATATCAATTATTGATTGCTCCTGCATTGTATCATCTGCCTTAAACCAAGCAGAAACACTAAACTCACTAGATAAACCCAAACGTAAACTATCATCAACAGGAATATCAACAAAATCATTCCTTCCATCAAAAGTCAACGCCTTACGTTCGCTATCTACAACAGATCCATCATAACGTGTCTCTGTAACCTGCAACGATCCGTCTGCTGCATCCCAATTAATATCAGACCAGTTATTAACTCCAAGTGTACCATCATATCCAACATGATTGGGGAGAACAGCAGCTATTTTACTCAACTGACCAGCAATATCATACTTGTATGCTGTATATCGTCTATTTTCCAGAACAGGATCATCTGCATTCTCCACAACTAAAAGCTGTTTTCCAAGTCCGTTAAACTCAGTTCTCGTAACCATTCCATCAGGGTTAAATGTCGCATTTTGATTGTTATTCTCATCATATCCAAAACAAGTAATTAATACATCATCACCAAATTTAGAATAATTGCAGAAAGTAACATTTCCTGTATAAGGATACGTCGTCGCTGGTGAATCTGAGGCATTATACTCAGGCTGTACACCAGTTGTATACGTTGAAGAGTTTGTCCCAAAATCAGCAGTTGCATTCTTACGCCCTGCACGGTCATACCAAGTAAACTTGTAGGTTTTCACACTATTAAATTCATTGAGTTCATCTTCTGTTGCGTCATGTTTTCGCTCCCAGAATGTCTCATTAACCGGACGGTCACCTTTATCGTACACAGTTTCGGTTCGTGTCATTTCTTTTTCAGCAGCAAATGTTGATTCCTGAACAATATTTCCTTTTGAATCACGGATATATCGTGTTGTTGGTGAATTCGACTGGATAACCTCAACAGGCTTATCATTTTGATCATAAAATGTCTTGGTTGACAAGTAACTAGATTCACCAAAATCATCCATATTATATGTCTTTGTCTCATATACCAAACTACGATTATTATAAATGGTCTCTATTAACGACAATGGTCTCCCTGATAAAACGGAGAGTATATCGGTAATGTTTTGCTGTGAGAGACTCCAATCTGGTGGAAGATATCGTGGATCAATAGATGATGGAACGTTTGCATTTGGACCGTATTCGGCAACCAATCGTACCCGATCAAGATTATCATACCATGTATATTTCTGCGTTAGCGGCTGATCAGATAAATCGTTATCTGTTACGACAACCTGTCTTGTCCGCCAATCATACGAAAAATTCGTTGTCCAGCCGATAAGATCTTCATTATTTGGCAGAATCTCCACCTGATCACATGTGCTTGGTATATGTTCGAAATATTGATTATCAGGCTTCGTCTGATAATGTCTAATTGCAATAAGTTCTCCTGCATTGTTTGTCCCGTTTCCATAGTATCGTTTTTCTGTAAGCATGAGATTATCAACATTTTCAAAACCAGGATAACAACTATCTTGATGAAGAGGATCGGATGGCGCATTCCCCCAAGCCTCATGCTGATCACTGGTTCCTTTATAGGTCCTACTCAACCGCCCCTGTGCATCATACACATATCTGGTGAGTGTTCCATCAGGATCAAGCTGACGGATGATATTTCCCCAGCCATCATAGCTAATCGCAGCTTCTATTATCATACCACCTTCACGAGACATAGCTTTGATACCAGTGAATCGTCCTTTTTCATCGTACTGGACAGTTGCATTTGAGTACTCGGTTTGATTCTCTGGAAGAGCCTCAGCCCCATAGCCATCAGGCATACACCCGGTATAATAGCTTAAATCTATATTTTTCAAATTCAAATCACGAGAAGACATCACCTGTTCTCCAGTAACCCTCTCACCAATATATTCACTACCAGCATATGTTCGTTGATGATCCCAATGAACCCGCTGGATTTGCACAGGGGTTAGCGGCTTATAGTCCACAACCTCTATCTGGCTTCCTGGATTACGAGGATCAGCAATTAAAATCTTACCGGTATCGACGAGATCACTAAAAATCCATTTTTTTTGCGACCATCCATCATTCTCCCAGACAGGAGCTGGTGTATATGCATAATGAGTCCTACGACCATCAGGACTAATTTCATCAGATAAAACAAGCCCTTGACCCCAAGACTTAAGAGTTTTTTGATTTAACGGCTCCTGAAGTAACTCATCATTTATCTGACGAGAAAACTTTCCAGGTAGTGTGTTTACCCATTGGACAGTACCAACACTATTGTATTTTGCAATAAACACACCATAACCTTCATATACCTCAGAGATGTCACTGCCAAAATCCAAACCAGACATATAATTACCTGTAATAAATATATTATCATTATTGTAAACAGCAACACCATAACCTTTATCGAATCCCGCACCTGTAGGCCCCTCAGCCCACAATGCAGTAGCATAATCACCGTTATCATGATACTTTACTACAAACACATCATACTCATCTCCATCAGTATCTTGTATCTCAATTGTGCCATCGCCACTGAAATCCAAACCACCACTATGAAGTCCTGTAACATACACATTACTATTACCGTCAACAGCAACAGACCAGCCTTGATCAAATCCAGCTCCCTCAGGTCCCTCAGCCCACAATGCAGTAGCAGAACCACCGTTATCATGATACTTTACTACAAACACACCAACTGAATTTCCTATATCTTGACTTACTGTTTTTCCATCGCCGAAATCCAAACCATCGATATCAGAGGTATGCATGCCTGTAACAAACACATTACCAGAGCCATCAACTGCAATAGAACGTCCGTAATCGTCACCATCTCCTGTAGGGCCCTCAGCCCACAATGCAGTAGCAGAACCACCGTTATCATGATACTTTACTACAAACACACCAACTGAATCTCCTGAATCCGCTCCTACATTTTTTCCATTGCCAAAATTCAAACCAAGTTGATGGCTGCCTGTGACATACACATCACCACTACCACTATTAACAGCAACAGATAAGCCATAATCTTTCCCATTCCCTGTAGACCCCTTAGCCCACTGAGCAGTACCATCACTATCATATTTTACCACAAACATGCCAAAAATATCTTCATCGTCTATGATCTTACCATTACCGAAATCTAAAAAAGATCCACGCCAGCCTGTGACATACACATCACCACTACTACTATTAACAGCAACAGAACTTCCAATATCGTCATAACTTCCGGTAGGGCCCTTAGCCCACTTAAAATTACCATCACTATCATATTTTGCAATAAACATACCTCTCCCAGGTTCATTTTCTACGTCGTCACCGCCATTGCGCTCAAAATCCAAACCCTCACTATGATATCCTGTAACATACACATTACTATTACCGTCAACAGCAACAGAATGTCCTACATCAATCCCAGCACCTGTTGGACCATTAGCCCATAATGCATTACCATCACTATCATATTTTGCAATAAACATACCAGTCTCTGATTCATCTTCTATACTGACGCCATTTCCAAAACTCATACCGTACGAGTGATAACCAGTTACATAAAAATTACCACTATCATCCACAGCAACACCAAAACTGACATCAACCTCACTTCCAAGTTCTGATGTATCCATATCAACAGTCTCTACCTCAGGCAAACCAAACCTATTAAACTCAGTATAGTCAACAGAATTCACAAGCGCAGTACCCGTATCATCAGGATCTTCAAATAAACCATTGGTTGTCAATTCCCTCCTACCCCAAAATTCAGGTATAATGAGGTTTCTCTTAACTGCATAAACCTTTGTACCATCAACAGTTATCGGTTCTGCTGGTCGAACTTGGGTTGATCCAATAATAGGAGAAACAGATCCTATTGTGCCATAATAACCTTCTATTAGATATGGGCCATCGAATGAATAATTTGTTGTCGTTCTAATCCCTGAAGGATCATAGGGATTTGTAACTGGTTCTGGAAAGATAATATCAGTGGTGATTAAATCCGTACGATTATTATACGGAATCGGTTCTTTATTTTTTGCGTTTCGTTCATATCCTTTAGTATAATATACTTCTTGTTCTGTTCCATTTCCTTTTTTGAAACCTTCATAAATCAATTCCCCTCGATCAGGCCAATCCTCCCAAAGATCAAAATCAGTTAAATTACAGTAATCATGGTCCTCACCGATCCAAGGAGGACAAGCATCATCGACAACATCTCCCCATCCATAGGTATAGGTATAAATCAATCCTTCATGTTCTGGATCACCATTTTGATTTTCCTCTGAGTTCCATCCTTTAGTGCGTTTTTCTATTATTCGTCCTTTACCGTCATATTTATATGTCTCGATCTCACCAGTTGACTCTGTCAGTATTGCCCCAGTTTCATTGAACACCCAAGTACGTTCACTAAGGATAAAACCTGCACTGTTCATTTCAACGACACGACGGGTGCGAATACCAAAAAACGCTGGTATATATACTGACCAGTCATTTGGTCTGGAGTATGGATTATAACTTAAAATATTGTGACAAACAAAGTTATTATGTAATTGCATAGTACAATCGTTTATAGGTGGATACCAGCAATGACAGGATTTGTCTTCTGGTATGCCTATAGTATCTTTTAATTCATCGATGATGGTGATATATAATGGTTCATCAAGAGGAACTGACTCATAATCTTGAGTGCCTCCACCAGGCGTTTTTATCTGATAAGGATACCGCACTAAAGACTCATAGCATTCGTCTCCGTAATCATTATTAACATTACCCGGAGGAGGAGTAACTGTTGTTGGATATTGCATAAAGGAATACATAGCAAAACGACCAGCTTCATCAGTTGATCGTTGATCAATCATAAGCCCCATCTTGAAATCTTCTAATTTTCGCATTCTATCTTCACCACCACCTATAAAATCAGCAAGGTTCTCATACAATGTTTCTCCAGTATCCAAAACCATAGATTTATCATGAATAGCTTCCCTATCAAAATATAAATCTGCAGAATCACGGAAGAGGTTCTCAAACCACCGATTGGGATACCATCCGTGGTCTCCCTCGCCACTCCAATGAAAGTTGACATTAAGAATGTTGTTCACATCACAATTCGGTCGATTCATTGGATTGATAAGAGGAGGGCTAATAATCATATCTTGAAAATATGTACCCTCTTCATTTATATGCCTTATAACCTCGGCAATAGAATCATCATACCATATCCGTTCAAGCTTATCATTATTATAACGATAGAGATTACATTCTTTACTAAGCACAACGTTTTCATCTATTTCTTGGCCTTTGCCACGTTGTGTGATGGTTGTCTTCAATAAAAGTGGAACAGTATAAGAAGAAACCCCAGTAATGGCATTCTTATATAAACTCCATGGATATTCATCAAAATTATCAGTATAATAACATGGACAGCTTGTATTTATATCACTATACATGTATTTAACTTCAATCACCCAATTATCAGGAATAGGATTATCTAGAAATGTAGGGTCAGTGGCATTGATATTATCAATATCATCAAGTGAAAGAGCATTACAGAAAGGCTCACTAGGAAGTGAAAGACTTCCTAAATTTGAGACATCAACACTTTCGTTATATACATGAATTGAATGAAGCTTATGAACATTTCTCGACTCAGACTCCGAAGGGGTATATTGGTTGCCTGTAAAATTCCGATAAGAATAAACAATCGTCCAATTCACCGCACCACCTGCTGTATGTAACTTAATCGATCGAAGCTGACCTATCTCATTACAAATATCAGGAGAATTATAATCATATTCCATCCAATTCCCATACCGATCTGTAACGTTTGTAACCACTCCATAGTAAGGAATACCAAAACAATCAGTACAACCCACTTGAGGTGGCTTATGATAATTCGGATCAGGAAGATCTTCATCAATGGGTGTGATGACATATGCAATACTTCGTTGATTCAACCAGACAATATAATACGTCGGAGGTGTCCCCCAAGTTCTATCCTCGTTTTGATTCCAACCTTCACCATTATGTTCTAAGATCGCGTCAAACCACGGAGGAGCAATATATTGACCTTGTTTTTCATCAAGAATAAACGGGATTGCATGATGTGCATCAGGAATGAAATAACATCGGATTCCGTTATCAAACATAGATGTAACTGGGTTGTAACTATTACCATATGCAGCATCAATCAAAAAGATCGGGTTCTCACTCATCATCCACCCTTGACCATTCCAATCCCAGTAACTATTCTCAAAGTTAAATTTTGCTAGTAACCCACCATCAAATAGAAGATTCCTGTGATTTGCAAAATCAGATGTAGGGTTTTCTGAATATGTACGAATATGCCGAAACACTGCATTACCAAACGGTAACTCAAAATCAGTCTCCTGAACAAGTGGCGAACCAGTGATTAGACTTACTGCATCATTAAGCGTCGGTTGCTCCCTATACGACGTTGGGCCTTGTGAATAACGAACCTCATCTGAAACCATAGGTGCCGAACTTCCATATGGGTCAAGATTCACCGGTGGAAAATCAGCAGGACCAAAACCCTGCGCAGTGCTAAACTGCAGGCGTCCACCATTTTCCCACCAAAATCTGTCAAACAAACATGACTCTCCCGTCCGAGACATATCCATACCAGTTCCGTTAGGATCAGTATCATTATACTTCAAGATTTTTCCATCTTGAATTATTGATAAATTAGATACATTTGATAAATCCACCAATGATTTTATTTTCTTAATACCAAGCCCAAGCATTTTATTTAACATCACCCTAAGATCGCTTTCGTTAAAATATCCTGATAGTTGTTCAAACACATACTCTGTATTATTACTATTATTTTTTTTATCAGTTATGAAAAACATGCTTGGAAGACTGTTCACCTCAAAATTCTGTGCCAACTTCTCAATACCCTGATCCACATCTCTATCAATGAATGTAATCGTTCCATTAAATTCCATTTTTAATTGTTCAATGATGGGTTGTTGCTTCTTACAAAAATCACACCAGGTCGCATAAAAAAATAAAAACACAGGAATATCTTGTTGAATACTAGTATCAATAGCCTCATACACCTCTTGTTCGTCCATGGTAGTTACTTGTTCAACTACTGGATATCCTGATGCCTGCCATGCAGCAAGACCACCTTGGAGAATAAACACGGAGGTAAACCCTTTTTCTTCAAGAAGTCCTCGTGCATATTCAACGTCTGATCCATCAGCATCATAAACAATTATGTTTGTTTGTTTATAGGTTTCTAAGGCCTTCATGAGACATGATCCACAACTCATCTTAGAAAGTGGAACAGAGAGCGCATCGGTAATATGCTTGAGTTGATAATACAATTCTTCTTGAATATCGACTGATTTAACCTGTTGACCTGATCCAAGAAGAGCCCAGGCCTCCTCTGGAGAAAGATCATGAGACTCTGTCACTGGAGGTGATGATGTCGAAGAAGATGATTGTTTCAAAGAAGATTCCGCTTTGGATGAAGATGGTTTTAATGAACCGTCCACCGGTGAAGAAGGTTTCATTAACCCCGGAGGTGCATTATTTAATTCTTCAATCACTGCGCTTACAACATCTGATCCTGGCAGCATAAAAAAAATTGCTAAAACAAGAGCAATTCCAATTGTTATAGTATTTTTTAAAATAACTATGTTGTTTTTCATCTTTTTTTTCACATCCTTTTATTTTTTCCATCATTTTTATTGTTTGGACACCGTCCAAACAATTAATTTGATAAAATTAATACGATCCAACAAAGTCAGCATAAACCCAATATAGTTCATCATTCCACACGAAGTTGCCTATAAAGGTACCTGGATTATCAACAGTGGCATCACAATCATCCACCCAATAATTACCAAGTATGTCAGAATAAGTCGTTCCTTGATAAGTTAATTTCCCAGAGAATTCTCCTGAACAGATTTGAGGATCATCTAAAATAAATTCCATATTTATATCTGAACCAATTAATCGCAGAATAGAAATCTGCTGTTTATGCTGTCCACTTTCAATGATAATCATTGTTCCTGTTCTACTAAACCAACCCTCTATTGATCCTAATGGCACAGAAGAATCTTGATCGTATTCTCCTCTACCCCAATATCCATTTGTAACATATGGAGTCATACGTAAGGCTATTCCAGGTTCTGCTGTTAGTCCAAATATATTTGATTTATTATTACCATCATCGGAGTTTCCAGTACTTGATGAACCTTGATTTGAAGAACCACTGCCAGAAAAAACATCACCTGAGGACCCACTATTGTCTGAAGAAAAAATTATAGTCTCATCATCATTGCCTGTTTCCCCATTATTGTTGTTTGAATCTGGGTCCGGCTCTTCTGGCGTAGACGTATCTGATGTAATTAGTCTACCAATTGCACTTGTGTTTATAGTTGAGTCATTTAATGCAATATATGTCAAAGGCATTGCAATTGAAATAGCAATAACGACTACGATAACTGCCTTAAAAAAACTTCTTGTTTCAGATAATTTTATTTTTTTCATTTTTATTCACATCATCTTTTTTTTTTAAATTTCTTTTTTTTTATTTGGATATGACCCAAATAAATATTTATTATATTTTTAATTGTATATAATTCAATTTTTATTTATAAATACTTTATTTGAAATGTATCAAATATTTTGAAAAGCATCAAACAATTAAAAAAAAACAAGGCGATGTTTCTTTACGGTCTCATTCTAGAAATTAAAATAATATTATCGTGAATCAAGTTGAGTCCACGTATCGGTAAAGCGATCGGTTATTTTATCAAGAATATATTTTCTCATAATTCGCGTAATCTCTTTCTTTTTTTTAATACTGTATCCTTTTTCTCTTCCATATGAAATAACCTCAATGATATGATATTCATCAAGTCGATTGAGGTGATGAGAAAGCGTTCCAGGTGTGATATCTAGATATCTTGCAAGTTCTTTGTTTTGTATATTTGGATGTTTCAAAATAATTAACACAATTCGTAAAAGATGTTCCTGACGAAGCAATGCAACAATTCTTCTCTCATCAATTCCAACACCACTATCTTTTAAATAATAAGTTCTAAAATATCCTCCTTTTTCTTTAACTCCTATAATACGGTTATTTTTTTCCATGGATAATAGATGATATTCAGCGAGTTGAGCACTCATGTTTAATTTCTCTGCAATTTTACTAAGATAAAGGCCAGGTTGATCCTGTAAAAGATCAAATATTATTCTGCGGATCTCTTGTGTCCTTCTATTTCTTGTTCCTTTTCTTCTTTTTCGCACATAATATCGAGTGTATCCTCCTTTTGACGAAGAAATTATTTCTTTTTCGCTCTCCATAAATCTAAGATAATGTTCCACACTAGATATTTGCATATTCAGCAGCTCTGCGATTCTACTAAGAGGCAGTCCTGGATCTATTGAGATTATATTGTAAATCTTTTTTTTGGCTTCTTGATCCATTTTTCCCCATCATACTAAATTTTTTGACATACTTTCTTTGTTACAATTTCTTCCCTTTCCTGATCCTACTAGGCCATGCTACAAAAGGATAGATAAATGCAGATATTCCAACAACACAGATGATAACATAGAGAGTTATTACAACAATTATACTAATTGTTTCAATTATTTGGTAGATAGTTATTGTATGTTCACTAAAAGTGGGAAAATAAACTAATACTTCATTACTCTCAGAGACAATACAATATACTGCATTTGATGATTCTTCATAAGGAGCGTTTAATACATCATGTAAATCTTTTTTTGTTATTTTTTTTCCATCAAATTCTACAGCTAGGTCTTTTTCAACATTGAAAATTGCTTTATGTTCATCGGTGATTCTTACAATTTTACCTTTTTTTTCCCCCCAATTAACTGTAAATGATATTTTATTGTCTTCCAAATCAATTGTTGGAGATGTTATTAAAAAATCTTCAAGATAGATGATGGTATCATAGTGGTCAATATCTTTAATTGAAATCTCTCCACCAATAATACCAGCGTTAATTGCATCTTTAATTGATGTTTGATTTTCATCAGGAGTTGGTTCAACATAATCTTCAATTTTTGTTAAAATAAAATTTTGTTCTAACGCTTCATTTAATGTTATTACTACATATTTCTGAGTACTTGGTTCATATCCTTCTTTTTCTACAGTAACTGTATATGTTCCAGGTGGAACAGCAGTGATATATTGCCCAGATGCACCACTATATTTTTTAATAATAGTATCTTCTGTGGCATATAGACTGATACTTGCATTTTCAAGAATTTCTCCTGTTGAACTATAAATTGTTCCCCATATCCATCCAATTTTTTCTTTTTGATTAGTTATCCATATGGTTTTAGAGTCCTCAATAAAGTCTTGTTTTTCTGCAGTTATTATATATTGTGTTGTTTTATCCACTTGAGGGGCAGTAAAATTCACCTGCCCATCTGTATTTGTTTGAAGAGATTTATCATTAAAGGTAACTGTTGCTCCTTTAACGACTTCATTTGTGTCTTCTCGTTTAATAGTTACAGTAAATTTTGATTCTTCAATAACAGTTGAATTTGTAATAATTATTAGTTTTGAAAGGGAAATCGTTACAACTACTGGATCTGAATATTCGCTTGGACGATTATATTCATCCAATGCTAGTACTGTAACATTATAATCTCCAGGTTCAGCCCAAGCATGAGTAGAACATACCTCTTCTCCTGAATCAAAAGGCCCAATTTCCACGGAATAATTTCCATCCCCCCAAAAGAACCGGTACCATTGTATTTTATCACCTGGATCAATAGAGCTACTGCAATACTCATATTCAACATTTGTAAGCCCCTTGGTTTCCCCTGTTGGTGTTTGGGGTTTTTCAGGATCAAGATTCAGATGAACAACTTTAGGTTCTGACCATTCGCTTGTCGTATTATATGTATCTTTTGCTTTAGCTTTTACATCATAAAATCCCTGATCATACCATATATGGAATCCTCGTACAAAGTTAGTTCCTGATGTATGTGGTCCAAGCCATCCACTATCATTACCGTCACCCCAGTCAAATAATACAAAAACATCATCCTCTTCAGGATCAATTGGAGTCAGAACATAATATGGATAATTAACCCCAGGTTGAATAGAACTTTGTCCATTAGGTTTCATAGGTACAGCAGGTGGAAGATTAATATAAAGATTTAATGAGTTAGACCAATCACTATAACTAAATGAATCAAATGCTTTAGCTTTAATCTCATAGTCTCCACCTTCATCCCAAGAATGAAAAGTACAAGCCTGTTCACCGGAATTGTATGGCCCAAGCAACCCGCTATCTGTTCCGTCACCCCAGTCAAATAATACAAAAACATCATCGCCTTCAGCATCATCTGGAACTGTTACGCAATATTCATATTCCACGCCAATAAGTCCAAAATCAGGGCCTGTTGGTGCCTCTGGTG
>SDBT01008359.1_pt1 | contig 16921 bp, 36 predicted proteins | sample 2277101 | NCBI WGS metagenome assembly SDBT01 (sample SAMN10404973, study PRJNA504765) | marine sediment metagenome | isolation source: marine sediment core GS10_PC15, 103 cmbsf | place: Arctic Ocean: Southern Knipovich Ridge | collected 2010
CAATAAGAGAAGATGGCAAACTGATTAAATCACCAGATCATAAACCACCAAGAATTCAAGAAATTCTTTTGAGATTACATGAAAATACATTGCCCTGATGAAGTATAATAAGACACAGAAACAGGGAGTGGCGAGGAGTGGCCAGGCGTGTCCCGGAAAGGCTCGGAGCGGCAAGTCGATGCAATGCGAGGATATTTTATAATAAAACAGATACAGGGAGAGGCTGGGAGCGGAAGGGCCTGGAATGGAGTGGCCAGGAGAGGTAAGTCAAGTCAGTGCAAGGTAAGGCTAACTTTTTTAACTTTAACTATTGGAGAGAAGACCAATGACGATCAGTTTAACTTCGGACACAAGACTTCAAACAATCGAAAGAGTAGTCACTGTCAAAGGCATTCGACCAATGATGTTTGATCGATATGCTGGAGACAATGATACTAAATTAGCATGGCACGAAAAGATATATCTAATCCCGGAGACGAACATCCTTTGTTTACCAGCAATAAACATCAATTCGTTCTTCACAGCCCAAAACACCCCAAGTGCTCCGAAAAGATTGAGAGACAAGAGAAAGTACAAAGACATCTGCAACGCGATAAGCTCATTCGTAATATTCGAGGGCCCGGAGGAATACCCTGAGTACGTTCCTATCATGCGTGATGGAGAACCAATCAGAGTTGGTACGTTTGATGACGACAAAGATGAAGAGAGTGGTTTAGTTCTGCATCGATCAGTCGCTAGATTAGACAAGGGCATTCCAAATCCTAAAGAACGACCAATGCTACCTCTTGAATGGTATCTCACGTTCAATATCACGATCTTCAAAAACAACGCAATTAAAGAAGCTGAGATCAGAAATTTACTGATTGAGGGTGGACTTGCAATTGGTTTTGGAACTTATCGTGGCACGTTTGGTAAATTTCTTGTTGAAAGTTGGGAAGAGAAATAAATGCACGGTGGGGCATGGATTGGCCAGGAGCGGAAGGGCCAGGAGTGGCGAGTCGAGGCATAGCAAAGCAAGGATATTTAATTAAACAATATCGCGGCAGGGACTGGCATCGATAGGCCAGACTCGGCATGGAGCGGCAAGGACCCGCAGGGAACGGCAGGGAGCGGAATGGCTATGCAATGCAAGGATACTTTTTAAGGAGAAGACTAATGGCTAAAAGAATTTACATTACAAGAGATGTAGGAGTAGATAATGTCGAACTTTGGCGTATAAAACCCGTATTCCGTAGTAGTTGTGATGAGTATTGGCCAAAATCAGAAAATGACGACAAATATAAATCACTTACAGAACTTTGCTATAAAGACTTTGAAAATATAACAGGATTCAAATTAAAAGAAGGTGAATGTAAAGCTGTAGAAATAGTAGTACGAAATAGAAAGTGATCATGCAACCGTCAACACCAGCAGCATTTAAATTGATGATGCAAGGCACTCTCGCCTTCTCAGACATTGAAGAGCACGGCATGCGTATCGATGTTGATTACTTAGACAGAATGATTGAGAAGACTTCATCTAAGATAAAAGAATTAGAAGTGAGTTTAAGAGAAGATGATGTTTATCGTATTTGGAGAAAACAGTTTGGAGCTAAATCTGATCTCGGCTCACGTACTCAATTAGGAACTGTGATTTTTAAAGAATTAGAAGTAGAATGCAAACACTTCACAAAAACAGGACGACCAAAGACTGATGCTGATGCCTTAGAAGATGTTGACTTTCCATTCGTTAAAAAATGGAACAACTTTGAAAAACTGAAACGATTAAAAGCCACATTCTTGATGGGTATTAAACGTGAGACAGTTAATGAATTTTTGCATCCGTTTTTCAATCTGCATTTAGCTATAACATACAGATCCAGTAGCTCAGAACCAAACTTTCAAAATCTACCAAACAGAGATCCAAGACAAGCACGAATAATCAGACGTGCATTCATACCGAGAGAGAATCATGTATTAGTTGAATCTGATTACTCAGCCATTGAAGTACGTGGAGCAGCATGTTACCACAAAGATCCTACGATGCTCAAGTACATTGAAGACGACTACGATCTTCACAAAGATATGGCAGCAGAAATCTATCTTCTTAAAAACAAACAAGTAAGCAAACCAATCAGACATATGGGAAAGAATGGATTTGTATTCCCTAGCTTTTATGGTGATTGGTACTTCTCAATGTGTCAGAATTTATGGACTGCAATCGACAGAGATAAATTGACACTGACTGATGGTACTCTGTTGCGAGATCATCTAAACGAAAAAGGAATGACTGAGTTAGGTGATTTGAAAACATCAGAGGGTAAAATTGTTTCTCCCAGAAAAGGCACGTTTGAAAGTCACTTGCAAAAAGTAGAAGATAACTTTTGGAACAAACGATTTCCTGTTTATACTCAATGGAAGCAAGATTGGTGGGAACAGTACTTAAAAAATGGTTATTTTGCAATGAAAACTGGTTTCATTGCAAAGGGAGTATACAAACGAAATCAAGTCATTAATTCGCCAATTCAAGGAGCATCGTTTCACTGCTTGCTGTGGTCAATGATCAGACTTCATAAATGGCTGAAGAAAAACAAGATGAAGTCTATGATCGTTGGTCAGATCCATGATAGTATAGTAGCTGATGTCCATAAAGATGAATTAGATGATTATTTAGAGAATGCGAATCGTATAATGTCAGAAGACATCAGAAAAGAATGGGACTGGATTATAGTTCCATTAGCAGTTGAGCACGAAGTTGCTGTCAAAAATTGGTATGAAAAAAAGGAAGTAAAATTATGAGTGAAATTTCAACGATGCATATTCAATTAGGATGGACAGTTCAAACTAAACCGTATGAATCTTTTCGTGTAGATATTGGATTGACAGCAAATCTTGATAAAGAAGATAATGTAAATGAAGTTTATAATAATCTTGTAACAAAAATTAAGAAAAAGATTACAAAAGAAATTGAAAATGCAATGCCTTAACTCAACTAAGGAGAAGATAGATGAGAATACCAAGAGAAACTTTACGATTAGCTTATTGGAAAGTGTGTCATGCAATAGGATGTTCAAGCGAAAAATTGATTAACGATCCCAAAAATGGTGATGAACACTGTCAAATGATTTTAGATGCATGCAGTGATGAATATAATGATGTAGATCCCAGAGAAGTAGGAATGGCATGTATTGCATTTAGAAAAGATGCAAAAAAACATGAAGACAATTGGGCTCCATTTGGCGGCAAAGGGCCCAAAAAAGAAATCAATCCACGAGAATTGGGTTTGTGTAAGAAATGCACAGATATCATATACAAATTTCAAAATGAAAACTCAACAAAGCAAACTGTTGTAGAACAAGGTGGTTTTCTATGAGCACGGAACTTTACAAACGATACAGACCAAAGGCATTCAAAGATGTGATAGGTCAGGATGAAGCGATAACATCTCTAAAAGATATGGGAAGACGAAATGCTATTCCTCACGCTTTGCTCTTCACGGGACCATCAGGTTGTGGAAAAACAACGATTGCTAGAATTCTAAGAAAGAAATTGAAATGCAGTGATGTCGATTTTTTTGAAATTAACAGTGCAGAATGTAGAGGCATTGATGAGATCAGAAAGATTCAACAGAACGTTAATGCTTTACCGCTAAATGGTAAATGCAGAGTATGGTTAATCGATGAAGCACATGGATTAACCAAAGATGCTCAGAATGCTTTCTTAAAAATACTAGAAGATACTCCAAATCACGTCTATTTTATGTTGGCTACAACAGATCCCCAAAATCTCAAAAGAACAATCATAACACGATGCACTCAGATTAAATGCAAATTACTTTCAGAGAAAGATTTAATAGCAGTTCTCGATACAGTGATTGTTAGAGAGAATAAACCCATTGACACAGAAGTTCTTGGTAAAATAGCAGAAGTAGCAGACGGCTCAGCACGTAAGGCATTAGTTGTACTTCATGCTGTGATCGGTCTGGAGAGCGAGGAAGAGCAGCTGGCAGCGATAGAACCAACAGACATCAAACGACAAGCAATCGAGATTGCAAGAGCCCTGATGAACGAGAAGACATCATGGACTAAAATGACAGCAATACTGAAAGACGTGAAAGAAGAACCAGAAACAATCAGATGGATGGTTATGAGTTATTGCAAATCAGTGTTACTGGGAAAAGGAAATTACAAAAGAGCAGCAGTGATCATAGAAGAATTCCGGGAACATTGGTACGATTCAAAAGCATCAGGATTAGTTATTTCATGTTACAATATTATTCACGAAAACTGACAAAGATTGAAGTATAATGAAATATGAGAGCTTACGAATTCAAATACGTCTGCCCAAGATGTGACTCAACACATTACTACAGACCAAAAAATGGATGTCAGAAATGCGGACGATTGATTCTGAAGAAACTTAACAATAGGGAAGAAACTATGTCAAATGATAATGAATTAAATCTTGATATTGATCCTATGAAATTGGATCAAGAATGGGTTAAACATCCAAAACAGTATCATGTTTGGGCTAAGAAATTTGCTGATGCTCAATTCGAGTTTGATAAAAGTAAATCCAAATTAGAATTAGTAAAAGCTACACTTGATAGTGAGATACGATCCCAGCCTGAAAGTTTTGGTCTGAGCAAAATAACTGAAAACGTAGTGACTAATACGATCATCACTCAACCAGAGCACAGACAAGCAACGAAAGAACTTAACGAGAAACGCCACGAATTAGAAATTCTAAAAGCTGGTGTGACTGCTCTTGAACACAAGAAACGACAACTGACAGTATTAGCAGAACTTTGGATCAGAGATTACTATTCAACTCCAACAGTACATGGAACATCAGAGGAAGGTAAAGATTTTGAAAAGCGAACAGCAAGAGAAAGGGGTCGAAAAAGAAGAGAGCAATTACTAGAAGATGATGAGGACTAAACAATGCTTGAAATATTATTGTACATGTTTCTAGTGATCATATCCCTCATTGCTTTAATTTTTGTAGTGATACCAGCAACAGTGTATATGATTGTGAAAGTTGGAACATTCGCATTTTACAGAGGTAAACAACAGTTTGAGGATGATGAAGATAAAAATAAAAGGAAATTCACATGACTGATATTCAAATTGTTTTTTGTCTTGTAATATTCTCATTTATATTGAACTGGATTTCTGGAGTTGTTCAACGAAAAGAAAATAAATTACAAAACAAAATAAATGAACTTCAACATAAAAATAATAAACTGCAATCTCAAGGAATTAAAATAAATACAGATTCTATCAATGAACTTTGGCGACACGTTACTAAATTAGAAAATCCAAAATTTAGAGAAGAGGTAAGTGATGAGTAAGAAAGACCGTAAACAACGCAAGAAGTCAACAGCACGACGCAGAGCAGATCAACACTCTTCAGGTTACGAAACAACAATTCTGAAAATTCCTGAAGGTTTGAGTTTCTACAAACTAGAAAAAGGAACGCATATCATTGATATTGTTCCTTACACTGTTGGTGCTGGAAATCCGTTTGCAGATGAAGGTGAGCTACACTATGAGCGAACTTTTCACATCTACAGATCAATTGGAATTGAAGAGAAATCATATATTTCTTCCTCAAAGACATTCGGAAAACCAGATTATATTCAAGAATGGAGAAATACAGAATCTAAAAACCCAGATGTGGATTCTGACACACTGAAGCAGTTTGCTCCTAAAGAACGTCAAATCTTTCTCGTTTATGATCACTCAGAGCCAGAAAAGGGTCTTAAAATTTGGGAGTGTAGTTGGTTCTTGTTTGGTAAAGCACTGGATTCAAGAATTAGTAATTCAGATGATGAAGATGGTTGGGATTTGTTTTACTACACTGATGATGATGGCATGTCTCTTAAACTTACAGTGGAAGAAGAAATAGGCGGTGGTTACAAATTCAATAAAGTAACAGGCATCGATTTCAGAAAGAGAAAAAAGCCATTGCCTGATGAAATAATCAATCATGATATATGTCTCGATGCTCTTCTGATTGAAACTAAGTATGAAGATTTGAAAAGAATCTTCAAAGGCGGCGATGCAAAAGAAGATGAGGATAAAACATCATCAGACGATAACGAACCAGAAGAAACTGATGATATGGATGATGAAGGTTTTCCCGATGAAAAAACTGAACCCGAGAAGAAAAAGGAGAAAAAGAAAGAGATTTCTACAGCAAAGGACAAAGGACTGTCAAAAGGTGATGACGTAACATATGATGGAGAGAAATATGCCATCTTCAAAATCAGCAAGGATGGAACTTCATTAGCTTTAGTAGATGATGACGGTGAGATCGTCAAAGCTATCGGAGTTGACGAAGTGACTTTAGTTGAAGTTGATGAACCTGAGTCAAATGACGAACCAGAGAAATCTGACAAGTCCTCCGACGATGACGAATGGGATGAGTGGGACGATTAACGATGGGAGGGCGTATCGCCAGGATTCTTTGGTCATTTTTCAATTCTGAAGTCGATACGTCCTCCTATTTTTTTTTTTAGAAAGAAAATATTGATGTCTAAAACATTTGAATCAATCACAAAAGATCAATTTGAGGCGTATGAAAGAACACGTAAATCAGGACAGTATAATATGATTACTGAGAGAAAAGGTGCGATGCAATACGCAAGATTACATCCATCAGTATATGATGGCGTAGTTCTTCATTACACTGAATTAAAAAAGAAACACAAAAATAAAGGTTGGGATAAAAAGAAAGAACAAAAATGAGTAAACCAGAAGACACGTTACATCCGTTCAAAATGATAACAAATCTTGGACGATACATCGTTTTGCAGTGCAAAAACAAACAACACGCAAGAGAACGATTTGAATTAGAATGCATTCGTCTGAACAAACCTGAAAGAATTGTCACTCTTGAAAGTGTGCAATAATGTCCTATTTTATTATAGGTGTAATTACAGGAATGTTGATAGGATTTTTTGTGGCAGGTCTATTGTATTCAGTTTATACTGTAAATGACGCGATTGAAACAGAACAGCAAAAAGCAGTAAGAGCAAAAGTTGGCAGTTGGTTCATCAATGAAGATACAGGTGAATCTGAATTTGTGTACGGCAGTCCTGTAGATCTTGAAGAATATGATCCAAAAGAAATAGCAATAGAAATAACAGAAGAGCACTACAGACATCCGAATGGGGATTTTAAAACATGAAACAACCTGATAACGGTGAAACTTGGTGGGAAGGTAAGTACGGATACGCCTTAATAGAATGCATCTGTAAAAGAATTCTGTTGATTGGCGTGCCGTCTCCTGCTCATTGTGTATGCGGTCGATCAGTACAAAAAACTTGCATAGAAAAGAATTATGTCTGACTCAGATAAAGTCAAAAAATCTATCACAGAACAAGCACAAAGATTGACCAAAACTACAGTGCAAAAAAAAGATATGCTCAGCACAGGCAGCACTCTGTTGAACATTGCCTGTACAGGTTGTATCGAAGGTGGCTTTTGGAAAGGTGCATATTTCTTTATGGTGGGAGATTCACAATCCGGCAAGACATTCTTAGCAAGAACGTGTCTAGCAGAAGCGACGATCAACAAACACTTTGACGACTACAGATTGATAGATGACGACGTTGAGGGTGGAGCCTTGATGAATACAGCTAAATACTTCGGACAAGCATTAGCTGACAGAATTGAACCACCCTCAACTGATGATGAAGGAAACCCAGTTTACAGTGAAACAATCGAGGATTTCTACTACCACCTCGACGATGCTTTGGAAAATGATAGACCTTGTATTTATTTACTTGATTCTATGGATGCTTTGGGTAGCAAATACGAGCAATCCAAATTTGATGAAAATAAAAAAGCATCCAGAAAAGGAGGAGACGCTAAAGGATCCTACGGAGACGGAAAAGCAAAGATCAATTCTTCAGGAATTAGAACTATGCTTCCAAAATTAAGAGACACTGGAAGTATTCTGATTATTATTAATCAGACAAGAGACAATATCGGAGCAATGCCATTTCAACCGCAAAAGACTAGAAGTGGTGGTCACGCTTTGACATTTTACGCGATGATGGAATTGTGGGCATCAGTAAAAGGATCTATTGGCAAAACTGTCAAAGGCAAGAAACGTAAAGTAGGCATTACTTCACAAGTCAAAGTCAAAAAGAATAGATCAACCGGCAGAGATCGTACAATTGAATTTCCTATTTACTACAGTCACGGTATTGATGACGTTGGTGGTTGTGTTGATTATTTGATCAAGGAGGGGCATTGGAAAGGTGGAACAAAAGTCAATGCGAAAGATTTTAGTTTTGCGGGACGCAAGGAAGCACTAATTGAACATATTGAAAACAATGAACTTGAATTTGATTTGAAACAACTTGTGCTCGAAACATGGAATGAAATTGAAAAAGAATGCGTAGTTAAACGAAAACGGAAATTTTAAGGAGAAGCACGATGTTAGTTTTGTCCAGAAAAGTAAATCAGCGAATTGTAATAGATGAAAACATTATAATTACTGTTATTGAAATTCGAGGAGATAAAGTTCGACTGGGAATTGATGCTCCCAAAGAGATCCCAGTTCATAGGCAAGAAGTTTATCAAGCAATCGAAAAAGCTAAGGAAGAAGCAAGTAAATGACAACTTATATGTTTGTTGACTGCCACTATCTCTGCTACCGGGCGTTTCACACAACTGGTAATCTAATGTATGAGGGTGCTCACACTGGCATAGCTTTTGGATTTCTTAGAGAATTAGACAGGCTGATAGATCTACATATGCCTGACATTACTGTTTTTACTTTTGATTCTGGTGGCAAAGGACTCAGAGGAGAAATGTATCCTGAGTACAAAGCAAACAGAAAAGAAAGAACAGAAAGAACAGAAGAAAAGAAAGTAGAGTATTTATCATTCAGAGAACAAGTCAATACCCTAAGAACTAAAATACTGCCAAGAATGGGCTATCGAAACATCTTTCGTAGAAGAGGCTATGAAGCTGATGATATCATGGCGTACTACGCTGAGAGAATAGACAGTGATGATTTTGGTATCATAGTTACAGCAGACAATGATCTGTGGCAATGTGTGAACGACAATGTTATGTGGTACAATCCATCATCACATAACTATAAAATAGTTACAAGAGAATCATTCATAAAAGAATGGAATATAGATCCCGTCATGTGGGCGAATGTGAAAGCACTAGCTGGATGCACATCAGATAATATCAAAGGCGTAAAATGGATTGGAGAAAAATCAGCAGCAAAATGGTTTGCTGGTACACTAAAAAGCGATTCTAGTGTGTACAAAAAAATAAGTGATGATATTGACATTCACAATAGAAATATAAAATTGACAAAATTGCCATTAGAAGGAATTGAATTACCAGAATTGAGGTTAGATGCTGCGACTGAAAAAAGAAAAATGAAAGTTCATATGGAATTGGGTATACGCCCTAAACGACAAGTTTCAAAGAAACAGAAATCAGACGGCTTTGATTTTGAAGGAGAAGACAATGAAAAATGATGTAAGATTGGGATCGCTTATTGATGATGATGCTACAAAAGACGCTGTACACGTAGCAATAGCTCCTGTGATGGCAGCAGCAAATCTAGTTGCTGGAGATCACATAGGATTTGTTCCTGAAAGCAGAGAATATGTACAAAAAACAGACAAAACAATAGGAATTGTAGATCCATTTCTTGAGCGAACACTTACAGCAGGCGATAGATTTTGGATGTTTCTTTATCCAAATACAATCACTTTACTCAAACACGTTTGGACTCATCCAGACTTTCCTATTCCTGAAACTACTGTTGTTAGTAAAATTACAAGAGAAGATTCAGAAGTATATCTCAGAGAATTTGCTGACAAAGCCAGACTTCATTATGATAGAATGATTGAAATCTTATCAGATTATATTGATGATGGTGAAATCTGGGTAGAGTATGGAACTGAGAATGCGAGAGATACTTTTTATAGTTTGATAGATAAATCTGAATTTTGGGAACACGTTAAAAATGTAACAGGTAAATCAAGAGATATATCAAACGACGATACTCCTTTCAGTTGTAGTTGTTAGAGAATAAAATGAATTACATCGAATTTGAAGAAATCGAGATTATAAATCAGACTGATAAAGCCGTCCTTGTTCAATTTGTAATAGAAGAGGAAGAACTTTGGGTGCCGTGGTCTGTGATCGAGGATAATGATGAGGGCTTCACAAATAAATACACGGGTAAAATATATATCGCTGAATGGTGGGTACAGACACAAGGATTAGCATGAGAATTCTCGCATTGGATGTCGCTACAAAATGCGGCTGGGCATTTCAAGATTCAGATATGGACATCACTTCTGGTGTTTGGGATCTTAGTATAAAACGTGATGAGTCTGGTGGCATGCGTCTGTTGCGTTTCAAATCAAAGCTAAAAGAAATACGTGTTACATTTTGTATTGATCTTGTAGTATTTGAAGCTGCTCGACACGCAGGACCCAACATGCAAGGAGCATTAGTTGTTCAAGCAGAGTTACAAGGCGTACTCAAATCATGGTGTGATGTACATAAAATTGATTATCGTGGCTACTCACCAAAAGAAATAAAGAAACATGCGACAGGTAAAGGTAGTGCAAATAAAGAGAAAATGATAGAAGCTGCAAAACTAAAATGGCCGTTAGTTAATATCATAGATGATAATCAAGCAGATGCCTTACACCTTCTTTCATTAGTTAAAACGGAGCTAGGGGAATGAGTGACAATCCATATGTTGCATCATTATCTGATGCTATTTATCCAGATAGAATATGTATAATTAAACGAGAAGAAATTAGTCACATCATTGGTTTTATTTATGAATTACAAAATAGAAAACTAATTCCAGAAGAACTTAGATCTGAATATAAATCTGCCGAAGCTTTCTGTCAACGAACATTAGCTACTCCACTCATACAAAATATAATTTTTGAGGATAATGAATATAATGAACGAATTCATAACGATGGCTTGCTTTCAGAATCCATTACAGTTCTTAAACTAGGTATTCGTGGTAGAAAATGTTTACATCGTTTGGGAATCAAGACTGTTGGGCAATTAACTAATAAATCATCCGAAGATCTGCTAAAATGTCGTGATTTTGGAGTATCATCACTATGGCAAATTAAACAGAGACTAGCAGAAATTGACATGAAGTTGGATGATTATTAGCAAATAAATATGATAGTTTATGTAAATTCTGATTGAAGGGATTTGAAAAATGCATGAAGTGAATCACAAGAAGCTAGATGAATTTACCGATGTTCGACAACAAGAAAAACGAATTGATCGTCTGATATATTGTCGGGCTGCTTTGTTTGTTCAAGGCATTATTACTAATGCTGAAAACGCTAGAATTCAAAACAGATTAAATGCGGCAAAAGAAAATATGGAAAAAATGATTAGAGAAGAAAATATAAAATGAAAATTGAATACGACGATGATTTACTAGAAGTCATTGAAAAAGTCAACGCAGAACTTTGGTCGCATAATCTGAAGTTTGTTGATGACGATGAAGAGCATGACGGATTCTGTCTGTACTCTCTTGAGAAAGAAAATAAAGATGATTTCTCCTAGAGAAATGTTATTTGTTGGTGGAGTGATGGATGGCAGAAGAGAATGGATGACAAACATTCCTCTGACGTACACTGTACCCATTCCTAGCATAGAATTTGCGTCATTTGAATTGCTTAATGAACCCGAATACGATCAAACAATAGGAAGTGAAAGTTATCGTCTGACAAAATTAATACATAATCATCACATGTGTGATTTACATGTATATGTTCTTGATGGCATGAGTGAAAATGAAATGATACTTCAATTCGTCAATGGCTATAAAAAATGACTTTGAAAAAACTGTTAATACAAAATTTCCAAGCACACTCAAAACTGAAAATTGAATTTGATGACAGAATCACAACAATCGTAGGAAGCTCTGATGTTGGCAAATCCGCAATACTGAGAGCATTAAGATGGGTTTGCAGAAATCATCCGCAAGGTGAATCGTTCATAAAAGAAGGAACAACTGGAACGACCGTCAAATTAAAAATTGACGACGACGTGATCACAAGAAAAAGAGGCAAAGGAGAAAACTCTTATCTTCTAAATGGAAAAACATTCAAAGCGTTTGGCAACAATGTACCAGATACTATTGCTGATAAGTTAAATTTGAATGATATTAATTTTCAAAATCAACATGACGCTCCATTTTGGTTTTCTCTATCTGCTCCAGAAGTTTCAAGACAATTAAACTCAATTGTTGACTTAGGGATAATAGATTCTTCTCTATCAGCTATTGGAAAGAAAGTTAGAAATCTACAACTAAAAACGCAATTCACTAAAGAACGATTAAAAACAGCCCGAGACGATAAGAAAGAGATGAATTGGATTATCGAAGCTGATTCTGACTACAAAATCGTTGAGAAATACGATGAAGAATGCTTAAAAGTGCGTCATGACGTACTTGATTTAGCAAACATGATCGAAGTATCGAATGAGCATACTGCCTTGCGTCTGAGAGCAATTTCACAGACGAAAGACTTGAAATCAGTTGGTAAATTAGGACAAGAATGTTTGAAATTAGCCAAAGATAGATCAGCACTTTCAGCACAAATCAAATATGTGAATCAACAACAGAAATTATTAGATGTTGGATTTCCAGACTTTACTAAATTAGATGATTTGTATCAAGATTGTTATGTGGCTAATGCCAATAAAGATAATTTGAAAATTGATATAGATAATGTAAAAATATACAGTACAAATCTCGAAGCAAGAAAAATAACTGAAACAATTACAGAAGACAGATTACATGAAGCTACTGATGGTAGATGTCCTGTATGTGGAAAGGAAATGGAATGAGAATAACAAAATACAACAACCCATTAGGACTTGAAATAGGGGAATTTGTAACAATAACAGCAATTAGCACAGTAGAATATGATGTCAAAGGAAATAAAGATGTGCATAGTCGTTTGCTAAATAAAACAACGCGAATCGTAGGTTGTGTTAAAAAAGCAATAGGAAAACGTATTGAAGATAATTGTTTTGGTAGTTCTGAAGATTATGCACCTCCTTATCTCGCAGTTTCAAAATATATTTGGTTGTACGAATGTAAAAATGCTATACACGAAAAATCATTTTTAGTTTTGCCAGAGAATATTGAATTATGAACGACAATAACATTTTTGTGAATTATGATCCTGTTAGACACATTGAAATTAATAGTCAAGGAATGACAATTGCTTTCATATTGATAGGCACATACTACTCAATTAAATGGATTCTTCACTTGTGGAAATATAGGAACTACAAATGAAACGACAATGTTTGAAATGTCGAAAAGATTTTATATCTGCTCACAAAGGAAATAGACTTTGTGTACGTTGCAACCATACTAATATAGTTGTGGGTAGAATGGAATCACAATCGCAAGGAAAACGAAGTAGAGGAATAGGAAGAACAATAGAATAATGAATGTAATAGCAATACTCACATCCGATTGGCATTTGTGCCATAAAGCTCCGATAGCACGATCAGCCGAGCCAGACTGGTATGCCGCTATGCGACGACCATTATGCGAAATCACACAACTGGCATCTAAATATAATGCCCCTGTTATTATTGCGGGTGATATTTTTGATCGTTGGAATTCGCCACCAGAATTGATAAATTTTGCATTAGATGAATTAGATGGATTTCGTATTGAAAATGGAAATTTTCCAAATTTATATGCAATTCCGGGACAACATGATCTTCCAAATCATCGATTAGATGAAGTTAAAAGATCAGCATACTATACTTTATTAGTTACTGGTATTTTTAAGAACTTAGAAAAATGGGAATTCTTCTGCTCTGATGCTCTATCAATTTCTGCATTTGCTTGGGGTGAAGAAATCATTCCTCACGATCAAGACAGACAACCAGAAAATGATAGAATTCAATTAGCAGTAGTTCATTCTTATATCTGGAAAGATGGATGTAGTTATCCTGGAGCAGATGAAAAACAAAAGATTGGCGGTTATGGTAAATCGTTAGAAGGGTATGACGCTGCTGTATTTGGTGACAATCATAAAGGATTCAAAACTAATTCAAACATTAAACCGCATATTATAAACTGTGGCACATTGATGAGACGAAAGATAGATGAAATCGATTATCAGCCACAAGTAGGATTATTGCTCGATGATGGAGATATCATTGCTCATCATCTTGACGTATCAAAAGACAAGTTTATTGATGTCGATGAAGCTAGAGAAAAGGAAAAACAAGAAATAGATGCTACACAATTTTTAACTGAATTGAAAAATCTTGGAGCAGACTCATTAGATTTTCGTGATGCTGTTCACAAGTATATGAATAAGAAAAATGTGTCAGAAGATGTCAGAGAGAACGTACTAGGGGCAATAGAATGAATGATGAAGTGCCAAGAGAGTTTTTAGAATCTGTTCGTGATTTACGAAAAGCTGAAAAGCATTACGAACACGATAGAAATGAAGATAATTTAACGTATGTAAGAAATTTACAACGATACGTTGATACTTTGTTAAAGGCATATCCAAAACAAAGGTAAGAAGGATCATCAAAAATGACTGAAGCGTATTCTCCTTCGCCAGATGAAATACGAAACAGAGCAAAGATTTTAATGTGGATGCAAGATCAAAAATGGAATGATGATTTTATAACATCAGTGATGATGTACAATTCTCCATCAATTGAAACTGTATTAAAAATGGTAAAACGTCACGGTCCAGAAGAAGCACGAAAAAAACTAATAGGATTTTTTGAATGAGCCATAAACTAATAGTCCAACTAGAAGTAAGATGCCCAAATTGTGATGATAGACTAGCATTAGTTCCCAAAACAGAACATATATCCGATATAAATTATAGGTATTATCATAGAGGTTGTTCTTGCAGCAATCAAACAAATTACCTAATTAGAATACCAATATCACATATAACCTACGAAGTAGTGGAGTAAGAAAAATGATTGATCTCGATGAATATCAAACACTGAAACGAAAAGCTGAGAAAGCTAAATCAGACGTTGCTAGAGCAGAGGGTGCTTTAGAGCAGCAAATGAAAAGTTTGAAAGATGAATTTGATTGTGAATCAATTGAAGATGCTGAAAAGATGCTGAAAGACTTAGAAAAGAAAGAATCTGTAGCAGAAACGAAGTATAATAAAGAGTTGGAAGAATTCAAAAATAAGTGGGAAGACAAATTGCAATGACTAGAGTTATGGATAAAACTATAATTTCTGACGACGAATGTTATGATATTCCTAGTTCCATTATCGAAAAACTTACAGTTATTCTTGAAGAAAGGACTTCTGATGATTGGGACGGATACAATAAACAGTATGTTATAAAATTAACTGTTGATGAAATAGATGAAATGGATTAAATAAAATGACACTTGAAGAATTTCTTAGATGGATGGCTGAAGTCGGATGTGAGTTATACGTCAAAGAAGAGAAAAGATTAGGCCGTAAGATTATTGTTATGTGTCTTTGCGTGAAAATTCGCAGAAAGAAATTTGCTGCTGAGATCACTACTCCCCCTTTAGAAATTCAATTGTCAAAATCTGATATTATGTCTTACAAATTAAAACAATTAATGGAAGAAATCAAAGCCGCAAGAAATAGATATTTGGATACTGATGAATTATAGAAATAAGATAAATGATCTTCTTTTGAAGCATCGATTAGCAATTGATACTGTAAAGATTGAAAAAAAGAATTTGTTTGAATCCGAAGATCAACTGACGTATGCTGAAGAGGCTCAAAACATATTACAGCATATCTCTCAGGCAATCCAACAAGAGGCTCACAATCGAATCTCAGACGTTGTGAGTAGATGCTTAGAAGCTATATTTGATGAACCCTACACGTTCATGATAAAATTTGAACGTAAAAGAGGAAAAACAGAAGCACGTTTGATCTTTGAACGAAACGGATTAGAGATTGATCCATTGACAGCTAGTGGTGGCGGAGTGATCGACGTAGCTGCATTTGCTTTAAGATTAGCTTGTTTGATACTGACACGACCACATGCTAGACGTTTACTAATTTTGGACGAACCATTTCGATTTGTTTCATCGGAATATAGATCAAGAGTGAAATCATTGCTAGAAACATTAGCTGAGGAAATGAACATTCAATTTGTACAAGTAACACACATAAATGCTTTACGTTGTGGGAAAGTAATTGAGATAGAATCATGACCGACGCGGCGAAAGTAGCAGTTGAGATATTAAAAACACTTCCACGATCCGTGATGATGGACACATGGATAAAAAACGAACCCGCAGTGGCTTCAATTATTCAGGAGGTGCTCGATGAGCAGAACGCAGAGATTGAATTGTCGGGACAGCTTACAAAAGCAGCTATGTCCCGTGAACGTGAAGCAAACCGTGATTGGAGCACAGCGGCAAAAAAATGGTTTACAGAAAGGAAAGACAAGGACAAGACCATCGCCGATCGAGCGGCGATAATTCGAGAACTATTATCAGCCATGCGTGATTACGAAATGCATGTTGATTGCGACCCGCCGTCTCGCCATCGAGAGATGATGCAGAGAGCGGAAGTAATTATCTCAAAGGAGTCGAAATATGGGAGAAATTGAACGAAGATGGTTGACTGAAAGAGACAACACTATCGCCGAGCAAGCGGCGGAGATTAAACGGCTATTGCAGGTTGTGGATGATTCAATTGAGTACGTCGCTCCCGGATGGGGCGGTGATGCTCGTTGCAGATCGTTTGAATTAGCAGCACTGTGTCAGAACCTCTATAAAAGTGAGCGGGAGCTTGAAGATAAAGTTGAGCGGCTAAAGAAAGAACAATTTGAAATTGCAGGGATTCTAAAATGCGACGATTTAGAGGAAGGGATTTCTACTCCATCGAATCTTCCTAATAT
>SDBT01008360.1_pt1 | contig 16921 bp, 12 predicted proteins | sample 2277101 | NCBI WGS metagenome assembly SDBT01 (sample SAMN10404973, study PRJNA504765) | marine sediment metagenome | isolation source: marine sediment core GS10_PC15, 103 cmbsf | place: Arctic Ocean: Southern Knipovich Ridge | collected 2010
TAGGGGAAAGCATGCCACGTACTGCTACGATCCAACGGAAAACGGCCGAAACGCAGGTCGAGTTGACTCTGTTACTTGAGGGGACCGGCAAGGCGGACATCGCCACCGGCGTCGGCTTCTTCGACCATATGCTCGTGCTGCTGGCCCGACATGCGGCCATCGATCTTTCGGTCAAGGCCAGCGGCGACCTCGAAGTCGATCAGCATCACACGGTCGAGGATGTGGGCATCTGTCTCGGCGGGGCGATCCGCGAGGCGCTGGGCGAGAAGTCGGGGATCCGACGCTACGGCCATTTCCTGCTGCCGATGGATGAGGCGTTGGTCTCTAGTGCCGTCGATCTGGGCGGCCGGCCGTATTTCGTCTTCGACGCCGAGTTTCCCACCGGCAAGATCGGCCAGTTCGACAGCGAGTTGGTCGCCGATTTCTGGCAAGCCGTCTCGGCCAATGCGCTGTGCAACCTGCACGTGATCGTCCACCACGGCCGCAACGCCCATCACATCGCCGAAGGCATCTTCAAGGCAACGGCCCGAGCGCTACGAATGGCCGTCGAGCCGGACCCCCGCATCAAAGACGTGCCGAGTACGAAGGGGTCGCTGTAGGCTTTGCCTGTCGTACGATGGCCCTCCGAGGCCGTCGCCGAAGACGCCAGCCTTTCCGACGGCCTCGGAGGGCCATCGTACGGATGTTCGGCGAGCTCGGGAAGGCATGCCCACGCAAGCGTGGAGCATGGCACCCGAATTCCCGAACGGCCTCTGAAAGCAAGCAGTGGCACACGCCGGGAACTCACAACGTTCTACTCGTTCACGTAGGTCTCCAGGAACCTCGCCAGACGATGGAAGTCGGAGTCGGGCTCGATGTAGCGGACCACCGTGACCAGCGTCGTCGGGTCGACCAACTGGCTGAACGGAACGTAGTTCAGATCGAGTTGACCGGAGACGGAGACCATGACGCCGTCGAGCCGCTTCTCGACCAGGGCCCGATAGGCCCCCACGCCGAGTTGGCTTCCGAGCATAACGTCGAAGGCCTGGGGCCTCGCACACCGACTCTCGTAGCCGAGTTGCAGCCCGGTGAGCTTGCGCTTTCGGCCGGTCTGCTTCGTATACTCGTCGCCGATCAGATCGGAGAAGAGCCGGCTGAGGTTCAACTTCGAGATCGCGATATGGCCATGTTCGTCGCGGGGGACACCTTTTATATGCTCGTAGGGGAGGAACTCGGCCAGGCCCTCGGCCAACACGATCACGCCGTAGTCCTTTCCCTCGGCCTCTTCGCGAACCCGCATGGTCGCGACGATCCGCTGAACGACTTCGTCCATATCCATGACGCGGCGGATCTGCTTCTTGCCGGTCTTTGGGTCGGTGCTCTCCTCGCTGGCCTCGTACTTGCCGGTAATGTCTTCGACGCTGATCACGAGGCTGGCCTCGCCGGCGATGGCCGCGCCATAGGCTAGCCACCCGGCACTGCGCCCCATCGTCTCGCCGATGAAGTAGCTTCGGGCCGCCTCGGCATCGGCCAACAGGTTGCGAATCTCCTCGGCCAGCACCTCGACCGCCGTGAAGTAGCCGAACGTGAAGTCGATGCCCATGTAGTCGTTGTCGATCGTCTTGGGCAGATGGACGACGGGAATGTGCGGCGAGCCTTCCGGCAACGTCTCCTGGAAGAGCTTGAACTTATTGGCCGTTTTGAGCGTGTCGTCGCCGCCGATCGAGATCAGAGCCTCGACGCCCATCGAAACCATCGCGTCGTAGACCGTCTTCAACGGAGCGGTTCGCTCGGCGTCCTTCAGATGGGCCGGGTCCGACACGCCCTTGCCGGGGTTCGCCCGAGCCGTGCCGATGATGATCCCCTGGCTGTTGCGAGTTCGTTTGAGTACCCGATGCGTAATCTGGATGTAATCCTCGCCCTCGACCATCGGGTGGTCCGGGCCGTATTGCATCAGGTTCGAGTAGCCGTACCTGATGCCGACCACGTCGATGTTGTTTCGCAGGAAAGAAGCCGCCGCGGTCGATATCACCGCATTGGCCGCCGGAGCCGGGCCGCCGGCGAACAAGATCGCCACGCGACGGATCGGGGATTCGGTCTGGGGGGGTCTGGATAAACTGCTGCTCATGGGTCGCTCCCGTAATCTGCTCTCGTACTTGCCTGGGGATGGTTGGTTCCGGAGGTCCCAATCCGAACAGCTTAGCTCGGCCAGGTCCTCTCAACAAACGTCGTGTCGACCGATCCGTCGCGGAAGGCCGGGTGGTCGAGGATTTTCTTCTGTAATGATACGGTCGTCTTCACACCGCCGACTTGCAACTCCTCCAATGCCCGACGCATCGAAGCAATCGCCTCGGCACGAGTCGGCTGATGGACAATCAGCTTCGCGATCATCGAGTCGTAATAGGGCGAAATCTCGTAGCCTGCGTGGACGTGGGAATCGAAGCGAACTCCAAATCCGCCGGGCACGATCAGATGCGAGATCCGTCCCGGCGTGGGGCGGAAATTCTGGTCGGGATCCTCGGCGTTAATCCGGCACTCCAGCACGGCTCCCTGCTGAAGAATGTCGTCCTGGGCGAAGGGTAATGGCTCGCCGTCGGCCACTTTAATCTGGGCCTTGATCAGGTCGATACCCGTCACCATTTCCGTCACCGGATGCTCTACTTGAATTCTAGCATTGAGTTCGATGAAGTAAAACTCGCCGTCGGGGGCAACGATGAACTCGACCGTTCCGGCGCTGGTATAATCGGCCGCTCGGACCAGTCGCACGGCCGCCTCGCACATGGCCTCTCGCGTCCGGGGGTCCAGCCGCGGGGCGGGGCTCTCCTCGATCAGTTTCTGATGCCGCCGCTGGATCGAGCAGTCGCGCTCCCAGAGATGTACGACGTTGCCGTGGAGATCGGCCAATACCTGCACCTCGACGTGGCGAGGGTTCTCGACGTATTTCTCGAGGTAAATATCGCCGTTGCCAAACGCGGCTTCGGCCTCCGCCTTGGCCTCCTTCACCGCCGAGCGAAGCGCCAGGTCGTTCACGGCAACCCGCATCCCTCGCCCGCCGCCACCCGCCGACGCCTTGATCAGAACCGGGAAACCGATCTGATGGGCCAGCGAAAGTGCCTCGGCCTCGCTGTCGATCAGTCCGTCGCTGCCGGGAACACACGGCACGTCCGACTCGGCCGCCAGCTTGCGTGCCGCATTCTTGTCACCTACCAGGGCCATCGCCTCGGGCGTCGGGCCGATAAACTCGATGTGGCAACTCCGGCAGACATCGGCGAAATGGGCGTTCTCGGCCAAGAAACCGTAGCCCGGGTGAATCGCCTGGACGTTGCCGATCTCCGCGGCGCTGATGATCCGATCGATCTTCAGATAGCTGTCACTTGCCCGGGGTGGACCGATACAATAGGCCTCGTCGGCCAAATCGAGATAGGCGGCGCCCCGATCGGCCTCGCTGTAGACGGCCACCGTCTCGACGCCCAACTCGCGACAAGCGCGGAGTATCCGCAGGGCAATCTCGCCACGATTCGCTATGAGAATTCTCTTGAACATCCCTACTCTCGCGTGTCCACCTTAAACAGCGGCTGACCAAACTCGACCGGTTCGCCGCTCTCGGCCAACACGGAAACGATCTTGCCGGATATACCCGCCGGTATCTGATTAAAAACTTTCATGGCCTCGACAATGCAAACGGTCGTCTCGGGCCCGACATGATCGCCCACCTTCACACAGGCGGGTGACTCGGGATTAGGGGCCAGATAGAGTGTGCCGACTATCGGGCTCTTAACCACCGTGAAATGTTTCCCCTCGTCGGCTTGGGGCGACGGGGTGGCCACCGGGGGAGCGACCGATGGCGGCCGAGACATGACCACTTCGGCCGCCGCTTGCCGTGTCCCGCGACGCAACTGGACACGCGTCTCACCTTGGCGCAAGTCGATCTCGCTCAGATCGTGCTCCTCCATCAGCTCGACCAGACTACGAATGTTGTCGACCTTGAAGATATCTTGGTTCGGGGAAGAAGCGGCCATGCCGTGTCTCCAAATTGTAATGATTCTGTCCGGCGATTCTCCGGAGCGGCCTAATGGACCGGCCCAACGGACCGGCCTAACGGACGATCGCCTCTTCCAATTCCTTGCTAATCGAACTGAGCACTTCATGCCCGCCGTGGGTTACCAACACGTCGTCTTCAATTCGCACGCCACCCCAACCCGGCAGATAGATCCCCGGCTCGACCGTGACCACCATACCCGGCTTCAATACGGTATCGCAGATGGCCGACATCCGGGGCGACTCGTGGATCTCCAACCCGAAGCCATGTCCCAAGCCATGCCCAAAATGGCGACTGTGGCCGGCATCGGCAATAACCCCCCGGGCAACCGCATCGACATCCTTGGCCAAAGCGCCGGGGCGAATCGCCTTGATGGCCTCGGTTTGGGCCTTGAGGACCGTCTGATAGATGCGCTCGAACTTGCGCGAAATCTTACCCGTCACCAGTACCCGCGTCAAGTCGCTCAAATAAAGACCTTCGTTGGCCCCCCAATCGACCAGGATGAAATCGCTCTGCTCGACGCGTCGCTGGGTGGGCACCGCATGGGGGAGCGCCGCACGAGGTCCCACGCCGACAATCGACTGGAAACTGCGATACTTGGCCCCGAACAGCCGCATCTGGTGCTCCAAGCTGACCGCCGCGTCAATCTCGGTCGTCTCGGGACATAGGGTCGCCCGGAGCACGCCAAATGCCTTCTCTGCCAGGCGAATCGCCTTGCGAATCCGTGCGACCTCGCCTTTGTCCTTGATCTGCCGCAACTCCTCGACCAGACCGGTCGTCGGCGCCAGGGTCAGCTTCGGCAGCTTCTCGGCGATCTGATCCCGCAAAGCGACCGTCATCGAGTTGGCCTCGATCCCCAGTCGGGCAATCTTGGCCGATTGGACCGCTTTGGCCACCTCACTGAGCATCGACACCTTCGAAGTGCGGATGCTGACGTCCAATTCCGGACATTCTTCATCCAATTGGACCGCATAACGTGTATCGCTCAGCAGCAACTCGCCGTCCGGGCGAACCAGCAGATAGCTGTCGTCGCCCGTAAATCCGGTAAGATAGGTAACGTTGGTAGAGTTTGTAACCAACAGCGCATTGGCGCCGGACTTCTCAACCGCCTTACGGAGTCGTGCTCGTCGCTTTTCGTGTTGACTCAACGTCTCGCTCCAGGCAAATGCAAAGTTTTTAGTAGACCAAATATCAGCCTGACTGGCAAGCATGCAGTCCCTAAGAGGGGGCACGTCCTCCCGTTGGCATTCACCCGCTGGCCAGCTACCATGGAGGATATGAACACACACCGCTTAGCAGAACTTGCCCGGCTGTTGCAGGCTGGCGAATTGTCGACCGAGCAGGTTGCCGAACAGCTTGGCCATCCGGAGATTGCCGATTTGGGCGAGGCCCAGGTGGATCTGGACCGTCACCGTCGCTGTGGTTTTCCCGAGGTCGTCTATGCCCAGGGTAAGACGGTCGGTGCGATCGAGAAGATCTTTCACGCTTTGGTCGAACACGGCGTCGATGTCTTTGCCACGCGAATGAGCATCGACCAGGCGACAGAGTTGAAGCTAAGATTCCCCTCTGGACAATACAACCGCGTCGGCCGGACTTTCCGCATCAAGCCGACCAGCGAGAATGCGTTGCAGAGCGCGCCGCCGCAAGGCGAGGGCCGAGTGACCATTGTCACGGCCGGCACGAGCGATCTGCCCGTGGCCGAGGAGGCTCGAGAGACGACCCTTTGGACCGGCGCCGAGGTCACGCTGGTGCAAGATGTCGGCGTGGCCGGCCCACATCGGCTTCAGGCCAACCTCGACTATTTGACCACGGCCGATGCGGTGGTCGTGGTGGCCGGCATGGAAGGCGCGTTGCCCAGCGTGGTCGGCGGCTACGTGGCGTGCCCGGTCGTCGCGGTGCCGACCAGTGTCGGCTATGGAGCGGCCTTCGGCGGAGTCGCCGCGCTGTTGGGGATGCTCAATAGTTGCGCGTCGAACGTTACGGTCGTCAACATAGACGCCGGGTTCAAAGGCGGCTACGTGGCCGGATTGATTGCGAAGAACGCGGCACGAGCGCGGTCTGGTGGGTAGCCCGGGTTCTCGAACCTGGGCCGTGCAGCGGCAGGAGGTCTTCCCGAATGAGAACCCACATCCAAAGCCTCTTGCGTCTTTCAGACGCCCAGGTTCAAGAACCTGGGCCACCCGATGGATATCCCCATGCCCTCTGAAAAGCTCCCCCAAATCCCGACTCGCCCCGTCGACGCCCATAAGGGTGATTTTGGATTGACACTGATCGTCGGCGGCTCGCGGGGGATGACCGGGGCCATTGCGCTGGCCGGCATGGCGGCGTTGCGCGGTGGGGCCGGGTTGGTGCGGCTGGCGGTGCCGGATCGGTGTCTCGCGGTGGTTGCCGCCGTCGAGCCTTCTTATATGACGGTCCCGCTGGCCGACGACGCCAAGGGGCGAATCGCGGCCGACGCTTACCAACAGATCCTCGCATGGGCCGACGCGGCCACGGTCGTTGCGCTGGGGCCCGGCTTGGGACGCTCCGAGGCACTGGACGAACTGGTCGGCCGGCTTTATCGGGAGCTCGACCGGCCGATGATCGTCGACGCCGACGCGATCAACGCCCTGGCCATGCAGCCCGACGTATTGAGCCAACCGGGCGGCCCGCGGATTCTCACACCCCATCCGGGCGAGTTTACCCGACTTATTGGCCGGCAACTCGAACTTCCCGAGCGCGAACAAGCGGCCATCGAGCTGGCGGCGCGGTGTAACAGGCACTCGGGTAACAGGCACTCGGGTAACAGGCACTCGGGTAACAGGCACTCGGGTAACAGACACTCCGGTAGTCGGCACTCGGGCGGTGTGGTCGTCGTTCTGAAGAGTCATCGCACGCTAATCACCGACGGCTCGCGAACCGCACGGAACACGACGGGCAACCCGGGCATGGCGACCGGCGGCTCGGGGGACGTGCTGACCGGTCTGATCGCGGCGTTGGCTTCTGGGGGACTCGGCAGCTTCGAGGCGGCGCATCTCGGCTGCCACCTGCACGGCCTATCGGGCGATCTGGCGGCCGGGCAACTGGGCCAAGTTTCAATGATCGCCGGCGATCTGATCCAGTTCCTTCCCTCGGCGATTCGTGAATTCACCGGCCAGTGAGCTTAGGGGAAAACAGCGCTATGGGAAAACAGCGCTATGGGAAAACATCGCTATGGGAAAACATCGCTATGGGAAAACGGTGGGCAGAACGAAGATCTTGCCGTCGCCCATCCGCCCGGTTCGCGCCACTTCGACGATCCGGCGGACCACCTCGTCGGTCTGCGAGTCGTCGACCCAGAAGGTGATCTCGACCTTTGGCAGATAGGCGGCCGAATACTCGCTACCCTGGTAGTCGTCGAGGTAGTTCTTCTGACGCCCATAGCCCTTCACCTCGCAGACATCGCACTCCTCGATCGGCACGTCCTTCAACGCGTCGAGGACCTTCTCGGCCAGATAGGGCTTGACGATGGCGATAACCTGATGCATGGGCGTAGTTTAACGCAATTTGAACCTATTGGGAAGGATGGCCCCAGGCCGGCAGGCTCCCGCCGAAAAAAGGGGGACTGAAAAAGGGGGGACTGGCACTGCCGACAACGCGAAAACTCGCTAGAACACGTAGAATCGACGGAACCCGTCCCCTTTTTCTCGGATTCGGCCAACCACGATTCGAGTAACCTACTATTGTGTTAGACCCCGGCCACGCAGATGGACTACCATCTCAAGCCGTCTCCCTGCGAATTCCAACTTGAGGCACACGCGTGAGCATCAGTGTATTGATTGCCGACGACGACCGGCTCATCCGAGCCATGATCATCGAAGCACTCAAGGGTATCGGCGTCGACGACGTGACCGAAGCCGTCGACGGCAATCAGGCTCTGAGTTGCTTCGAGCTGAATGAATTTGGTCTGATCGTGCTCGATTGGGAGATGCCCGGCAAGAACGGGCTGGAAGTACTCCGGGCGATCCGCGCCACCGGGTCCAAGGTGCCGATCCTTATGGCCTCGGCCACGGCCAAGAAGGATCGCGTCGTCGAGGCCATTCAGGCCGGAGCGACCGATTATCTGGCCAAACCATTCAAGCAAGATGCAATGCAGAAGAGGCTGAGGAAGTATTGCCCGATCGGGAAAATCCGCGATAGTGTCGATGCCTATCGGGCCAATCATGTGATGAACACGAAGATCGTCACGATCCGAGATAACGCCTCGGTAGCCGACGCGATCGCGTTGCTATTGGAGCACAGCATCAGCGGGCTGCCCGTCGTCGATGCCCAGGATAAACTGGTCGGCATAATCACCGAACATCAACTGGTCCGATCGATCTATCGCCCGGAGATCACGGACCGGAAGGTTTCCGACTTAATGACCAAGGACGTCATCACCGTCGAAGAAGACGCTTTGCTCTCGTCGGTTGCCACGATGATGGAGACCCAGCGATGTCGCCGGCTGCCGGTGGTTCGTGGTGATCGGCTGGTGGGCATCATAGCCCGGCGCGATCTCTTACGCTATTTCACCGAAAACGAGGAACTGCTAAGCGATTTCCTCGGCTCGATTCGAGCGGCCATGGGTGGGTAGGGACGCTGGCCAGAACGTGGTCGTGGCCCTCTGATATGCCCCACGTTCTGGCGAACGTAGCTACAACTGGTGACTAATCCGGCCTACGGCAACTCGACCTGCTGGCCGTCGGCCCGTTCGATCAGATAGCGTAGCGTCTCGGCCGCGATATCAGCGGGAATGATCTGCACATGTCCGTCGGCGAATGCGGCCAGGAACCCGGTCTCCGGGACATTACCCAACGCGGCCGCCGGGTTCTCCGGATCGAAGGCCAAATCCTCGGGCTTCATCCACGGCACGGCCTTCTCGGGAGCCGCATCGACAACCAGGATCGTGTTTGACGTGCCGTCGAGAATCTCAGGCATTCCGCGCCCCTCATCGCCGTCAAAGATCGTTCCCGTGCCGGCGAATACCATGGCGGTCGTCTTCGTGGAATCTCCCATCGTGGGATTCCGATAGCAGTCGGGCATCCGGTCGATCAGCTTGCTGTTGTGTTCGCTATCCCAGAGCTCGTCGCGGCGGTATTCGTCATAAAGGGCCTGCTCGTCCAGAAACGGCAGCAGCCGAACACGCCAGCTGGTCCGCTCTTCGTCCGTGTCGGACGCGGCCGGGGGTGGAAATGTCCCCTGGGTCGTCTCGTACGCGTGCATCGCGCCGGATATCTGGGCCAAGTTGTTCATCTGCTTAGCTTGCCGGGCAGCACTCCGCGCCGCGAGGACTCCGCCGGCGATCATGGGCGCCGCTTCTTGGCACAGTTCGTCGAACCCCTCGGGAGCCGCCAGGGTGGCCACGACTTGCCGATCGTCTCTGGTTACCTCGAAGGCGTCGAGCACCTCTTCGGCCATGTTGATCGCCGTCATGGCCTGCGGCGGCAAGTCCTGCGGCAGGCCGAGCTTGGCCATGCCCAACATCGCCTTGCCAAACGCAAGCGTCTCGGGAAGCGTCTTCTCCAACTCGGTCGCTGCGTCCGTCGTGGTCATATTCAGCGCCAACTTCAACAGCGAGTCGCCGCCGAGATTGGCCTTGACGACGACCGACTCCAACTGGGGGGCCAATTTGAGCAACCCGGCCAGTTGCGGCGGGACCGAGTCGCCCACACCCTCCGTGTACATCGCGATCATCGGCTTGATCGGCTCGGTGACCACGCAGCCGATCAGGTCGTTATTGGCGTCCACATGAGAAAGCTGCTCGGCCAACCGGCCCTTGGCTACCTTGGCCCGCAACATCTTATCGATGGCCGACTTGTCCCCGAGAAGCACCGTTTGCTCGTCGACGATAACGATGTCGTTGGAGGGGGCCAAACGGAATTCCGGCTCGGTGGCCCATTGCCGCTGGAACTCTTCGGCGTCGATCGTCTTTCCTTTGGTCTTCTCTCGGTCCAATGGCTCGGACAGCCGGAGGATAACGCCACCGCTCGCCTCACTCATCGGTCCGTCTTCTCCCAAGGCATACACGGCGACAAGCTGCTCAACGTTCCGTGGATCGATGCCCGAATTCTTAGTCCAATCCTCGGCCAGTTCTTCCGAGAGCGACTCGTCCTGCTCGACCGAAGCGAACAACGGCGACTGGAGGATCCGTTGCGGATGGATGACCAACGCGGCAAAGCAGTCGCTCGATATGTAGGAGAGATCCAGCGGATTTTCGACGTTCGGGTCGGGCACCACGGGCGAGTTGTCGGCGGCCGCCGTGTTCGCGTTCTTATTCTTGTCGGTCGACTCGCCCGATGGTTGTTCGTCCTCATCCGATCCGCCGCAGCCGGCCAGAGCGACGCTCAACATCATGATCCACGTGTAGAGATAGGTCCATCGCATCGCAAGTCTCCATACTAGAGGGGGGGTGCAGATGCCGGGTATTCTACCTCAAATGCCGGACTGCCCCAAGGTCCCCCCAATTTTCGGCCAGACAGATTCGGCCAGGCCTTGGGAGTCGCATTTGAGCACGACGAGCGTTTCGTTGTCCAGTCCGAAGGCAACCCGGCCCGGGGCAACGAACGTCGTGGCCGAGCGAACCGGCGACTCGACCCGGGCTGTCCACCTGGCCCGACCGCTCAGGTCGACCGCGTGGATCGTGCCTGAGTTGTCGCCGAAATAGATCACCTCGTCGTCGCCGATGGCCGGAGTCGACTCGACCGGACCGGCGGCCTGATATTCCCAACGCAGCTTGTGCGAATTGCCGTCCAGACAGATCAGCGAACCGCGAGGTTCCTGGCCGCGGCGCGATTGACTTAGACCGACGTAGATCTGGCCATGCGGGTCGATCACGGGCGAGCCGAGGATCTGGCCGGGGACTTGCGCCTGCCAGACACACTGGCCGGCGGCGTCGAAGCCGTAGAGATGCTCGTCACGACAGGCCACGACGACGATCCGCTGGGCCGAAAGGGCCGGCCAACTGTGCAAGTACCAGCCGGTCGTCCCCTTGCCGTCGGCGTGCTTGAAGACGTTGCGGCCCCGGTCGTCGTCGAGCCGGATGGCAAACAGATAGCCGTCCTCCGAGCCGACGTAGAGGACGCCGTCTTGGATGACGCCCGGGCAATCGAGCTTCTGCCGCGAGCGAAAATAGGGCCGCTTGGCTCGGCGTCCCTCGGCGTTGATGCGGATCAGCCCGCCGTCGAGCGCACTGACCAGCGTATTCCCCTCGGCGTCGATGACGGGAGCCGCATAGCCCAACGGTTCGCCCACATCGACCGGCGAGAAGACCTGACGACCCTGGGCGGTTACCGCATGCAACGAGCCGTCGGAGCAATGCAGCCGGAGCGTGCCGTCGGGGGCCATGACGACCGGCCCGGGCGCATGGCTGCCGGTGACGTACTGCCAGGCAACTTGCGGCTTCTCGCCTTCGATCGTCAGACCGACCAGCTTGCCTTGGGCGTGCAGATAGATCCGGCCGCTCGGGTCGACCGCCGGAGCATTTTGCAGCGGCGTGACCTTATCGCCCTCGGGCGGCAAGGCCGGATAGGCCCAGGCAAATTGCTCGGGACGCGGCGGCTCGGGGCGTTGTTTTGGCTTGGGTCTGGGCTTCGGTTTAGGTTTTGGCTTGGGAGCCTCGGCGGCCGGCTTGGGTTTCGGCTTAGGCTTACGTTTCGGCGCCACGGGCGTATCGACACGAGGCGCTTCCGGCAAGGGCTCAATGGGTTGGGCTGGCTCACTAGGCTGGACTGGCTCGACTGGAGCAACAGGCTGTGGAACCACGGGAGCCGGCGGAGTCGGAGCTTGTGGTGCGGGGGCTTGCGGGGTAGGGGCTTGGGGGACAGGGGCTTGGGGAACAGGGGCTGATGCCATCGGCGCCGGAGGCTGTGGCACGGCCGGTTGAGCGGTCGGCGGCGTGCCGTATTGCGGTGGCATCGGCGCGATTGGTGGCACGCTGGCCGTCGGTGGCGCAACGCCCGGCGGTGGCGGCGGCGTGCCGGGGGGGGCCATGGCAGCGCCGCCCGGAACCGGCGCCGCGCCCGGCGTTATTTCCTTGAACAGGCCCACGGCTTGTGTCCCGCACTGCGGGCAGCGATAGGGTACGGCCGGCCGTTGGACCTGAGTTCCACACCGGTTACATCGGAACGTTTTCATCAACCGCAATTCCTTATCGAGTGGAAAATGGGGACTGGCACCGTCGGCTATACGACTTACCCCGGCGACACCAATCGTCGACGGAGCCAGTCCCCATTTTCTTCCTTATTTCACCGTAACGTTGGCTTTCGTATAAACCCGGCCGTTGTCGCGCAAGACCATCCAGCCGTGGACTTCGGTGATCTCGACGCCTCGGCCGGTGGCCGTGTGTCGGGTCGAGTCGAAGCGTTCGCCCGGGTGGACCACCTCGATCCGATTGCCCATGCCCGCGTCTTGCATCGTCTCGACAAGCCACTCGACCAATGCCCCTTCCATCGGGTCCGCCACGGGGCCGACTTTGGGCTGCCAACGGTAATAGGCCTCGCCGATGTCCTTCAACAACGGCGGCAGCTTATCGGTCGGCGACGAGCGAAAGACCAACAGCTCGCCGATCAACGCACACGCGTTCGCATCGCCGGCCAATAGGGCATCGATCAGCCGGTCGCGTTGCGGCTCCAAGCCCGGGTGTTCGGCCAACTCGGGACCCAGCAGGGCCCGTTGCCAGTCGACGCCGAAGACCGGGCCGGTCTGGGCCGGCGCACGTGCCTCGCGAATCTCCGAGATGATGGGCATCTCCAGGATTTCAGGGCCCTGTTCGATTTCCGACGTTTCGGCGATGTTGTTCGACTCGGGCGGGGCTTCCGGTGCGGGCCGAGGGGAACCGAGATGCCGGATCACCTCGTCGAACTTCTGGTCGACTCGCTCTTCGAGTTGCTTCAACCCCTGGGCCACCGCGTCGATCTGTTCGGCCAGTGGTCCGGTGTCGGCCGGCGCGGTCCCGGCGGATTGGCCCTTCGCCTCTCGCTCGACCAGATAGGCAACGACCTGCTCATTCGTCTGCTGCAAGAGGCGGCCCAACTCGGCCAGTTGATCGGTCAGCGGTCGCAATGGTTCGGGCATAGTGGTCTTTCGAGTGGTGATTTATCCGATGGGGCCCAGTTCGATATTGTCCAGCCCGCCGGTGTCCAGGTAATAGCGTTCGTCGGCCAGGGTTCGCCAGGCGAACGAGACGTTTTCCCCGAGCACGGCGTCCTCGCCGGCGACCACGCCCGTGACCGACTCGACCGCGAGCGTCTCCTCGTCGTCCTTGGTCGCATGACGCCGCTTGATCCGCACGACGACCTCGGTCGGGCCGATCCGGTCGCCGACGTCCATCTTCAACAAGTAGACCGGCGTGGCCTGGGCCTCTTCGGCGACGCTCAGCTTACGGCCGATCAGGACCCGTTGCGAGCTGGTCGTGAATTCCGTAATCTCCTCGCGGGCCTGATCGTCGACCGGCTGGAAGAGAATCCGTTCCTTGCGAATGCCCGAGGTCGCGTCGGTCATCACGCCCCAGTAATACGAGTTCTCGCGATTCGTGTCGGTCATGCCGAACTTGAACTGCGGGAGCATCCCCTGCCGGGCCATGAACTCGATCGCCGCACCGACGACCACCGGGCTCTTCGGGTCGATGATGACGCCCGGGTTGTGCCCCTTGTCGTCTTGATACGGATACCAATTGCCCGCGTAGTGATTGTGCATCGGCACGATTCGCGACGGCGGCAGCGGGACATAGGTCTGCACGAGTTGCTGGATGTAGGAGAGCTTCGACGGCTGGCCGGCCAGCAGCACAATGTCGACGTCGCGATCGACGATCCGTTGGCAATAGTCGTAGAGCAATTCGTCGAACACGTCGTAGACAACGCCCTCGAACTCCTTGCGGTCGAACGTCAGGTCGAGTTCCTGCTGGGCGTTGTAATAGCCCGGGCCGCGAAGTTTGTCGAAGACGGCCTGTAGCGAATCGACCATCGAGGGATCGACGATTTCGGGATCGACGTGTGAGATCGGCTCGTCGGTGACGTCGTCGACGGCGTTGTCCAAATAGGCCTGAGCCAGCGGGACGAAGAGCCGGTTGATCCAGCCGACCCGTTGCGAGCGGAGTTCGCGATTCTTCGGGACTTCCGGGCCGAACAATAGCTGCACGTCCTCGTCCTCCAGTGCCAGGGCATCGGCGAACTGGGGTACGATCACGGTCTCCAACAGCCGTTTGACCAGTTGGTCGCCGCCCAGATAGATTCCGTCTCGATGCAGGACCTGACCGCGGACGGCGTCGTCGATTTTCGACTCGAAGTTGTACTTGGCGATCATCAGATCGGTCGTTCCACCGCCGACGTCGATACACGCGATGCGGATTTCATTGGCCTCGTCGCCGAAGGTTTCGTCCTCGGGGGCGGGTTTGCGTCTCGGCGCGGCCCCGGGGCGTCGCACACCGCCGCGGCCACGTCGCCGGCCGGCGGGTGCCGCCGCAATGGGCGCTTCGAGGGCTTCGGGCGCCGGCGGTGTCTTGCCGCGATCTTGGTGCAACGTGGCGAACCAGAGCCGTGGGTCCTGGCCGAGCATCCGTAGCTCGCTCCAGATATAGGTCAGATGGACGGCGCTGGCTTCGTCGATGCTCAGGTTCAACTCCGGCGGGACCGACTGGTTCTTGCCCAAGGTCATCTCGAATATGTTGATCGCCTTGTTCACCTGGGCAGCCAGCCGCTCGCGCTCCTGCTGGATCATGCCGCTGGGATAGGTCAACGTGAGCGTGCGGATCTCGCGGCTGCGGCCGGCGTCGCCCGAGGCGTTGCGATAGGCCGACGAGTTGACGTAGGAATACGCCTGGGTCAGCATCTCGTAAATCGCGGCGGTCATCATGCAACGCGGCGCATGACGCGGCTTCAGCGGCGCCTCCGACGCGAATTCATGTTCCTCGGGCTCCTCTTCCTCGAGCAGAAAGTCGCGGTCGTCCTCGTGGAGGAATCGCATGAACGGGCCTTGCAGCGTCGAGGCATAGGTCCCGGTCCCCAGCCGATCGGCCGGGTCGGCCATGTGCCAATTGGCCCCCTCGAGCCAACTGGCGTCGTCGGCCCAAAGATATCGCTTCGGCGAGCTAAGGCCGGTGCGAATATCACCCTCGGCCTGCATGACTTGCACCACGTCGTCGGCCTCGCGGCCCATGCGGACCATCGAGAGGTCGTCGAACAGCGGCGGGGTCTCGACGATCTCGACCTTATTCTGGGCGTTCTTTTTCTTGCCGCGCCGCAGCCACCCCGACCGGCGTCCGTCGTCGTCGACGGCGTGGAATTCGGTTCGCGACTTTTGCATCGGTGGTAAAGTGGGCGTATTGCACCAGACTGTTTTCGACGAGAACCATCGGGCATCGGGCCGGCTGGTGAACTGGCCCTCTTCGTCGTACGCATCGAGATGATAACGGTTGGTCAGCTCGAACGGCATCATCTGCGGCGTCTGGCTGATCTCGCCGGTCAGTTCGAGCAACAACGCGCCGGTGCGGCTGTTACCGAAGTCGACGATCATATGCACATGCTTCGCATCGCCGCCGGTCGCCGTGGCCGGGCGGATGCAAAGCTCGACCGACGGCACACCCTTCAACGGTTTTCCCTGCACGTCGAGCAGCCCGTCGAGATGGATGACGAAGTCCTTGGTCAGGGCACTCGGGTCGCAGAAGTATCCGACCTCGGGATCGCCACAGGTCGTATCGACGGCCAGGAACAGCTTGGCCGTACCCGACTGGATAACCTCCCACTGGAGGAACGGATATTCCCGGGGCGCGTCGCCCTCGACACCGCTACCACATTGGCAACGCTGCCATCCATAGCCGATCTGGGCGGTCTGATATCTTGCACCGCCGCGCAACGGGACGCAAACCGTTTGGACTCCAGTGTTCGCGAACAATACGTGCATGGGGTTTGGTTCCTCAGTGCTAAGCCAACGTCGATTGTCGAGGGAGAGCCTGAAAGGCTCAAACATATCAGCCCAGGGCATCGCCCTGGGAATCGGGGTCAAGCGGTTTATGTAGCCCTGAAAGGGCGTAACAGGTACGCCATGTGTTGTTCCGCCCTTTCAGGGCTAGGAAGATTCTCCTATACGTTCCCCCAGGGCGTTGCCCTGGGCTGATATATTTTGCCCCGTTGGGGCGAATGTTTATTTCTCGAACGGGTCGAGCATATCGATCAGTTGTTCATTTCCCGGCGGGAGCTTCGTGTGTTCGCCGGCCCCCAGGGCAATCGCTTGCGGTAAGCGCGTGGCCATGCGGCGGACGAACGACGCCATCAGACCGAAGCGTTCGTAGTCGGCGGCGTCCTCTTGTGGAACCGGTTCGGCCGGCTCGTCGTCGTTTTCGGGGGGCTTGATCGACGTCATGGCCGGGCCGGGGTTCGTGACGTAGTCGTTTAGAATAATGCGAGTGTACTTTCGCCGGGCGCGGCGTCGGGCCGCTTCGTCCCGCGTCTTCAATCGGACAACCGGCGAGATCCGCTCGCAAAGCTCGTCGAACACTTTGTCGGTCAAGAGATAATCGCGCAGATATCGCGTGAACGCGCCGAAATCGGCCGGGTCGAGCCATGGCCCTCCGTCGGCGTGCTCCTCGCAGTACTGCTCGAACCGCTTGGGGACCGCCACGGTGGCCCATTCGTGCAGGAAGTTGCGCAACTGTCGCGGCAAGGGGTCACCCCGATGCCGGCTCTGCGTGTCGATGCAATCGGCTACCTGCAACTGTTCGCCCTCGCCCAAGGCAAGCGATTGTTGCAGGGCATGTACCCGATAGTAGACCAATTCCTCGGACTCCTGGAGCCAGTCGACGACCTTTCGGGCCGCCATCAGCCGCTTCTGGCGATCGACGTTCGCATCGGGGTCCACGACCCAATCGCGAGAAAGCTGCAACAGCCGGGTCTTGACCTCCTCGATCTTCTTCTG
>SDBT01008361.1_pt1 | contig 16921 bp, 31 predicted proteins | sample 2277101 | NCBI WGS metagenome assembly SDBT01 (sample SAMN10404973, study PRJNA504765) | marine sediment metagenome | isolation source: marine sediment core GS10_PC15, 103 cmbsf | place: Arctic Ocean: Southern Knipovich Ridge | collected 2010
TTGGCTGGAATAGAATCAGCCAACATGGCCGGTGTCACAATCGGACCCGCTTCTTTTCGAGCTGGCTTCTAGTGGACGTAGGTAATTCACGCAACGAATCAATACCGGACCGAGTGACGGATTGATCAATGTACTCTTGGGTAACAGTTTTTCGAACAAGCTTCGTTATTTCATCATCTTGAGTGTCAAGCCACTCCTTGAGACCGGGCAAGCCTTTGTCGTGCTTTACGCACCATTTTAGGAAGCCTACCAATTTTACTCGTACTATGTGTCTGGCGTGTGTTGGCACCAGAACTATGTGTTCTTCTAGCCCTTGATTCTTGCGCCATCTATAGATTGTGTTCCTGTCAGGCCGCTGAACGATCAGCATAGCGTCATTCATGGTGATGGTGTTCGAAAGATCAATTCTCATTTTTTAGGATCCTTATCAGTTGTGTCTTCTGTTACTTCCTTAACTTCATCGCGGACGGTTTCAGGGTCACCACTTACGATAGCCACTTGCTCGCCGCGCCAATCGACTTTGGCGAGTGCTGCGTTGAGATGATCGAATTTCGCCATGCGGGTACACTCCATATGTCATGTTAAGTGACGTTACCAAAAATCATATCACATCGCAAGTGTTGTGTTTTTTGGGGGTGTGTGGTAAGCCTTTGCCCTTAATGGAAGAGGAGTCATCTGTGTGGCTAAGAAAATAAAAGTTGATACTACCGTGAACGGTAAGCGACGGGTTAGGCTTGCCCCCGCAGACTTTCGGGCTCACAAGCCACGTAAGGGGCGCGATGCCAAGCATATGAAGTTGATGGCCAAGAAACGTGATGAAAGCTACCGCAAGGCGCCACGGACAGGGCTGGGTAAGGGGTTTCGGGTGCCGGGTTACGCTGTCAAGCAACTGCTCGAAGTTCACGAGACAAGCCCTTATGCACGTACCAAAAAGATGCCTATGCCTAAGAATGTCCGTGATGTGACACGAAGGGCGCCATTTTTTATCATGCACCCTCTTCTTGCTGACAAAATGATTGAGTTGATTGAGAAAGGTTATCCTCTTGGTACGGTGTGCCGTTTTATTGGTGTGAGGTATGAGACATTTAAGAAGTGGCTTGCTATAGGTCAAGAAGGATTAAATCCACTTTACGCACAATTTCATGATCGGGTAGCTCTAGCAGACGCTAAGGCGGAAATGAATAAGTATGATAAATTGATACCACATGAACGTAAGGATTGGAAGGCTGTTGCTTGGCAATTGGAGAGGCGTTGGCCCGAGCATTGGGCACGTCGGGATGCTACAAAACTTGATGTTACATTTTCGGGTACTGCCGCTTCTCAAAAAGAGTCATTGGCAAAGTCGGTTATTGATGATCCAGAGGTTAGGGAACTTACACGTAAAATAATTCAAGGTGTTGAGACTTATTCATTGGAACCTGAGGAGGATATTGGTAATGGTGGCAGTAGCATCGGCACAGAGCCCGAAGAATAAAAAAGCGCAGAAGCGCAAGAGAGTACGTTTGGATCCAGCGTCATGTAAACCTGAATCCAAATCACAATTAACACCTGAAATGATGGCTTACGCTTTGCCGGGAGGGTTGGCAAAGTTAAGTCATCCAAAATGGATCTATGCGGAACATATCCGTTATATTGAAGACCGGATTCTCGAGATGATCAAGGGTCGGCCATTGCGTATGGTCATTACACAGCCGCCCCGGACGGGCAAGACCACGTATGTTTCCCGAACATTGCCAGCTTGGTATCTTGGGAGATTTCCTGATAAGCACGTGTTGTTGATTACGCACCACACTGACCATAGTCGGAAGCAAGGTCGGTACGCTCGTAATCTTCTCACCAAGTTTGGCAAACAGGTTTTTGATGTTGAAGTCTCCGATGAGACTTCAGCCGCCGGTGATTGGGAGGTTGTTGGCCATGAAGGCGGTATGGAGTCTCTTGGTGCCGGTGCTGGTATTCAAGGAAAAGGTGCAGACTTATTGATTTTAGATGATATTGTTAAGGGAATGAAGATGGCTATGAACACAACATTGATGGAGGAGCAATGGGATTGGTTTACGACCGATGTGTTAAGTCGTTTGGAGCCTGGGGCGTCGGCAATTGTCACAAATACGCGGTGGACTACGCTTGACGTGCCTGGTCATCTTGAAGATCGTATGAGGCAGGACCCCAAATTTGAGAAATGGGATTTTCTTAACTTTCCTGCGTTGGCCGAAGAAGGTGATTTATTGGGACGTGAAGTAGGGGTGCCATTGTTTCCGCAACGTTACAGTCAAAAGTCCCTGCTTCTTATCAAGGACCGTATGGACCCATTTTGGTTCGATGCAATGTATCAAGGGAAGCCTGCGCCGAATCGTGGTGCCATAATTAAGATAGATACATTGCAACGGTATGAAGCGGTGCCTGAAAGGAAGAGCTGTGAGCTTGTCATTGTATCTGTTGACACTGCAATGAAGGAGACGGAGTTGAGTGACTACACGGTGTTTGGTATTTGGTTCATACACAAAGGGGATTATTATCTGGTTGACGTAATTCGTGAGCGTATGGAGTTCACTACGTTAGTCGAAACGACTGTAAGCCTGTCACGCCGTGTGAGCATTCATCCTGATTTGTTTTTAATTGAAGATAAAGGTAGTGGTACAAGTCTTATTCAACACATTTGGAGAAACGGAAGTGTTAGTATTGTCCCTATGAATACAAGTACGCAAGAGAATAAAATTTTGCGGATGGAAAATGAAACCATGGCATTTAGAACTGGTAGAGTTTGGGTACCAAAGGAAGGATCAAATTCATGGGTAGATACTTATGTTGAGGAACTACGGGTATTTCCAAAAGGCCGTAAGGACCAAGTTGATATGACGTCGCAGTTTTTGAAATTTATGCGCGAAAGAGGTGGCTTAATTGACATGTATTGAGGAGGAACGTATAGTGGCAATACTGATTGATTGGCGATCAACGAATTAGAAAGGAGGTGAAATGTCCGAACCGTTGAAGCTCTGTCCGAGCACCGCGCATATATCCTGTGAAGTCCGGCGACGAGGCTCACTCTTTGGGGGTGGGCCTCCTCCGTTTCTGTATTGATGTTTGTGAGTAAAAAAATGGCTGCCGGTCGGAGGGTTCAAACCAGCAGCCAGTCTTAGGGAGGAAACCCTTCGAAGCGACTTCTAAGGGCAACTGTGTTAACGGTAGCTTGAACTGGACGCAGAAGTCAAGTAGTATCCTCCAAACCTTTGGGAGATGATTTGATGGCCCGCAGAAAGAAAGCGTCCAATCGTGTGAGCGCACCATCACGGGAGGTAAAGAGTACTTCTGGGGTAAACAACTTGATAAGTGCCGTGAGTGAGCGGGCGCCGACCCCATCTGGTGGGGTGGTAAACACCAGCTTGCTTATGGATTATGCGGCACAGCTTGTTACACCGCGCCGTGAGCAAAGGGAAGTTCTAAAGGCGTATAGTACAAGTCCATGGTTGCGTACAGTCTTCAGTAAGGTTTCTCGTGCTGTTGCTGAGACGCAATGGGTGCTGTATGCCGCAGTGGATAATAAAGGTCGTTTTGTACTTAACAAGATAATCCCTTCCATGGATCCGGGAACTCGTCTTGAGAAAATCAGTCATGGCCTTGAGGCGGGTGAATTGGTGGTTATTCCAAATCACCCAATCTTAGACATGTTGCAGCGTGGGACTGGAAGTCCACGATTGAATGGTTTTGCGGCAATTCAAACGACGATTGCACATTATGATCTTGCTGGAGAAGCTTATTGGTTATTGGAACGTGATAACCTTGGTATTCCTATTGGCTTTTGGCCGTTGCCCCCAAATTGGGTTCGTAAATTACCAACGGAAAAAGAGCCTTTTTATGAGGTGTCTACTGGACGGGGTATCCACTGGAAAATTCCTACTACCGAGATAGTCCCCTTCATTGATCCTGACCCGTCGGACCCGTATCAGCGTGGTGTGGGGCTTGCCACTTCGTTGGGTGATGAAATTGACATTGATGAGTTTGCTGCCAAGCATCAGAAGGCGTTCTTCCTGAATAGGGCTCGTCCCGATATTATTATCAGCGGCCCATATATCAATCGTGAGGATGCAAAACGGTTGGAGAAGAAATGGCTTGAAGAGCATCAGGGTTTCATGAGGCAGTTCAAACCTCTTTTCTTCAGTCAACAAATTGATGTCAAGGAGCTTAGTCATAACTTCGAGCAATTGCAGATGGTGCAAGTTCGAAAACAGGAACGAGATACTTTCATCAACGTGATGGGTGCGCCGCCCGAAAAATTTGGGGTCGTGTCTGACTCAAAAAGATCAACAATTGCGGCTGCTGATTTATTCTGGCAGAAGGATGTGCTGCGACCACGCATGGAAGTTATCAGGCGTAGTGTTCAACAAGTTATTGTGCCGATGTTTGATGAGAGGATTATTTTTGGGTATCTATCACCAGTCATTCAAGATGATGAATTCCAGCGTGACGTTATGCGTGCAGCGCCGTGGTCCGCCAAAATAAATGAATGGCGGAAGTTGGCTCATTGGCCGTCATTAGGTGAGGCTGGTGAGGTTCTTGCAGTGCCCAATAACCTGCAATTGATACCAGTAAAGAATGAAGCTGGTGAGCCACGATCGGCACAGGAGATGGCGGACGCTCAGTTGGCGGCGGTGGCTGGCCGTGGTAATGGTGGTGACGCCGGTATTTCTGAAAGCGAATTTATGCTGGGTAACATGGGCAATGAAGTCATTCTTGCTGTTGGGCAACTTATTGATCGAGCTGTTGAAGAAATAGTCCGCAAAGGGAAAAAATAATCGAAACTGTTTCTATACTCGAGGGTTTGTTAGGTTGGGCTACCCAACATCAAGTCAAGAAATTCCCATCCTTCTCCAGATTCGAGCACACAACCTATATTGCCGGGCTTAACTAGAACTAGGGTGAAGCTGCGGGTATCGTCCCGTGACACCCACAGTTCTAGGAACTGATTAGAAGTCACAACCCCTATCCCAACTAGAGTTTCTTTATATTTGTTCTCTAGGTTCCTCACTACCATATCATGGTTGCCACACAGCATTTGACGTAGAACTCCTTGAGCCATTGCAGCACTGCTTATAAATATTATAAGGATGATAATTAGTAGATGAGGGAGTTTGTTTGGGATAGTCATTTTCCCTTCCTCCCGACGGTTTACAAAAAAATAATCGAAACCATTCGTATACTCGGAAATTGGTGTCTATAATTGAGGATCGTTATTGGACTTAGATGGATTACCTTTGATGGAATTAATTAAAGTTTTAATGTTCTCTTCGGCTTTACGAAGATTAACACCCAAATTTTTAACTTGTGTGTCCATAATTGCTTGACTTCTATCTATTCTGTTAAGTTGTATTATGATCATGTCCCACCTGTCTACGCGATTTTCAAGTTGTGAAATCTTTTCCTCTTGTTTGCCTAAAGAAGAGGCTCCCAACCAAATGGTGCCAAACAAGCCGATGATTAGCCCGATGGGAAGGACCAGCTCTCTGGGATGCATATTAAGTCTGTGATTGGAATTGGTAGTGATAGGGGTAGCCATTTTTCTATCCTTAGAAGGATGTCTTTGTTGGGTTGGGCACTCCCAAAATATTTAGAATTGTGAAGTAATCTGAGGCAAACATAAAGAACGTCCCCCTATGACAATTATCTTTAAACATCGTTATGGCAACCCCGTCAGCGTCTTGCTTGTGAAAAACTATTATAGATGTTACATCTTTTGTTATTTGTGGATGTTTAGGTGTGTTAGAGTTACGGAAAAACACAAGGAGAAATTCCATTAATGGCCCTTCATAAAACGTCGTGAAGTCCATACCTTTATCATCCTCATCTATTAATTTGATGAGTTTATCGTGAGTTAGACAATAGTCCTCGGTGGCATAGCTTATGTGGGCTATGAGTACGAGGGTCAATAGAACTATCGTCAGCAGTGACATTCTAAGGAATATTCTCATGGTCTGACTCCAACGATTTAGCATTGAAACTGAGAATAGGATGCCTGAAAGGCACTACGATGTAAAGGATTACTCTTTTCCTTCATTGTTTTTCTCCACTCCTTACCTTTGGAAATCTCTTCTTCAAATCCTCCTTTGAAGGATACTTATATGGCGTCTTTTTGTAACGTCGATAGGTTGACATTCCGGAGCGCCGGTCACGTAGCTTTGCTGCCAATCTTCTTTTCATCACAGGTCTCCTTTCAGTTAGTGTTAGATTGTACTGGGAGTGAAAGTGTTGTGACTGATAACTCTGTCTAATCCTTCTATTCTTGTTATCAAGGTGGCATGTTCGTCACTGGCAGTTACATAACCTCTGACCATTGGGTAAGCGCGAGCCGCACATTCAGGACAATAGTTTGGGAACCTCGGATTTACCCAACAGATAAGAGTACCACAACATTCCATGTGTAGTAGCCTAAAAGGGACCCTCTGTGTTGTTTTGGTAAACATCATCCTAACTCCTTAGATGTTGATTGTTACTAGCTCGCAAGGAATCGCCCGGCTGCGTCTGCCGACTTGAGTGTCCACTGCCCGTCATTGGTCTCTGCGATCCCCAAGTTGACAAGGGCACAAACTAGCTCGATTGTATCAAAGTCCGTGGCATACTTATGCCACTTACCATCGTTCTTCCAAAGCCACAGGGTTGCCACTCTCTGTCTTGCTAACATGCTTTGCATGGTTTAGTCCCTTCAATGTGAATGTCACAGACGGGTTCGTTTTTTACGAGGTCGTCTGGTGAATGAACGGGGACGCCCCGGCTTTGTTGTTAGCCGAACACGCTTCCGTGGCACCTTCGGGTCCACAATAATTGTATTGGTGCAATCTTGGACTGCACGAATCAACTTACTGTGGTCTATTAGAAAGTTTAGAAGATCTTGACGTCCAATGGTAATTGTTCTTTTTTTTGTTCTTTCCACTTGGTGATGAAATGAATGGAATGTTTCTACTGAGGTTAGCAACTCAATTTTCACGGTTGTCCTCCCTAGTAATCGTTGTTGTCCCAAGCTACTTTACAAGCACTTTCAGCTTCTTCTCGAGTTTCGTATGGCCCATATAAGCCACAAAGAGTTTTCCTACTTTCCTTCTCAACTATTTGCCAGTACCACCCAAAACGTGGGTCACCGTCCTCATCAAGTTCGGGTTCATTTATTATGGGGTCGTAATCAAAGTGGTGGATTAGACCTTCAATCTCCACTTCAGGCATTAATTCAACTCCGTCCTGTGCTGTTCCAGACACAAGTGAGACCCCATGAAGGGCCTCGACTGGCCTCAGTCATGCCGAATGAAATAGTGCCATGCGCCGCCCACTTGATGGCGCCAGCACCTTGGATTCGCAAGACCCCCCTTGAGGTACCATAATTTTCTGGTAACTCGTTCACTTCCTAAGGCGCTCATCGTCTCGGCCTCCCTTACATACCCATACGATGGACCACTGCACCTATGAAGTATATGACGATCCACACCCCAGCTACGGAGACACACAGTGTCCACAACGTGCCTATCGATTTACCTATTGTGGATGCGGTCGCTGCTACGTTTGCAATCTGTTTTTTGTCTTCATTTTTGTCTGTCATGACTTCTTACCTTTTTCTCCCGTTCTTGCGTTGGTTCGAACTACATACTTGGGAACGGGCTTTATGCACCGTTTCAATTGACGTGGCAATAGCAGTTCCCGGACCTTTTCCATGTTGAGGTAGTCTGACATCGAGTAGGTTATTGACACCCTGAAAAGTATGCCTTCGATGACAACACATCCTCGGGACTTTGCAGTGGCTTTCTTACGCCGCAGTAATTCCGCTTTTATTGTCTTGACAATCTTTGCGGCGTCGGCTTCGTCAGCTTTGGTCGCGCCATAGATGTCGACAAGGTCAGCTATCCCCATCGTTTTGACGTCGTACTGGTTTGTTTTCATGGCTGTTTCAAACTCCTTTACTTACGACTAGCCGCCATTGCGGCACGCTTGGTGGGGAATACCCAATCAACAAGCATAACCCCATTGTCTGCACGAAATTTTCGCATGTGGTATTGGTCACGACCTGGCGCATAAAGTATCATAACCACAATGTTGCCTTCTTCTTGGTGGGAGATCAATTTCATCGACATGTTCATTCCAAACTCCTTATAGAGCCTTTTTGCACCTGTTGACCCACGAACGTAGGTCGGGTAAGGGGCTAGAGTTGTACTAGGATGCATTCTCATGGTTATTTCAACCTCCATTATTTATGACTAGCCGCGATGGCGGAAGTCACGTAAATCAACTACGTAATACGGAACACCTCCTGGTAATACATCACGCATGTCTGGCATTTGTTCCTTGACCAGTTTGAGGGCAATGCCAAGACAGACTAATTGCTCCATAATTCTATGTTCCCCCGTCCATAGCTCACCAGCTTTGTCGTTGCACATGTTTAGGAAGGACCAACCTCCGCCGCCGTCGACGTGAAATTCAGTTGGCAGATCGTTGAGTTCGGTGATGACCTCGCTGCGATGAGATTCTAGGCGTTTAGGATGAAAACCAAAGTTAAGTGTGATACCTTTGGCTATCACAGCGTTTGAGTGGTCTTCACCATCTTGAAAGAGACAGTCCTTAAGGATTGTGTTGATAGTCTTTGCGTTAGGCATGATCTCCTCCGTTGGGTCTGATTATGAAGTATCGTGTTACTTTGCGGCCTTCCTCTGTTTTGGTTTGCTCCTTCTTAATTGTGTAACCTTTTTTCGCAAGGACCTTAAACAGGTTCAATTGTGGACTTCCTAGTCGATTTTTTATCTCAGCCGTTGTTGCGCCTTCTTCACGGCCATACAATGCGGCTGCCATAGAATTTATGCTACCCTTAGCAAAGCCAAACTCATCAAGCTCTTTTGAACGGCGTTTCGTGGGTGCATTTAGCATGGTGCTTTTCTGTGTCTTCACCGTGGCTTCTATGTCAGACACGGACTTTGGTTTTGCAGGTTCTTTAGTCGTGTGACCTGAGTATTTTGGTAAACCTCTCTGTATATCCCAATCCCTTCCGTCACCGGCTTTGCGTTGTAAAAACTTTGGAATATATAGAAGATCGTCTTTGTTCTCGTCAAGTTCTACTTTTAGTGCTGTGAGAAAATCTGGTTTTCCCATCACCTACCTCCTTTTCTGATTAACAAATATAAAATCGAAACTGTTACTATCTAGATGTACTTCAAGTGAGATCGTGAATGTCATAAAAAGCGTCAGCTTGCCTACGCAAACGGTTGGATACAAGGTACTTAGAGCTGACCACATCCACAATTAGCCCCATCCGTTGCACGGTTTCTAATAGATAGCAGAAATCACCATCACCAGAGAACAGGACAATCTTATCTAAGACAGGTGACATTTTCATAATGTCGACAGTTATCTCAATGTCCATATTTGCTTTGATTTTCCCCGTACTCTGCACGATGACCGGCTTCGTGACCATTACATACCCACTATCAGAAAGCCGTTTCACTAGGTTGCGAACCATTTTGTGTTCCGGAGCTTCTGATATCCCGGTGTAGTATCTAGCAGTCACAAGTTGGTGAGTGCTTAACAATCCAGTCATCAATTTTTCGTAATCAAAATTGATTCCAGATGCTTGTATTGATAGATGGTGGTTCGCACCATCTATAAAGACTGCCGTTCTCGGGTTGTATTCCATTTCATCTCCTCCCATAGTGAAATTTACAAAAGGTGCCAAGATGGCACCAGTTAATTATTTACTCCTACCTCGAAGGGTCTTCTTCTTTTCCTGTTCAGCTAGGCCAGGTATTAGCTGCACGTCGGCATTGTCCAGAGAAGCTGCATACTTAGCGGCCTCGTGATAGTCCCGGAAGGCAGCTACCAACTGATAATAATGACGACAATCGTCCCCAAAATTATCTTGAACTACCAGCCAAGGAATTTGTTGTGACATTGGGACTGTCGTAAGAAGCATGTCTTCCGCAGTTACCGGATGTTTGTATTCTTTCGGCATCACTCCTCCAATTGAACCACTTCCCCAAAGGGCGGTGTGGTTTGTCGTTTGCCGCTCGCTGCCCACAACACCGGGTAACTCGGTTGCTCTGGGAATGACCTGCATTCTAAGTCTGTTAAATATACAAGACATTTAGGATGAATGCTTCTCTCCTCAAGCCATACGAACGGAGGTTTGAAGTTGGTGCCACCTCGACCCTTGCCGCTTATGGTGATTGGCAAGTCGGCACGTGTGTATTCTACCGCACTCTTCACTTGCGTGTCACAGTGCAACACGTGCACCTTCTCGATTGGAAGGAGTGAAACTACACCACTTAACTCGGCGGCGAAGTGGTTGTATGTCTCTTGGTTGATGCTTGCGGAACTGTCGACCACAAACACCATTTCCATTACCGCTTCACTTTCCAACGCCGGTAGGTACAGGCCAAGATGTAGATGGTGACGGGATGGTGTTTGCCATGTGTAGTCTTCAGCCACGCAACGCTCGAGGAAGTGTTGAAGTATTTGGACCAGTGTGGCACGTGGATTCAAAATTCCCTCGACCGCAATGTCCAGGGTACCTGGCAGTTTACCGGCGGCTTTCGCAAACGCCCTGGCCTTCGCCAGCTTCAGCCTTATGTCCGACTCAGCAATGGCCTGCGAAGCCGCTGCCTGCTGCTGTCCGGGGCTGGAATCCGGCTTTCCGGGGCCAGTAACCCCCTTTCCGGGGGCAGAACCCTTTTTCCCGTTGTCACCAGTCCCATTACCGTTTGGCTTGCCTTGGCTTGGGTGATCGTGAAGTCCACCGCAACCCTTCATCCCCTTGGGCTTACCACCCTCTCGGTGAAGGATGTTGTAGATCTTCTCTACCGCCATCCCACGGAACCTTGGGTCAAAGAGGAAGTCATCACCAATCGTAATGCCACTGTCCTTCAAGTAGCAGTTGACTTCGTAGTCCGCCGCAATGTTCCACAGTTGGGGGTCACGTCCCTTACGACGCAGATGATGAAAGAAGCCCACATGACCGCCGCCCTCATGGGCAACGTCAGCGACGAGGATATTGACGTCTTGATTGGCAACATAGTCAGGGTTGTACCAGATGAAGACCCCATCTGTTGCCATCGTTTGTGTCACGGTAGCATCTTCCTTGACCCTGAGATTCATAACCAATGAACCCCAGAAAGGGAAGTCACGCAAGAGGATGCTTCGTGCTTTATCGAAGCGAGTTCTCGGATCCATAAAGTCTCTCCTCCAATTAGTTGTGGAAATTAACAAAGGATGTCGTGATAGCTTCCCATGGAAAATCATTTGCCAGTCGTATAGTTTTAACACATCCTGATTTTATCATAGGAGAAGAGTAATGGGAGCATTTATAGATTTGAGAGACCGGAAGTTTGGACAATTAACGGTAATAAAAAGAGGCCCAAATCTTTACAAGAATAAGAGAGTGAGTTGGGTATGCTTTTGTTCTTGTGGAACAGAAAAGATTGTAGGTAGTAGCCAGCTTCAATCAGGAGATACAAGAAGCTGTGGATGTCTACGACGTTCCGGGCTTAAACGGATAACACATGGTTTGAGTAACACTAAGGGATACTTTGTTTGGTATGACATGATGCGTCGTTGTTATAACAAGAAAAGTAAAAATTATCGTTACTGTGGTGGCCGTGGGATCAAGGTCTGTCGAAGATGGCATGACTTAAAACTGTTTATTATTGATATGGGACAACCACCTCCCGGTTTGACTCTTGAGCGTAAGAATAATAACAGAGGATATTTCCATAAGAATTGTTGCTGGGCCACAATGAAGACTCAGCGTAATAATAGGAGGGACAGCAATGAATGTGTCGCTTTGCGTCCATGATTTCTCCTCCTATTCAGGTAAAAGTGCCAAAGGTGGTGGGGTTGATCCCACCACTATTTCTATTATTTATAATCTTTTACATCCCACCATCTGGGATCACGCCAGGGACGTAGAGCCTGACCAAGCACACGGGCAAACTATTTCACCTTAACGTTGGTATATCTGTCGCCGTTGTAGTAATCCAACCCAGATTTGAGTGCATCCCGGATCGTATGGGTCATGTCCTCGGTGGAGTTGAGTCCCATCATATCTGTGACCTCAACCACTAACTTGTGTCGCTTCGACGCCATGATTTCTCCTCCTGTCAGGTAAAGTTATTCAATTTCGTTACATAGCCTCTTAATTAGCTCCTCCTTGTCTTCAACGCTTGGTCTGATGGGTATATTGATACTTCCGGTTAGTGAACTCCGAAACGTGAGGAAGTTGTCCTCACGTTTTAAGTTCCTCTTTTGTATTTTATGAACCTGCAAAGTGGCTGGATCGAATCCTCTCATCCCCATGCCTGCCCAATATGATGTGCCGGGGATGTGAATGGTGATGAAAACTACGCCGGCACCACCCCCCGCGATGTCATGTAATTTACATTCTGGTCCTTCAATCATCGGACGACCTACCCTTAGTGTTCTGAGATTTATTCTGTATTCGAAGTCTTGCATTGTCTCCTCCTGTTGGGTTTTCCAAAGTGGGGCGGGTATTCCCGCCCCAATAAGTTACCCGATATAACTTTGCATTCCTCGAAGGATCTTCTTGGCCTCCTTGGCAACGTGTGAGCGTTTGACCAAGTCGGTACGGGTATCGGCGAAGTCGGTGATCAACACCTTCTTGCCAATATCCTCAATCATCTTGGTCAGGTCCGGGTCGTTTGTCACGTTGAGTGCGGTCAACATGGTGAGCAATTCTTCACCGCTCTCGAACAGTGAGTCCCTGAAGATGGTGGTTGGCTCATCTAGCCTCTCGTGAATACGAGAAACAAGATCGAACAGCCTCACATACGCGCCCTTCATGGACTCCTTGAGGTCTTCACGAATGTCAGCGGCAATCTGATCTCGAACCGCCTTGGTTGTTTCCGCGCCCAGCTTAACGCGGAAGTCATTCTCGTCGGTTAGCGCCATAACCTTTGACCTGATACCGAACCGATGCTTCAACACGGACGGCGACGGGTAGTCCTCGGCATTGAACAACGTGCCGAGTGAGTCGCTGGCTTCCTTCATGCCCGTTTCCCACTGCTTCTTGTACACGCGCAGGAATTTACGGAATGCGGGATCGGCCTCACGAATGATTGGTTCGAGAGCTTCGTTGTACTCCCAGAACACTTTGGTTGTTAACAGCCGTGTGCCACCATCCCATGGCAACGTGAATCGCTTGAGGACGGCGTCGGCTGCGGCGAAGATGGCCTTGATCTCAGCCAACTCCGGGCTTTCGATCAAAGTCTTCACGAAGCGCCCCATGCTTTTCTTGCTGCCATGACGCTTCGCAATCTCGGCAGAAACCTTACTGTCATTCTTTTTGCCGCTCCAACACCGCTTCTTGAGACGAACCAACATTGCTTTGGACATCACATCTGCCATGTCGATATCGTGACCATTGGTTTGTTTCTTGGACATAACTTCTCCTCCTGTAATTGTGGCAAAAGTGCCAAAGAGGCCAACTAACGAAGCCGGCCTTGAATGTGTGTTAGAAGGTGTGTGAAACACCACCAACGACATGCCACATGAACGATGCCCATCGTGCCGGTGTGATGTCGCCAAAGTCGGTGCGTAGAGTTACCTTTCGATTTTTAAGATACCTCTTATCACCAGGTCTTATCATCATCGACAATACGTCTTCTGATGAGTTGGGATAGCACGCGTCGTAGCGCAGCATGTCGGTAGGAAACGCACCACGTCCTTCAACTGTAAACTCGGTTGTTTTCGTTTTCATTTGGCCTCCTCAACTTTATCGGCTGGTATGCCACCATGATCTGTCAACACCATATTATCCATGTAGCCCACGAACATCGGTGGGATTTCAGAATCACCGTTTGGAAGTTGATTGACGGCAACGATGGCTACTGTTGGCTCACCATCCAGAAAGCATGAGAACAGGGCGAAGTTATTATGTTGCCCGCTGATGAGTGCGTTGAACACTCTTTTGTGTCTTTCAGTGATATTTGTAGTCACGGCTAGTCCTCCTTTACTCTGTGTCCACCCATTCCATGACGGTTTGTAACAGATGATCGTAATCGTCTGACATGGCCTCCTCCATGAACTCGTCTTGTTTCTCCTTCGAAACGTTCGCTAGTCTCAGAGCTTTGCGAACGCGCCCAAGGATGGAGAAGGCGTTGCCGTCTTCACCAGCGAGTTTGACGGTGATGTTAGGATATTTTAGCTTCATGTTCTCCTCCTGCGTTTGGACTTACTCGAATAGAGTCATCGCCAGCTTGTCCGTTTTTTTACTGCCATTCATCCCTATTATAGACAGGCATAACAGGACCCTTTCGTTGATGTCATTCTCGGTAGCTACCCCGTGCCTTTTGATCATTGTGAGCAACCAAAAAGAAGTAAAGGCTCGGTATATATTGATCTTGCTATTATCCTCGATGTCAGCCCCCTCTATTTCAAAGCCACTTTCATTAGGCATACATAAGAGGCCTGCTGAATTTACAGTATCAAAGATCTCTTCTAACATATCATTGAGTTTAGTTTTCGCTTGATCCGGTGTCATGATCTCCTCCTATTCAGGTGAAAGTATTAAAGTGGGATGAACCACAACGTTCATCCCAATGGGCTCTACTCTTTTAGTTGCCATGTTGTCAGTTGTTAGGTCCGTACTCCCTTATTTCCCAACCTTCATTTATGAGCGCGATGCAGAGGCCGGGAACGATATCATCCGCCAATTTGGTGTCGTCTACGTCCGGTATTGCAGCCTTAACGGCGTCAAAGATATCGTCTTCCCCTATATAGCCCTTTTTGCGCTTCACTTTTTCGAGCTGTTGTCGAAACAGTGCCGTGTCATATGAGCCCATGTTCTCCTCCTATTCAGGTGAAAGTAACAAAAGAAAAATCGAAACGATCTCTATCCAATAGAGATTGGTACAATCTAGACGTATAGACTTGGTGTGTCACCAATTTATCATGGGGTAAGGACATGAGGGGATCATTTATAGATTTAATTGGTCAGGAGTTTGGGCGATTAACAGTTCTAGAAAGAGGGCCAAATGTTTATAAGCGCAAGGAAGTGGCTTGGATATGCCTTTGCTCTTGTGGTGAAGAAAAGCTTGTAAGTAGTAGCCACCTTCGATCAGGAAATACAAGAAGTTGTGGGTGTTTATATAGTACACATGGCTTAAGTAGGATTAAAGGCTACGATGTTTGGCTCAACATGATGCATCGCTGTTATAATGAGAAAAATTCAGCTTATCGGAACTACGGTAGCCGTGGAATTAAAGTTTGCCAAAGATGGCATGATGTAAAACTGTTTATTGAAGATATGGGACAACCTCCTCCTGGTTTAACTATTGAGAGAAAAAACAATAACAAAGGATATTTTCCTAAGAATTGTTGCTGGGCAACAATGAAGGTTCAAAGGAATAATCAGAGGCCCAGAAGTGAGTGGGCAAAGTAGGAAGGGGAGGCTAATAGGCCTCCCCCCTCTTAATCCTAGAACAAGTAGTCATTGTTCCTGGTTGCCCACTCTACGAAGGCAGGCGTTTCCTGGAACCGACTACCCCGGCCACGCAAGATCAACATGCCGAGTACCTCAATTGGCTTGTCAAACTTGCTAACCAGCTTCACGAAGTTTTCCATCTGCAAAGGATTCACTGCGTCGGCTGCCGAAGTGACCAGAGCATAGATCAAGTCAGGCCGATCGTTCGCGATGCTGATGCTGCCTGGGTCGTTAAGCGCCTGCTCGATGGATGGCAGTTGCGATTGTATTTGCAGGAACCCAACGAACTCAGTTGCGAAACCTTCACCAATAGTGCCGGCAATTACTTCATACTCGCAACCGGCGGGGATGCCGGTCTTCAGCATGTCACCCACGTTCTCGACCGTGCGTGGTGTCGGGCTGTTCTCAAATCCCGGCTTTGGCTGGAAGTCACAGAGCATGTTGCGCTTCCACATAATGAATGCTATCAGCACGGTAGGAACGCCGGCTGGTATTGCCCATTGTACCCACTCATCCACGTCATTTTCCAGTTTGACGATGGACTTGAACCGGGATTTCATCGGCTCAATCATCTGATGGATACCGGCTCTGTGTTCGGCTGCGTTCGTTGCAGCCAAAATCACCACGTGCTTCGAGACCACGTGTTGGCCGATGCGTCCTGCCCTGAAGAGCTGCATTGCAGCAGCTTGGACAGCCGTCGGTGCGTGCCCAATGTCGTCCATGAAGAAAACGGTCAGTCGCTTTGCGGTAACCAGCTTCTTCAAGTCACCGATGGGCACGAAGTCCGCATCTCCCTTTCCGGTTGGCAACGGCAAACCCATGAAATCGATCGGACTGCTAGTTGCCGGGTGACTGATGATGAGGTCGGCCTTCGCTCTCTCAGCGGCGGCAGTAACGATGTCAGTCTTACCCATACCCGGAGCCGAGACGACAAGGATTGACTGCTTAGCCAGGATGCACTTGTAGAGTAATTCCTCTAGTTGTCTTGGTTTCATGTTCTCCTCCTGTATCAGGCAAAATTGCCAAAGAGGAGGTGCCTAAGCACCCCCCTAAATGAGAGAGTTAATCACCCCCTAAGAGATTTTCTACCGGCATGACGTACCAAGTATCGTCACCCGTATTGAACACTTGGGTGTAACCATCTCCTTCTTTTACTTCTTTTACATACTTCCCTATGGCTCTGGTTCTCCAGTCAGGCCCCAAAAGACCGGTGATTGCAGCATCGTTGGTTCTGTAAATTGCGATGCTGTTTACTCGTTTTTGTCCCCTTGTGGAACACACCAGAGCGTAACACGCAGTTTGTGTCATGTTCTCCTCCTATTGATTGTGAAAGGAACAAAGTGGAGGCTAATGAAGCCTCCAAATTCGAAACGATCTCTATCTAAGGGGAGGTTGTAGTGCGCTTCCGTTCCTTAAGTAATGATGGTGGTAGCGGAAGGCACATAATGTGATATGGATAGCCAT
>SDBT01008362.1_pt1 | contig 16918 bp, 39 predicted proteins | sample 2277101 | NCBI WGS metagenome assembly SDBT01 (sample SAMN10404973, study PRJNA504765) | marine sediment metagenome | isolation source: marine sediment core GS10_PC15, 103 cmbsf | place: Arctic Ocean: Southern Knipovich Ridge | collected 2010
GACTTTGTGCAGGTGCTCTAGTGTGGCATTTTCGACAATCTCAAGCGGGGCGATCACGGGGAAGGGGAGCAGGTAGTGCGCGCACAAGTCGGCATATCTCTCATACGGCAGATATGCTTCGGTCTCTTGATCGTACACGTCGAAAATGTAGAACTTGCGCCATGCTTCTTCGCGATACGTCCGTAGCGTATGCGGAACGAGCCACTCGCCATAGACCCTATATCGCGGATGCGCGGCCAGTAACGGCATGAATTCTTTCCAGTTGTCCTTCACCCATCGGCAGAATCCGGCGTTGTCGTTGCCCAAGGACAGCTCGCGGTTCCGACTCCCCGCATGGGGAAGCCCGTCATCTTCCATCCAGACACTGGCATTCGTGCCGTCGATCTTCGGGAACACATAGCAACGCCCCTCCAGGATGCCCTCAACCTCATCTGATCCCAGCCGCTCGATGTGCTGATATTTCAGGAATTCATTCATACAGTGCCCTCCTCATCGTCGAGCTCATTAGCGATCAACACAATTCCGCGCGCAACATTCGGTATGCGCCGGATCAGCTCCATATCCTCCAGCTTCACCAGATGATACCGCACATTGCTTGTCGATTTTAGCCCCGTCATCTCCCCGAGCTCTTGGAGCGTCGGGGGGATCTCGTTCTCACCGATGAACTCCTTGATTGCATCATACACTGCGTCTGTCATGTCACCCATCGCAAATCCCTCCTTCTCTTGATATTGGGGTGCGCGCCGCCTCGTAGCAACTTTATGATCGTATTGTCACACACTTCTAGCGGGACCCAAAACACTACAATGGTTCTGCCTGCCGCATAGAACTCGCATTCTACCCCGACGGCACGCACCCGCTCAAGGTCCTCATCAGTAAAGGGGCAAACAGCGTCCTCAACAACTATATCAAGCATCGAGTTTGATGTGGTCGAATTTCCCTTTGACCCCTTTGGCCAGGTACTTCCCGTGAGAGTCAGCTGCCATAAGTGCCAGATAGACACTGGGCGGGACGTTGAAATATCGGTATACAGCGCCCCCAAAAAACTCGACATCCAAGAGACATAGATCAGGAGCATATCCGATAGCGACGATATTAGCAGATTCCACCAGGCTCCTGGAAAACTCGACCCTAGCGGAAAGGAGCCCAAAGCAGTCCTTGAAGATCATGACCGTACAGCTGTCTAGGTCGTATTCCCCAATAATCACACCCTCGGGCAGGGAAAATACATCGCCATCTTTAGCAACATGCCCATCTGGAAGAACCTGGCACCAAGTGTCAGCCAATTGAACGAACGATATCCAAAGATCTTTCATGTCTCTCTCCTTACTCTATTTTAGCACAAAAGGACCATGCCCGTCAAGGGGTTCTTGTCCGAGCTTCTCATAGCTTGAGCAGCGAGACCCAATCCACTTCGATCCCCAGCAACACGGCAGCTGTCTTAATGCACATCACAACAGTCCAATCCCCAACGTGATTCACCGGCTTTGTCGCAGGATGCCACGGCATCGCATCGCACATGAAGACACGGATACCGACTTTCAACGAACGGTCTGTCGGAGGGCTAAAGATAATAGAGTTCTCCTTGCCTATTACCATACCCCAACCGCTCGCCGTCTCAAAGATATCGCCTGGTTCCCAAATAATCTTGACCATGTCCGCACTCCTTTACCGCTTTCCAATAGCCTGTATCCCAACCCTTCATGTACGCATATATCAAGAGTACAGCGACGCATCCAGCGAGTCCCACCCAATCGTACCAAGCCATCATTCCTCCTTGCCCCAGTTCTTCCAATGCTCCCCGTAACGGTGCTCCATATACTCCTCTGCCAACTTCAGCTTATGTGCGCTACGCATACCGTATATGACCTGCTCAACGTAGCCCGTCGAGAACCTGGTCGCCGTCGCGATCCGCTCTATGGTGCAATAGTGGTGTTTCATTTCCAGCATGCGCTTCACGTCTTCGACCGTCATCTTCCCCAGCGCCAGCAGCGGGTCGTCAGCGAATCGATAGCCATTCCTGCGGAAGAAGAGGGCGTGAGAGGCATTGCTCGGCGCCGCTAGGATGGCCCGCGTCTGCTTCTCAGACATGTGGACATCTTCAGCGATCTCGGCATACGTGGCGCAATCCACGCGGGCCTCCATCATCTCGACCTCATCTTCCAGAGTCCGCTCCCGAGACCTGGGGTTGCCGAGGAATGGTGGCCAGGTGCACTTGAGAAGCTTCCAGGTCTTCCCTTTAGCGGCCGATCGCACTGTCCCCGGTGCCACACCGAACCGCTTAGCCAGCAGCGAGAATGAAGTGCTAGTCATCCAGCACAGTTGCCTGATTCCACACACTTGTTCAGCCGTTAGACTATGACGGTTCCCCATTGGCCCTCAATTCTCTCTTGCGAGCTTCAAAGCATGCTCTCCCGAATTTCTCCCAATTCTCGTCAAGCTCGTCACGCAGCTGCTGCATCTCTGCGCCGAGCCCCATAGAGTAAGAGATCTTGCTGCGCGGCGTTCTCTTCTTGCGCTTAGTAATCCTGCTTATGCGTGACGTCGGGCGTTCTTCGACCTGCGAAAGTGGCGCGTCGCTGGTCCTAACGCTTACGGCCCCCGGGGCTCGCCCATTGAGATTCACCAACAATGCCGTATCAGGATCGTCGTCGACCTGGACCGCATAGATCGCCCCGCTCTCAAGAGCATACTCAATGCTTGGCGTTAGCGGATCAAGAGGCGGTTTCTGTGCTGCCCTGAGCGTGTTGACAGAGCGCCAGTTCGGTTTCTTGATCTCCCCCGTTGCTACCAGACGCCAGTACGAGCCGCTGTGTGTGGGCCCGTGCTTGAACAGGAAAGCCTCTACCTTTTCCCAGGTGCCGCACTCACTATTGCGATATACAAGCGAGGCAAGTTCAGCAGGAGTCATCGCCCTCGCCTGCAACTGAGCGCGTAAATGGAACACTAGACATCAGATGCTCGGTGAGATCGTCTTCAAATCGCACAGTACCGCCAGAATGCAGTCCATGGCTGTCTGCCAGTTCCAGAAAAGCCCTGTTGAAAGCCATGGCCTCTTCATATGTGATATCCTCGTCGTCGTTCCGGAAAAGGTATTGCTCAATCTTGATGCCCTTCACCATGGCTCCCCCTTAGACACTAGCATAGTAGGTATCTGGGCGTTCTGGATCGAAGACCTCGCTGGCCCAGAAGAGCGTCACGAGCACCCCGGTGCCCACATTCTCGATCGAGTGCGTATAACCAGGCGGAATGTCGGCAACCTTGAAAGCAGACCCGGCAACAAGGAATTCAATCACATCATCCCCATCGATCTGCCGCAGGCGCACCATGGCCACGCCGCTCAGAACCAAGAACTTCTCCGCTTTGGTGTTGTGATAATGTCCGCCACGGGTAACGCCAGGCTCTGTAGTTGACACAAAGATCTGTCCGAACGCGGGCGACTTTATGAATTCTGCCAGACATCCGCGCTTATCGCAATGCTGATCAAGGTAGTAAGCGAGATCGTCTGTGGGCAGATAGAAAAGATAGGTGCCATAGAGCTTGCGTACAAAGGGGTCGTTAAACTCGGGTAAGACCAACGTCTTCCGTATTTTGCGGAAGGAGAAGATTAGCCGTGCTAGGCGTCCCAGCGAGACAAGACGCCCCTTGTTTGTGAGATGAAACCAATAGGAACGTTCGTTGCGCTGGATTTGCCCACAGAAATCCTGGATCACATCATCAATGTAGGCAAATGCCACCCTGTGGTCTTGATCTGAGATGCTGATTGGCAAATCGCGTGCAATGTTGTAGCAGAATGTGGCTACAACGGAGTTATAGTTGGGGCGCGCCCATTTGCCGAATACATTTGGCAATCGATATATCAGAACGCGCGCGCCGCTGCTCAGTGAGTATTGCCTGATCTCATATTCCGCAGCCGCCTTGCTCTTGGCATACCCACTGTCACCCCCCGCCCGTGTAGAAGAAGAGAAAAGAAGCGGGACGCAGCCCCCCTGATCTAGCAAGATCTCGCATATGCGCCGCGTCAGCTCCGTGTTCCCTGTCCAAAAATCCTTCTCGTTCTCTGTCCGGTTCACGCCAGCTAGGTGGAAGATGAAGTCGGCCTGGGCGAGATAATCCTCCAGCTCACGGTCCGTGTTATCGATGTCAAACAACAGCAGCCGATAATCCCCAGTCTGTTTGAGCGCAGCCACCAGGTTGCGCCCGATGAACCCCTTGGCCCCCGTTACAAGAACTGTCGCCATGCTATACCCCCTTCTTGTTAAGCTCGCGCTGGATATACTCTAGCGCAAGCAGCTTTTTCACAACCTGAGCAACATTCAACCTCTCTGTATTCTCAGAGGTATACCCATGCCGATCTCCAATCCTGTCCCACCACTCAGGAGGAATATGATGCTGTTCATAGTTGGGATCCCGTGCGTCGACAGGCACCCGGAAGTAATCGCCTATCTCCTCAGCGCGCTCCATCTCCTCGCACGAGAGCAAGGTCTCATCTAGCTTTTCCCCGTGGCGAGGCCCGATGATCCTCTCTGGGACATGCAGCCTGGGTGAGAAAATCTTTACCAGGGCACGAGCAAGCACCCGGATTGTACACGCGGGGGCCTTCTGCACGAATATGTCCCCTGCTGCCCCGTGCTCAAATGCAAAGAGCACCAAGCCGACCGCCTCATCCAGGCTCATCAGATACCTGGTCATATGCGGATTTGTGATGGTGATCTTCTTGCCGGTCTTGATCTGATTCACGAAGACCGGGATCACCGACCCCCGAGAAGCCATTACGTTGCCGTAGCGAGTCCCACAGATCGTGCATCCGCTTTTGATGGCAGTCAGCGACTTGGCGATCGCCAGCTTCTCCATCATAGCCTTGGAGATCCCCATGGTATTGATGGGATAGACCGCTTTGTCAGTAGATAGACAGATGACAGCCTTCACACCAGCCTCTACCGCCGCATCCAGTACGTTGCTGGCCCCCAGGATATTGGTCTTTGTAGCCTCTAACGGGAAGAACTCACAAGAGGGCACATGCTTCAGTGCGGCAGCGTGGAAGACGTAATCCACATCGCGCATGGGCGTCTTAATGCTGTCCGGGTCCCGAACGTCTCCTATGTAGAATCTGAGCTTGGGATTGTTGTAGGACAGCAACATGGCGTGCTGCTTATACTCGTCCCTAGAGAAGATACGGATCTCTCCGATATCGGTATCCAGCAGATGCCGCACGGCCATGTTCCCGAATGACCCTGTGCCCCCGGTGATGAGAAGTGTCTTGTCTCTGAACATATGCCATTCCTCGCTCATTGTCTCTCTTGGCCCCCAGGCTCTGGCTCATCGCCAAAGTCATGCAGCACGAATGCAATGCCCGCGTCCTCGAAACACTCTCTGCAAAGAGAGATCTCATCGCCGCCACAATCCGCAGTAAACACAAAGCATGGTTGCGGCTTTCTGTCAGAACATTCGCTACACTCTGCGACATCAAAGTAGTATCTAGGCATCGTTCCTCCATTGTCGAATACGCTTAGCCAACCAGCGGACAGGCCACCAGGGGTATCGCCATAGCCAGAAGACAATGGGAGCGAGGCGATTTCTAAAGCGCTTCTCGGGCGGGCGGACAAACCAGCCAGACATTTCCATCACCCCATCGTCCAGTTCCTCTATGGCGGAAAACTTAACTTGCCCGTGAAGTCCTGGGAAGAACCAGCACGTCACATCTGACCAGGCTGAGAACTCAAACACATCTGGCTCTGTCATAGCTTGCCTCTCTTGTAATAGCAGCAAGAAAGATCACGATGTGTTTGAGTGGATGCAGAAACGGGGTTTCAAAGACACGTACAATATCGCCCGTAGAATGATTGTTGAAAATCGCGGCGCAGACAGTCATGTGGAGTCCTGTTTGGCTTCGCGTTTCCAGATTCCGAGTAGCAACGGCACGTAACATTTTCCTTCTGCCGTCCACATTCGTCCTGGTCGCATCGTTCGCCAGCGTTCGTAACCAAAAGAAAGGTCCAAAAACGAGTGTTCCTTTAGGACCCCCATTTGTTGTATGTCAAACCACATATTTGCAAAGCGAAGGTTTCTAAGAAGAGATAGGATCGTTTCCATACCTACCCCGTTATCTCCAGCTCTACGGATACGCTCTTCCCGTCACCCAGGATCTCTTCTGCCATTTTGCGGATGTCATCAGATATCTCTTGGGTCAATCCCTCCTTGCAATGATTGTATCCTTGGGCGCCACACGTGAAGCCAAATCCACTCACCACAAGAATTACAGCCCAAAACACCCAGTCATCAAGGAAAAGGCCTGCCCTGATAAGAAGAAAACCCAAGACTGCCATTAGTGCCCAGCTAGCCAACGCCCACTTCGTACTGCGTTTCATCCTATCCCCCTGTTACTCAATCACGTCCTCAGTGCATTCAATTTCCACAACGTTCCCATCCACATACCCTGTCGGAGCAGGCAATTGCTTCCTGAACATCTCTGGCAATGCCATCTCAAGCTCTGGCGTGGCCACCTCAGCCGCCGTCCTCCCATCAGGGAGCACCAGGAAGGAGAAAAACACAGCACGCTTGCCCAAGATCGCAGCCGAGATACAGCGAGCCTTGACATCGTGGTAAAGTAATGTCGCGGATTGCCGCCTGGCAGAGCGATTGTCAGTCCCTCTGGTGGGCAATACGGGCCATACGATCTTGTAGGCGGCACCGTCGATGGTGAACTCCAACATGAACGCCTGGCGGCCTGCAGCGAGGTCGTAACCGAACGCATAGCGCCGCACCTCACCGCCCAACCGCTGGATCTGCGCGATAGTCTTGTCAGTCCAGGTGTCCGGAGCACTCTGGCCGGTCTTCCAGTAGTTCACATCCTCAGCAAACGGCAACGGATCAGGCATCTGTTATCTCCTCAAGTCGCGAACTCAAAACGGAGGCTCTCTGCCAATCAGAAGACCACTAGGTACGTTGAGCAATCCTAGCTGCCCTCTATATGGAACCGCGCGAACATAAGCCAAGGCCTCTTTAAGTACCCAACCGTCACGGCCCTCAAACCAAGAACTTGAGCTTTCCTGAACAATGTCCGTTAAGAGGACACTGCCGATGATCGCCGCCATAGCGAAGCTGCCCCGGACAGGTAACGGGATGTCTGGGAACTTGACGCGGACGTATCGCCATGCCTCAAGATTAAAGGTCAGGGGGGCGTGAATGAGTAGACGCCCTCGGTACTTTGTCTTCCAGGATCGATTCTCAATATCCTTGTAGCCATGGACGATGAGCCAGGCCCACGGTTGCCGCACGGACAAGCACTTCATCCGGGCAGCGCCTTGGTCGTGGTCTTCCAGAAACTCAGTGCCTGCTCAGCCTCAGTAGGGGATAGGTTAAAGCGCCGCTGCAAATAGCCGGCCGTAGCATCCATAGAGACTACGACCCCCTCGCGGAGCACATCCAGATAGCGCAGCATCGTGTCTGTCACAAACTCTGGGCGTTCCATTATGAACCCTCCCTACCTATGGCTTGCTGGAACTCGCTCATTTCGTCAGGGGTGAATGTGCAAATCTCCACAGGTAGATAGAAAGGGTCAGGGATCTTTTCGCATTCACCGATTGATACCCATTCATCATCTCTCGATAGGAAGGCCCCTCGTAAAGTATGATCCTTGATCTCCCATCTCCTCACTCTCGCCAGAGCGATTTCTTCTCCCCCATCAGTGCTCGGACATCTAAAAATGCAAACCCCGAAGAATGTCTCGTCTTCGCGCGCCGTTTTTGCCGAATGACCTTTCCCTTGCTTCCGTGTTTCTGCCCATGTCGGATGCGCGGGATGCGCCGCTGTTGTAACGCCTATGGCCGTCTTGGCCTCTTCAAGTGCTGGATTCACTACTGCCTTGGCCAACTTCGGTGATACCGCCGCCAAAATCATACCAGACACACTAAGCCATAAGCCCCTCAAAAACTTGCGACGTTTCATCGTTGTCGCCTCAGCCCCGCCAGCATATCAAGCTCTCTCCTATGCACAGCAGCCGAATCTCGTTTTCCAACAAAGAATGCCGCCACTACCAAGTGCTCAGTGTTTTTAGGATCGATCGGACAACCGTATAGACTGCCTCCCTCAAGAGTCTGAGTAATGCTGTGATATTCACGGGCAACTCGCTCCTGCATCCGCTCCGCGGCCCACTCTAACCAAGTTTTGTGATCATCCATCCCGATTTCCCTTTCTCTGAGTATTCCAATCTATACATAGACAAGCCAGGCGGTCATTAGGTCAACCCGTAGCCCCTTTTGAACCCAACAGATAGTTCGCGGACCATTGCAGACCTCCCCTCTTTCTGTGTCTATCCAACATACTATCAGTATAGCAAAAAACGGCTACTCCTGTCAAGACGCAAATAGAACGTCCCGTCATGGCTGTCGCAGCGGGGGCAGCGCGCACTCGGATCGTCCTCGTCTGTAAGAGTATATCCGCACCAGGCACACATCATGGGAATCTTGCGCCATGCGCTGCGCAGAAGATCGATGATCTTCACAGCGGCGATAGCGAAACTAAGATATGCGATAAAGACCCAAAACGGCTCGTTAGCAATCATTCTCTCATTCATTTTGCACGTCTCCTTGTAGATGGTCCCAGGCCCCCGGCTCTTCTTCATCGACGATACGCAGCAACGGGGCATTGAAGTCGCGGAATGCTTGCGTCCTCCCTTCGCCCATTTGTCGGGGTAGAATGCACTGAGCGGCTTCGTCTCGTCGCACGCACTGCAGGGCTTGGTGGCCTCGGTCATAGTTCCAGGCGCTCGAAATCCGGGACCCATACCCAGTCATTGTTTGCCCAGGGATAGCCCCGCTTGGCATTTAAGCTGTCCCACCGAACTGCGAAATCCTCTATGCAAGCCAGGCCGGTTGATGAAGCATTGCCCAGCGCCTCAATCGTCATCCGATTTATGGGATTGTGGGCCTTCGCTATACCTTCCCACATAGCGTCTACCGCACTAATATCCTGCAATCGTTCCGCGCGCATGCCCGTCACGGTTAGGTCGATGCGTGATGCCCAGCGATACATGAATATTGGGGAGCGCCACTTATTAGGCTCAACGTCCAATCCGACATCATGCGGGGTTATATATTGGTCCCCCTCGTCCCAGGTAGTGTTCTGACATATCCGTTCGTGGCCATCTGCGCGATAGCGGACATGCCACGATCCATCAACTGGTTGCCCGTCATCGGTGGTCGGAAACCAGTAGCGACATACCTCTTTCACCCACAGCCCGTCTCCGGAGATGCCGTAGGGGCAGCGCAACTCCATCATACAATGGGGGCTTGAATCTGCCTTGTTGACATCGGTGGGCGTGAATCGCCACATCCCGGTCGGTGAATAGTAGTATGCCTTGTCGATACCAGGCGAGTGTTTGTATCCGCCATCTTTCCAGGGCTGCGGCTTGATCACCCGGCGTGTCTGAGTCTTACGCCCGTCCAGGATCGCCTGGACGGACTCTGCATCAAAGATTATCGGTCGCTCTTTCATCACGTCACCGCCTTTGCCTTGAGGTAGGCACGGCAGCGAGCGGTGGCGTAGGCTTCCGGCTTGGTGGGGAAGTCGGCCCAGGCAACCAGCGCACTGTGACTGATGCCATCAGCTCTACAAAATACAAGTAGCCCCCGACGGTTCATGCCATGCCTCCCGTGAGAAGCGAAGTAGTGCAGCCCCTCATGGAATCGCCACGCCCACTCCTCGCCATCCAGCTCCCACGCCTGGGCGATGTTGCGGTCGGGGCGATACTCAACAGTCTCGTGGTTTGCATACACGCTGAATTCGCCTGGGGGAGTGACATCGACAACGAACACAGTGCCATCCTCGCCGCCCCACATATCCTCGCCCTCGATATAGCCTACTTCCAGGGCAACGGTCTTCGCCAGCTCCGCGCCTTCCAGCTCGTCAATATTGGCCATCGCGTTGCTCCTTGACGGCTTCTGAGTAACCTTTCGGGTAACAGACAGGGCAGCGGGAACTCGGCGGGGGGATCCTTGAACTCATGCCCGCACACGGAACAAGTATCCGAGGGATCAGCAAAGTAGAAATAGGCCATGAGGAGCAAGACAGAGATCGCCATCCCAGCAACAAACAGCAGAGCGCCTATGATACGAAGGTCAAAAGCCTCGCGACAGATCATGATGGCTCCTTCGCTATCTGTGCTTCTAGTTCCCTGCCTAATCGATCGCGCCACTCTTCACAGCGCGCAATGTCATTACGGGCTTTCGCGATACGCTCCTTGAGAAATGTTATTCCTGCATCGATAGCCTCGCCATACGACCGATAAAGATGCGTGGTGGTTTTCGGCAGGGATCTACGGTAGGGATAAAGCACTTCTCCAACAATGTCCCTGTAAAGTGCGTCGCAAGCATTGACGCTCGGTTTCAGATAATACCAGACCTCGGTTTCAGCCTCAACGGTGACCTCAGCAATGCTCAAGCTGCGCCAGTTAAGCTCCACAACATACGCGGTCCTACTATCCATCGTCAGTTCCTTCCTGGTCTATACATAGACTGGCGGAGTGAGTAATAGGTTCATGATTCGTGAGGGTTTTGCACACATCTACCCTCAGCCTATACTCGGTCACGTTTCGGCATTGCGCTCGCTCGAACGGACACGCTGCATATCAAGTAGTGTCTTGTTCAACTCAAATGCGTTGATACCATTCTCGAAATGGAAGTCGTCCCAGTCGTCAGGCATCATCTCAAGACCACGCTCGCTCTTTCGCAAGCCTGCAATCGCCAGTTTCCACTGCTCCTCATAGGCCACGTCATACCAGCTGTCCCCGTCATCGTCTTCGGACTCCCATCCAGCAATCCAGCGGTTCGGGAAGCGCTCTGTGACGCTGTAGCTGGTCACGATAGCTGTATCAGCATTCAACTCTAGCAAGTCAACGACGGCCTCCCACCCGGCATCCTCACGGAAAAAAAACATCCCAAGACCCCGCCTGATGATCTCCGCAAGCCAGCTCCGGTTCTTGCCCTCAACATACGCATGTAGCTCGCATTGACCGTGTAGCCTGGCGCCCAGCTTTGCCGGGTCAGACCCGGTAGCCAGAGTCGTATTCAACGCTAGCGAGAACGGATTAAGCACAACCTCTCCAACTATGAAATTCTTATCTGTCACCCTCAACCATGTGGCCAGCGTGCATCTAAATCGTGATGGGGGATCGCCGAGATCGTACTCGGATACCGGCTCTCTAGCCACATAAGTATCCCGCAGCACATCGCGCCACACACTCGGTTTCCCCCGCTCATCCCGCATGGATCTCTTTAGCGCCACGAGCATCAAGTCGTTACAGAACCCGCTTAACCATGCCCTCTCTGAGCCGCGAACCTCTGCTTCCTCACCATCTATCGAATGAAAATGGATTCTGCTCACCTTGCCTCCCTACTAATCACTAACCGCTTTCGCCGCTGATCCGGCTCGACGGATCTGTGCAGCTAGTCGTTTTAGGAACAAGGTTACTTCCCATCCATTTGCTCGCTGCCCATCTATAAGAATCAAGTCCTCGCCACACTCTAATCGCTCAATGGCGCCCGCTTCAGTCTTGCGTCGCATCACCAGCGGGAGACTCGAACTCCCCTCAACAACGACCAGCCATGTGCAATTCTTGGGTCCAAATTGCTGTCCCATAGTCTCCTCCATCTGCTAAGCCGCAAGGGCCCTCTCCATGTCCGAAGTCCGCTCCAATACAGCCAGTGTTCCCGTCTCCCAATCAAACCCAAAGGTCACCTCCATCCTCCACCGACGCAGTTTTATGCGAATCTCTTCAGGGCAGCGGTCAATGGATGGGCCGTCTTCTTCCCACAACGCATTTATCTCCGACCGCTTTATGGTAGAAAAGAATCTGCTTTGCGTGAGCCGCGTCCGCCTAACCTGCCCAGGCACTAAACCAAATGCAGCCTCGGCCAGCATTTCGGTGGGGAGGCGCTGATCCAGTTCTAGCATCTTCAACAGCACAAACATCAGCGCGTCTTTCCCATATGTCTCAGAGAGGTAGAGGATCGCGTCCCCAATCGGAGACGACATGTGAGCCTCAAGCTCTGCAGCCCGCTCAGCCAGCGTCCCCTTCATTTCCTTCGAGCTCACGTAGGCTCCGCCAGCTCTCGCAGATACTTGATACTGTTGGATTTAGACGCTGCTGAGCGGAAGACCGTGAAATCCCATAAGTGCCATGCTGTCTCAGCGAGTAATACCGTCTCGGCGCTCTGTTTGTGCCAGGGTAAAGAGCGGAACCCCCTATCGACATGCTTCAGCCAATGCTCCATGCCACTGACATCAAACACATGGCCGTGGTGCTCAATCATATCTATCAGGCGGCTTACGCTGCCCACCAAGTGCGCGCTGCTGCCCCCCGGCCGTATAACCACCTCCTTGTCCCTGACCCCCACGATAGTTCGCAGCCTCGCCGTGAATATGTATTTCAGTGTCGCGTCCACATTGATATATTTTCCGCGGACGCGGCATTTGAAGTCTGGGCCGCGGAGTGCCGTTGCGATATCGTAGCCGCGCTGTGTACGAGTGTTAATGATCATCTTCCTTGTCTCCTTTAGCTCACTATACGGTAATGCACCCTAAGCGCCGCAATGTTCACGCGCTCAGTGTATAGCTTCCTCCCATCTTGCTCGCACGCCGCTCCATAGCAGCGTCAGCCTCTACCTCGGTCCCATAAGGCCCGCAGTCAGCCCCGCCAGCAGCCCCGCTCTGGCTGGCCTCCTTCCGCTTCACGTACCACTTCCAGTTTTCGCGCGCCAGTCCTGTCGCCATCTCAAGCCCCCTCACAAGACCGGGCGTTTCTGTGAATCGAGATGGCCCGCCCGAGCAACTCAAGCCCATTATCATGCATCCAGTCCTGCAGGCTCAAGTTCGGCGGGATCAGCGGCATGCCATCAACAGCCTTCTCCAGAGCAGCGGCGTCCATGAGCTCAATGTCCAGATTCTCCCATCCATCGTCAGAGGGTTCCAGCATGAAAGCATCAGCGTCAGCCTGAGAGATAGCATGGACACTCACCGCTACCCCGGTGTTGCAATACTCACACCCGTGATACACTTCCGTCACCAGAATCCTATTCCCAGATCTTACCACCTGCCGAAGGTCGTCCCATGTGCCACAACCACATTCACCCATCCCTCTCTCCTCTACTATAGCCAAACTTCAACCTACTACTATTGTACCAAATTCCCCGCTCGCATGTCAATGACCAGTATCATCTGTCTTCGTTCTGAGCAGCAGCATCTCTATCTGCCCATACCTTTCGTCTGGATGAGGCACAGTGTTCCTGTCCATTAGCTCCTGACGCTTTTCCATCCACCTCTCCGGTAGCCGCAGGCCCGTCCCTTCAAGTGTGGTGAGACCGTAGTTCTGCACACCATACAGCGCATAGTAGAACAACCAGTGCTCGTGGCGCGTGATCTCGTCCCGCATCTCGACAGGCATGCGCTGTGCCTCCCTCACTACCTTGACGCGCCTGCCATGAGCCTCCAACAGACCCCAGAACTCCGGAAGCATATTCACCGCTAGCAGGCCAGGGGGAGTGAGGTAGTATCGATGCTTCCCCATGCCCGATGCCGGGTCCTTCCTGCGAAACTTCTTCTTCCTGTCGGCCTTGAAGTCCGCGAGGTTTGCCTTGCACTCAATGAGAATAGAGCGTCTTGGCCCATTCCAACCGATCGCGTCAGGGATCTCTCTCTGAAAGCTCGGCTTCTCGGTAAAGACAACGCCGCAGCGCCGCGTATTCTTCAGCCACCGTGTAGCCTTTAGCACCAACTCGCTATGCGTCACCAGCCCTCGCTGTCCAAAGCAACAAAGTCGAAGTGTATCTTGAACGCTGCGCGAGCACACCTGAAAGAGATTCTCACCGCAACTCCACAGCAGTTGCAGGGCTTGGATTTGAGGTCTTTAACCACTCCCGTACTGATCACCTTGAAGACCGTTCCTGCAGGCAACACGGCCAGGCTGTTTTGCAACTCGATATTCGATCTGACATACATCCCCTCCCAATCTCCGACCAATCTTGGTACGTCGATAGTCTTCATTGCTGCCTCCGCTTGTACTCAGCCAGTGCTGCCTTTGCTCACAAGAACTCTCTCAACGCGGTCCTTGTAGTCTCCGATCTCGTCGCTGTGAGCATAAACCCACTCCGCTATGACCAGAACCCATCCCGAACCGTCAGGGAACACATTCGAAAACCACTCAGTTGCCGCATCGATCGCTTCCTTCTTACCTATAAAATGACTCGTAAAATCACCTGTCTGATAGCCCTCAGACCCCACTGGGTCGGTCTTCCTCATAGCCTCCGTGAGCTCAAGCTGCATATCGATGGTCACGGTCTGGTTATCCCCAATCTTGCAGGTCAGGGATGCGTAGTAGTGTTGGTACCGGGAAGCGCCCCTGTAGCCAAGGTCGAACGTCCTCAGTTCCAAGACCAGCTTCTTTGAGGTGTGCGGGACAACCTCGTCTTCCGGAAAGGACTTGACTATTAGGTGATCGTTCTCGAACCGCGCATGCCTATCATAGTAGTGTGTGTTTCGCATTCCTTCAGCTCCCTCAGCGCCAGATGTCAACTATCATCCGTGATCAATTCGGCTTCGTGACTCTTGATGCCAACCTCTTCACCGGCGTCGCTCATAACCCACCAATGTACCCCGCTCCACCCAGTGCGGACGGGTGTTCTCACAACAGTAAATACGCGGTCTTTGAACAGCCCATGCTCTTCTCCCACCGACACATCAAACAGCAGCTTAATCTTGTCCATCGGGTTTCCTCCGCTTGTACTCTTCCAGTGCGTCTCTCGCCAACCACCACAAAGCCTTGAACCCGCACACTGGCGCGTAATCAAACGCGTTATGTACGGTTGCTGAGCTATATCTCCCTGAAATAACAATTCGTCTCTCGCTCATTGCCACATCCTTTCTAATAGTTGTCCGTTCCTTCCCCAATTGTATCGAAGCCGCAGCCATTCTAACCACTTGGTTTGAAGACAAAGCTTGTAACACGAGAATTTCGATGCTTTGTTAGAATTACACCCCGATTTACCCGCCCTAAAGTTAGAATCCGGCCCCAGGCCTTACACCCCACCCATATGAGCAGAGCGCAACCCCTTACCGCCACAGTGCTTTCATTGTATCAAACAATACAGTAGCCCTCATCGCAGATGAATAGCGGTGACTGCTTGCCGTGCTTCTCACGCTTGGCGTCGGCCTCAAGGTCTGCTGTTATTAGAGGGACGGCGTGCTTGTAGACGTATAGCTCATCAGCCGTGGAGTTGCCTCGCGCGGCCAACGGATTGTGGCGGTTGCTTTCGTCGAATGCTACGGCCTCACGCCATTCGCTCGGCGCATCGTCGCGCATTTCCAGCCACTCCGAGGCTCGACGATAGGGGCAACCGATACAAGCAGACTTGACAGGTACGGGTAGATCATGTGCCTCAAGGTAGTCTATGCAATCATTCCGCGTTACTTTTCCCTCAAGCAAGGGCCAGCGATGCACGATGAACTTGGTGCGGCTTTTCTTCATTCGCGTCCACTCGTCCCAAGAAATGCCCAGCCATATCTCAATTGCGCCCGCTGGTGGATGCGGAGCTTTAGTCGCGTGGTATCCTGCAATCTCTCGAAGTCGCCGCTTGACCGGGACGATCTTGAAGTGTCGCGTGCATTGGCGTTGCAGCGGGCCGCCGTCGCTGGTGAAGAAAGGAATGTGGATATGTTCGACTGCGCCTAATTGCCTAACGTTTCCAGCGCTTACGACCTCAACGCGCACGCCCTGCTCTTGTAGCCATTCGGTGTAGAACTCGCGCGCTTCATAAGTCGCCTTGCGCTCCCACCCCGTGTCGGCAGTGATCACTACATCTAGCGGATCGGCATCGCCCAGCGCGCTCATTACCGCCAGCGTCGTTGACTGCACGCCGCAGCCCCAGCTCAGTGCTCTTAGAATTGGCCTCCCCTTTATCAACGGCATCTCTATCTGCCCCTTCCTTCTCCAGATTGTAGCAATTCTAACCGCTTTCGCCCCTTTGTTAGAATCGACACCTTGCAACACATGAGAAATCGCAGATATGTTAGAACGCCATGCCCCCTACGGTTAGAATTATACCGTCTCTATCGTGACCCTGAAGATCTCACCGCTCACCCGGAGATCCAGTAGTGCATGATTGATCTCGGCCAGATCTCCGGCCATCCCCCTATCGGTCGAGATCTCCAGCTCTAATCGCCCTGGCAGATGTGGGGCTTCAGCGTCCCTGCTCCCCATCACGAATTCCGCATACGCCTTCCCCCCCAGATCCTTGCGAATCGGAAGGAACTTGCTTACTGTGCCGTAGATCTCTATCTTCATCGCCCCTCCACCTCGTATAGCACCAGGGACTCCTCATGCGCACAGTACGTGACGCCATCATAATCGCGCATTGCCGTGTCGTACCCCGCAAACTTACACGCCCTAATCTTATCGGCGAACCGCTTCCGCCCCACAGCATCGTCAAGCCGCCCAGCACCGCCCATGAGGATGATGCCAAAAAGTAAACCGACCACCCCTGCGCCCAATTCGTTGCCACTCATTGTTCTTCACCTTTCTTCCTAAACCTCAACACCCACCTCCATTGTACCAAATCTCCGCCCTGCATGTCAATAGCGACATCAGAAGCAGAACCGGATATAGGGGACATGACAAAAAAAATGCAAAACGCGGGGGCGCTAGGACCATACGTCCTACAAAATCCCTTGCAGATCCGCAACCCCCCATCATATACGCTTGCATTTGCAGGTAGGATGTGCGCAGGGCGCGACTCGGTGCATTATCACCTTGTGGCTATGGTATACATATGGTCAGAATATGACAAGCATAGCAGAGACCGGGAGCCAGGTCAGGAGCCAGGCCATGCGCGCGCGATAGGCTATTGGGGTGCGCACCGGCACTGCC